>Ga0316187_10002058_pt1 | contig 17586 bp, 17 predicted proteins | sample CroRivburrow1_MG_FD_204927 | JGI IMG/M metagenome (GOLD analysis project Ga0316187, IMG submission 204927) | Coastal sediment microbial communities from Maine, United States - Cross River worm burrow 1 | ecosystem: Environmental > Aquatic > Marine > Coastal > Sediment | place: USA: Maine...
ATCTGATCAGTCCCTGCTACGAATAGTCGTTCAGGAAAAGGCACCCATTCATAAAAAAAGCGCCCCCGAATCAGGGGCGCCCAATGAACTGTCTCAAAATCAGTATTTTTCGGGATGTTTATTGTGATCCTCATGATCTTGTTCGACATCATCGTCATCGTCATGCTTTTTCTTATCGTGTTTGTCTTTCTTATCATGCTTGTATGACTTGTAATCATCACGATCACGCTTGTCTGAATCTGCCATAGCAGGTGCCGCGGTCACACCGAAAACAAACACCAGTGCCATCAATTTAAGTAGTAAATTACGGATCATCTTAATCCTCCTGTGAACTTGTATCATATGACAACAATATTATTTGAAGCAAGCGGACAAAACAGGTGAAAAAATTCCTCCTGCAGTTGTTTTCTCGTTAATTGCTGCTATTAATCAGTCATGCATTACCACTTTCTGGGCGATACCGATATTAAAGTTAGTCAAATCTGTCTGGGAACCATGACATGGGGAAATCAGAACAGCCAAAGTGAAGCCTTTGAACAGCTCGACTATGCACTGGACCAAGGTATAAATTTCGTTGATACAGCCGAGCTCTATGCCATTCCACCCGAGCTTTCGACCTACGGAGCTACCGAAACCATTATCGGCAACTGGATTAAGAAATCCGGGAGACGTAGTGAGATCATCCTTGCCAGTAAGGTGTGTGGACCCACTGCGTGGTGTCCGCATATCAGGAAGGGAGAAGCAAAGCTGGATCATAAAAACATCTTCAGCGCGGTTGATGGAAGCCTGGAACGGTTACAGACAGATTACCTTGATCTCTATCAGGTGCACTGGCCTGAGCGAGGGACAAACTATTTTGGCAAGCTTGGCTATGAAGAGAGCAGTTATGACCACGCCACTCCCATTGAAGAGACTCTTAACTCACTTGGCGAACTTGTACGGCAGGGGAAAGTTCGTCATATCGGCATCTCCAATGAAACCCCTTGGGGGGCGATGCAGTATCTCAACGCCTCAAGAGAACAGCTCCTACCACGGATTGTATCCATCCAGAATCCCTACTCTCTGCTTAACCGGACGTTTGAAATCGGTCTGGCAGAGATTTCCCATCGTGAAAAGGTTGGCCTGCTGGCTTACTCCCCTCTGGGGTTTGGCACACTTTCGGGGAAATACCTTGGAGGAACCCACCCTGAAAAAGGAAGAATCACCCTCTTTCCGCACTATCAGCGCTACTCCACAGAGCAGGGAATCAAAGCAACCAAGGCCTATGTTGCCTTAGCCCGTGAGCACGGCATTGATCCGGCACAGATGGCATTAAGCTTTATCCATTCACGACCATTTGTAACATCGACCATCATTGGCGCAACTACAATGGAACAGCTTCGCTGTAATATTGCCAGCATGGAGATCGACCTGTCTGAGCAGGTCAGTGAGGCCATCAATGATATTCATCGAAAACTTCCTAACCCCTGCCCGTAGCCAACTTCATGTTTTGCATCCATAATTCGCCATAATGAAATTCGAGAGAATCCCCACTCGCCGTCTGTTATCAATTGCACTTGTGATGAGCGCACTGCTGTTGAGTGGTTGTGCAACCGTACAGAACAACCACGACCCTATTGAAGGCCTGAACCGAGCGACAGACAACTTCAATGAACTCCTGGATCGGGCAGCCTTAAAACCGCTTGCTGAAGGATATATGGCCGCAACTGAGCCGAAAATGCGCAAAGGCATCTCAAATTTTTATGACAACATTACCTATCCGAATACGATTCTGAATGATTTTCTGCAGGGGAAATCGACTCAGGGTGTAGAAGATATTCTCCGCTTTATCATCAACTCCACGGTTGGTCTGGTTGGCCTGATTGATGTCGCCACTCCACTGAATCTTATAAGGCATGACGAAGACCTCGGGCAAACATTGGGTGTATGGGGTTTTTCGCAAGGAGCCTACATTATCTATCCGTTTTTTGGCCCAAACTCAGTCCGAAACACTCCGGATTTTGTTACAGCCGCTGCTACCGATGGTCTTCTCTGGGCATCTATAGTCCTTGCCCCCCAGGTCACGATTCCACTGACTGTGCTCAAATATATCGAAAAGCGGGCTCGTCTACTCGACGCCTCGGATATGCGTGATGAGCTGGCACTGGACCCTTATCTATTCACCCGGGAATCTTGGCGTCAGAATCGTGAATATCTGGTTTATGATGGAAACCCTCCAGCTCTGCAGCCAATGAACAGTGGCTCCTCTTGGCAAGAGGATGAGGATGACGGTTGGGAAGATGAGCCTCCTGCCGAAGAGCAGTAGACTGCTTTTTAGACCATAGAGCTTTACGCGTCCGTTTTTTAGAGCTGACTGGAGCGATGGCGTAACAGGTGGTCTGCTAAAACCAGAGCCAGCATCGCTTCAGCAATTGGAACCGCCCGAATACCGACACAGGGATCATGCCGACCTTTCGTAATGATTTCCGTTTCATTGCCATGAACATCTACTGTAGGTCGGGACTTCAAAATGGATGATGTCGGTTTTAGCGCCATACGCACACGAATCGTATCGCCATTGGAAATACCACCAAGCACACCGCCTGCATGATTGCTGGCAAAGCCATCTCTGCGCATGGCATCTCCAAACTCAGAACCCTTGGCCTCAATGCATGCAAAGCCATCGCCAACCTCAACGCCTTTCACAGCCGGAATCGACATCATCGATTTGGCAATATCAGCATCCAGACGATCAAACACCGGTTCACCAAGCCCTGGAATCATACCATGTGCTTCAACCGTAACAGCGGCGCCAATGGAGTCGCCCTCTTTACGCAACGCATCCATAAAATTTGCCATTTCCCCCGCAGCGACTGCATCCGGACAGAAAAACGGGTTGTTGCCAATCTCGTTCAAATCAAATCGGGATAAATCCGCTTTGACCGGACCTATCTGATCCACCCAGCCACGAATCGAGATGCCAAAAGAGATGAGCATTTTTCGCGCTACGGCACCTGCCGCAACACGCAGAGCAGTCTCTCTGGCCGAGGAGCGTCCGCCACCCCGATAATCACGCATTCCGTATTTCTCAAAATAGGTCATATCGGCGTGGCCGGGACGGAACTTGTCTTTGATCTCTGAATAATCTTTGCTGCGCTGATCGCTGTTTCGAATCAGAAGTCCGATCGGACAACCTGTGGTCTTGCCCTCAAACAGACCGGAGAGAATCTCAACGATGTCATCCTCTCTCCTCTGAGTTGTGTACTTGGACTGCCCGGGTTTTCGCCGATCAAGATCGGGCTGGATATCAGCTTCACTAAGCTCGACACCGGCAGGGCAACCCTCAACAATAGCAACAAGCGCCGCACCATGGGATTCGCCCGCCGTTGAAACCCGGAATATCTGACCGAAAGATGAACCTGACACGATCTATTCGATACCCGGGTCGCCAGCGCCCACATGGAAGCCACTATCGACATAATGCACTTCGCCAGAAACACCGGAAGCCATATCCGAAAGCAGGTAAGCTGTAGTATTGCCGACCTCTTCCTGACTCACGTTACGCCCAAGCATCGATCCTCGCGCACTCTTATCCATCAATTTACGGAAATCGCCGACTGCTGAGGCGGCCAGTGTTCTGATCGGACCAGCTGACACAGCGTTCACACGAATGCCATCGTTACCAAGATCCTGAGCCAGATAACGGGTCGAAGCTTCCAGGGCCGCTTTGGCAACACCCATAACGTTGTAATTAGGAACGGCACGTACAGAGCCAAGGTAGGTCATGGTGACCATGCTTCCACCCGGTTGCATCAATTTGGCTGCGCGCTGCGCACAGGCGATAAATGAGTAAGCAGAGATATCCAGAGCCAGCTGAAAGTCAGCCCGGGTGGTATCTCTAAAGTTACCTTTCAGTGCGTCCTTGTTGGCAAATGCAATAGAGTGAACCATGAAATCAAGCTTGCCCCACTGCTTCTCAACCTTCTCAAAAAAATCGTCCATCTGAGCATCATCGCTGACATCAAGCGGTTCAATAAGTGTTGCACCGGCAGATTCGGCCAGCGGACGGACACGCTTCTCCAGCATCTCTCCCAGATAGTTAAACCCGAGCTCAGCGCCTTCGCGTTTGCAAACTTGTGTTACACCCCAGGCAATGGACTTATCATTTGCCAAGCCAAGGATCAGACCTTTTTTACCTTCAAGAATTCCCACAGGATCCCCCATAAGCGATAAATTAACGTTAACTCGTCGAAATCTAACAGCGATATCAGGAAAGCGCACGCAGATGACGCCTTATCTCCCATCGACTCCAGGAAGCACCCTCACCATACGCCTGTCGCTCCCATGCAATCACAAAAGCATTCCACGCCACCCGGTCGATATCTTCAGGAGCCGGAACAGATCGTAGAGGCTGGTGAAGAAGCCGCTTCACGCCATGCCCCTCCAGCCACGGGTCCAGAACAGGCCACTCCCTCCGCCGGAGCGCTCTCCCCCGAACCATTTGTCGAAGAAAGAGCCAGCCAATCACAATGACAAACAGAAAAACCATCACTGGAATAAGGTAACGCTTGAGCAACCCCATCGCCTTCTGCAACAGCTCCCCTCTGTCAGAGTCCTGAAATTCCAATACATATCGATACCAGGAGAGCTTGATCGATTCCCACACCTCATCCATCGCAGGAAAATAGACCCCTGTTAGCTGCCAGCGGGATGCCGGCGTTGAATCATAACGCTGCCAGTTTCCGTCAATCCAGGCTTCCACCCAACTATGAGCATGCTGCTGACGAATCAGGTAAAAACCACCAACTTCATTCCATTCACCGCCAAAATAACCATTCACAACCCGTGCGGGAATTGACTGCGACCGGAGTGATAAAGCCAGCAGTGTAGCATAAAGTTCACAATGCCCGCTCTTGCCGTTTAAAAAAGATTCCACAGGCCGGGAAGTATCAATTGGAGCATTCAGGTCATAGCTCCACCCCTTCATCTCATCAACCAACTTCTGCACTCGTTGCCGGGAAGAGAGAGCGCCTGATACAGTCTCTCTTGCCCATGTGGCAACAGCATCAGAAATACGCGATATATCCAGCTCTATGGCTGTCGGTGGTGCCATAGCATCTAACAATCTTCTCCTGGCCTCCACCTCCATCAGCATTCTGATTCGTCTTGCCGGTGCACGCGTAAAACGAAGGCTGCCAGCCGTATCCATCTTCATAGCTTCAGAAGCCCTTACAACTCCCAGAGCACCCTCCGGCAACATGATGAAAGGGTGGTCACTTGCTTCCCGGTAGAGTGCTATCTGCTCTCCTTTAATGTCTGAAAATTGCACACGGGAGCCTCGTTGCCAGAAGCGAACATCCCCTGTCGATGGCCTCTGCCATCCACGCCCGTTGTAAATGTTCAGTGCCGTTCCTCGCCAGTAACGCCCCGCCATCAAACGTCTGAATGCATCAGCATCCATGCTCACCGACTCCACACGCATCATCACCGCAGGGTTAAGCTCACGGGCAAAGTCGCCCAGATCCACCTCCCTGCCAAAACCACTGGTAATTTTTTTGGGCTGAGTAGGCTTAAGGTATGTTTGGAAATCAAAACGCGGCAACATAATAAAAACTGCCAATACCAGAAGCCCGACCCAGGGCATTAATCGGACATCCCGTCGCCAGGCTGGCATCGGTAACTCTCCTGCCGGCACATTCATGCCATAGAGGCATTGGGATGCCCGCCAGAGGGCCCAGACAAATGCAGCCAGAGGCAGAATATAGAGCACTGAATCGGTCAGCACGGCCGCTCCCAGAACCAGAAACATGCCTACCAGCATTCGGTGCAGATGGTTACGTGGAGTCGGAGCCTCAATGACTACCGCCATAGCCAGAATCAGCAGAAAATCGGTGAAGGCGACCACCCACGCCCGCCCAAGTGCGAGCTCAACACCCACCCAGATAAAGCCTGCCCAACCGACAAAACTAGCCTGCATCTCACTCAATGAAAAAACTGGCCCACGTATCAACCGCAACATGGAGAGCAGCATAACTGCACTCCAATAAAACGGACTTACAAAATCAGAAAGGGCAAGGGAGACCACGCCTGCTATCAGCACTGCCAGGGTCAGCCGCTCTGCCATTATCAGTCGTTCGGAGAACTGCTGCATCTATTGCCTCTCTATCAGTGAGAGCAGAATCCCGCCGGAACCGATGGGTGGGGTTTGTTCAGGCTCTGCACAGGCCAGCGTTTCAATCGCAGATCGCCTCGCCCGAGGATCACCGAGATCAAATGCCTCCTGCCCTAACACCAGAAGATCGCCACTCTTTAGATGTGCAGACTGCTCCTGAAACCAGTACCAGACTTTCCCAAGCAACTGTTCGAACCGCTCTTCATCAAGGCCCGATGGCAATCGCAAATCCACTCTCAACACCTGCTGCTGGTCATAAGGTTCACTCCGGTCAAAACGTTTGACTGTCCATCCGGCATCAACTGATGTCACCTTTCGCCAATGGACTCTGGAGAGAGCATCTCCTGAAACGTACTCCCGCAATCCGTACCACTCATCGCCCTGTTCAAGACGCCTGAGCTCTTCCATTGCATCATGCCAGGCTACCACCCGAGGCATAACAGACAGCCTGCCCTCCTCATTCTGATGACGAATGATTCGCCACAACCCAAGCGGAAAGGAGGTGGCCAGCTCCTGTCTGGCAAACTGAGCACAACCCCGGGTTGCAGAAAAAAATCGTCCTGTCAGAAATCCCTTCCCTGATAGTTTTAACTGCCCCTCCAATATGCTGTCATCGGTGTGCCACTTCACATCCACAATTGCCGCATCTTCTGTTAAAAGAGGCACGTTTCCCTGCAATACCTCCTCTCTTCCCGCCTCCACATACTCAGGCAGGGCAGGGGCAAGTCTGGGAGGGTGCTGCAACAGCTGGACTCCTCTGACAAGGGCAACTGCCGCCAATGCAAACAGCATCGCACCACACAGATACAACAGGTTGTTGCCGGAGTAAAAAGCTGCGGCCCATACACCCGTAAGCGCACCAAGATAGAGTCCGCCCGGGCGGGTAACTCCGATTTTCCAACCGGATATAGCCGGAGTTTCAATTCGAACAACCCAGTCCAGAAGCCGCAGTATCCACGGTGGTAAACGGAGATCAGCAGGATCATAGGCCAATATATTTACACCCGTCTTCGGGCTTCCTGCCCTCATCCTCTAACGCAAGCGCAAAGTGCGATTTGCACTTGCTCACTAAAGCCTCCCATCCATGGGCGGAATAATATGTTTACACCCGTCTTCGGGCATGCTTTGAAGCCCCCTATAAATGGGAGGCGCAAGGCAAAGCCGAGCATGAGCTGCCTGGAAGCAGTGTTTCTCAGGCAGTGTTAAAAGCAAAACATATGACAATATTTTGCGCATCATAACAGTCAGCCGGGTACCGCCACCTGTTCCAGAAGTTGCGACAGCGCCGCCTCAGACGGGCCATTTGCCTCAACCCGATGTGCAAGACAGGGGAGCCATACCCACTGCAGATCAGCAGCCGATACATACTCACGCCCATCCAGCCATGCTGTTGCCCTTGCTGCAGCAAGAAGGTCCCGTCCTGCTCGCGGTGAAATGCCATGTTTCAACCATTCACAATCACGGCTCATCTCCAGAAGCTGTATCAGGTAATCCATCAACACTTCTGAAACAGGCATATTGCGGGCAAAGTTCCGCGCCTGCTCCAGCGTCTGAAGGGACGCCGAAGGTACTATGCTCTCAATCTGGCTACGCCCTGCCTCATCGAGCAACACCTTGCGCTCGGCTTCCCTGTCCGGATAGCCAATGGATATTCGCATAAAGAAGCGATCCAGCTGTGATTCAGGAAGCGGAAAAGTCCCTCTGTGCTCAAGCGGATTCTGGGTGGCGATCACAAAGAAAGGTTGGGGAAGTCTTCTGGTTTCCCGCTCCACACTTACCTGCCCCTCGGCCATCGCCTCAAGCAGGGCAGATTGCGCTTTGGGAGTTGCCCGGTTGATCTCATCAGCCAGTACAATGTGGTGAAAAATCGGCCCCGGGTGAAAAACAAATGTTTTTTCAGACGGGTCAAATATCTCCACGCCGATGATATCGGCAGGCAGAATATCCGAGGTGAACTGGATGCGGCCAAAATCAGTAGCGAAGCTAGCTGCGAGCCCCTGAGCCATCGTGGTTTTTCCCATGCCCGGCAGATCCTCGATCAACACATGTCCGCCGCAGAGCATTGCCACCATCACATGCCGAATCTTCTCATCTTTACCTGCAAGAATATGTGACAGTTGCTCCTGCAGTGCCTCAATTTCCGCTCTTACGCTTTCTGGCATTCAATTGCCTCCATCTCTTCATCTGTGAACCCAAAATAGTGCCCGATCTCGTGCACCAGCACATGACGCACACAGCTCTCCAGCGATTCACCCGTCTCATCGCAAAAGCTGAGAATCGGTCTGCGGTAGAGGTAGATCATATCCGGCAACTGCCCTGAATAGCTCGCCCCCCGCTCCGGCAGTGGCCACCCCTGATAGAGCCCCATCAACTCGTTGGGTGATGTCGAATCCAGGCTCTCCATCACCTCGGCATCGGGCCACTCTTCAGTAAAAACCACCACATTCTCAATCATATCCAGAAACTGCTGTGGCAGTTCTGAAAGGGACTTTTCCGCCAGAGCCTGAAATGTCGTCTCATCCATCAATTTGGCTACCAGGACTCTCCAACTACCGTGCGCCCTTCACTCTTCCATGCCATAAAACCGCCTGCCAAAGACTTTACCTGGGTAAATCCCATCTCCTGCAAAGTCTGTGATGCAAGCAGGCTTCTTACCCCGCTGGCGCAGTAGACAATAATCGGCTGATGCCGATCAGCCAGTTTCGGATCACGATGTGGATACTCCAGATCGGCTTTTGCCTCCAGAAGTCCTCTGGGGACATTCACTGCGTGTGGAAGGTGCCCTTCTGCAACCTCTCCAGGCTCACGAACATCAAGTACCAGCAGGTCGGAGGAGTCTGACGTCATCTTTGCCGCATCCTCCGTGGTGATCTCCTCAACCTTTTCCCGTGCATCTGCTGCAAAGTCCATCAATCCCTTTGCCATCATATCCTCCTGTTCAAAATAGTATTTATTACTACTTACGATGTAGCTTAGTGAATGAACTCAGGAATGAGAACCATCAAACGCATCCCGAAATGATGGATAGCGGAGCTTGGGCAGCAGTTCGTAGTGCAGCAATCGATTAGAGACCCGCTTGTTATCACGAAAAAATTCCAGCGCCATTGGCGACAGCTGCTGCTCTCCCTCTTCAGGTGTAAGCAGTTCGGGTGCAGGCGCACCAATCAGTTGCGCCAGTTCAGTCACATAATCGGCATGAGGCAAAGGCTCATCATCAGAGAGATTACAGATTCGTGCCTTGCGCGGCGCATTCATCGCTGCGATCAAAGCCTCTACAATATCATCAACATGGATACGATTGGAGCAGTGTGGCGGATTCCACGCCACCGCCTTGTACCCCCCCGCCATCAGTTTTGAAACGATATTGCGTCCAGGGCCGTAGATGCCGGCAATACGGAACACCTCAGCAGGCAATCCACTGCCCAGCCACGCCCGCTCCGCCCTCAGCCGCTCGCTACCGCGCAGACTACTCGGATTACATGGCCACGACTCATCCACCCAAGCGCCATCGGCATCACCGTAGACTCCGGTAGTGGAGAGGTATCCCGCCCATTTCAGATTCGAAAGCTTTGGCGTGATGAGCGGCAACCACTGCAACTGTGAAGCATGCATTCCATCTTCACCTCTGGTCAAAGGAATAGAGTCCAATATCGCGTCGCACTGTTTAAACAGTCCGTCTGCCAACTGTTCGGCTGACTCGACCGTCACAGCATCAACACCCAGAGCCCGCAGCTCTTCGGCCCGCATGTCACTGCGTGTCGTCCCGGTCACCGTAATCCCTTCAGCGATACAGGCTTTGGCCAGTTTTTCGCCAACATAACCACAACCAAGAATCAAAAGATGTGATGCATTCATCTCCGTAAACTAGCACCTTTCTCATCGAAGGTTACAATTGTGAAATGCCATATGATCTCGCAGTCACTGATTTCAAGCGCACTCTCTATATCACAGAGTCGTCCACGCATGGGTAACCACATGGAAAATTCTTCGACCCGCGTGCCAAACACTGATTTTTCTTTGGGTGAGTCATCTATTCCTGATTGGGCACTGCTACTGACGGTATTTATCACTGGCGCAAGTGTGTTAATTATAGAACTTATGGGAACTAGAATGCTCGCACCCTATTTCGGCAACGGCATCTACACATGGAGCGCCTTGATCGCAATCACACTCGCCGCACTGGCGCTGGGATATGCCTTTGGCGGCCACCTGGCTGATCGCCAACCTCGCGCTGTCATACTGTACAGCATCTGCCTTGCAGCCGGACTATGGACACTGGCAACGCCTCTGCTGGCTCGCCCCCTGCTTCCACTACTGGTTCAAATTCCTGATGTGCGTCCAGGTGTATTGATTTCCAGCTGCATACTGTTTTTCCCCAGCCTGTTTCTGCTCGGTGCCATAGGCCCCTTTGTTATTCGCTTAAGCACGCATAACAGGGAGTCTATTGGATCTACCAGCGGTCTTGTTTTTGCCATTTCAACCATTGGCAGTCTGCTTGGTGCACTCGGCACCGGCTTTTTCTTAATTCCCAACTATGGCGTCCAGGTGATCTTTGCACTGTGTGGAATTGTATTGGTGATTTTGGCAATTCTCGGCAACTTTCGGCCGAAATTTATCGGCAGTGCACTCCTGATCACTCTTCTCATTCTTCTTTTGACGGTGTTAAGCGGAAAAAACCCTGATGCCACAGCATCCATAGAGGTGCTGGAGCAGACGCCCAGCTTTTACGGACAGCTGCAGGTCATACAAAAAAATAATGTAAAATCACTGCTCGTTGACGGTATTGGTCAAAACTATGTTTTTGATAACAACAGTCATACAACGCAATACATCAGTTTTATTGCCGCCCTGCCAACACTGTCTGAGTCCACCGCCAAAACTGACCCGAAAGCCCTGATTATAGGCCTCGGAGCAGGCCAGCTACCTATGTTGATGCAACAGAACGGATATCACGTTGATGCCGTGGAAATAGACCCGAAGATTGGTGACATTGCTGCAAAATATTTCGGCTTTAATCTGCCTGCTGATCGAATCCATTACATGGATGGACGGCGCTATCTTCTTCACAACAGACATGATTACGAATTTATTGTCATTGATGCATTCAGTGGTGAACAGATTGCTTCACATCTGCTTTCGGTGGAAGCTCTGACTGAAGCAAAAGCTCATTTGACAAAAAACGGCCTGCTGGCAATCAACATCACTTCAGAGAAAAATGGCGCGGATATCGGCGCGCTGCAGCACACGTTAAAGGCGGTTTTTCCACATGTGCGCATCTTCACCCCTGATAACAGCCCCGAGTTGAGCAGCTTCGTCCTTGTAGCCTCTCAGACACCTGTTCACCTCTCTACAGAAGGCGTTTCATTTGGCACTGCACAACTTGCTGATGTTGAGCAGTTCATTGCAGGCGAACTGCCCAATCTGCAGAGCACTCTCCTGCTAACTGATGACTTCAATCCCATCAGCTATTATAGGAGAGATGTGCAACTGTTATGGCGAAAGGCGATGATTAGTTATCTGGGCGGAGAAAATCTCCAGTGGCTATTGCTCTAGCCTCTTTCCAATCTTTTTGATCTTCGGCAGACGGTTCACAGAAGAGCAACAAATCCACCCATTAAAACAGCATCATCAAACAACAATTCTGTTACTGTTTGACCATGCCATTTGATTTAGCTGTCATTGATCTCGACAACACCCTCTACTCCGCCGAGTCAGGCGTATTCGCCCGCATGGACAAGCGGATGACCGCCTATGTCGCCAATGAGCTGAACGTTGATTCCAACACCGCTGATGAACTGCGGGTGAAATACTGGAAAGAGTACGGCACCACGCTTAGAGGTATGATGTTACATCACGGCATGGAGCCGGAAGGATTTCTATTTGATGTGCATAATATCAATGCAGACGAACTGCTGGAGAGGGATGAAGCCCTTGATGCAGCCCTTTTCCGCCTTCCCGGTCGTAAAGTGATCCACACCAACGGTATTCGCGAACATGCCGAGCGTATTCTTGAAGCTCTCGGTCTGCTGCATCATTTCGAGCGCATCTACGACATCCGCTTTAACAACTACATTCCCAAGCCGAGTCAGGAGACGCTGGCGATGTTGATTAAAGAAGAGAGGTCGACAGCTGAGCGGACAATTGTGGTCGATGATATGCCGGACAATCTTGCCGTTGCTGCAGCGCTGGGTTGCAAAACCGTCTGGATCACCCATAACCATGACCCTCAAACGAATGAAGGCAGATGGGACTACCATCTGCCTTCATTTCACTCACTGCCCGATCATTTTTAGATTAACTGCTTAAAATACTGAGCCGGTCAAATCGGCTCTCCTGCCGATTTTGACGCTCTTCCCGCCCGAACGGGTGAGCTGCATGGATGATCCTTGAAAATCCCCGACGGGGAAGCCCCGAATCAAGCTCCCGCGAGGATGAAACAATCACTGGTTCATACGGTCAAAAAATTCAGCATTGTTCTTGTTGCTGCCAAGCTTATCGATCAGGAACTCCATCGCATCCACTGAATTCATTGGTGATAGAATCTTACGAAGCACCCACACCTTCTGAAGATCATCAGCAGGCGTTAACAACTCCTCCTTACGTGTGCCGGAAGGTGCGATATCGATGGCAGGAAACACACGTTTATCAACTAGTTTTCTCTCCAGTTTGATCTCCATGTTACCGGTTCCCTTGAACTCCTCGAAGATCACTTCATCCATCTTAGAGCCGGTATCCACCAGCGCGGTGGCGATGATGGTCAGCGAACCGCCACCCTCGATATTTCGTGCTGCACCGAAGAAACGTTTAGGACGATGCAGGGCATTGGAATCGACACCACCGGAGAGAATCTTTCCGGAGGATGGAACAACCGTGTTATAGGCACGTGCCAGACGGGTAATGGAGTCGAGAAGGATGATTACATCCTTACCGTGCTCAACCAGACGTTTCGCCTTCTCAATCACCATTTCGGCCACCTGAACATGGCGCTGAGCAGGCTCATCGAAGGTAGAAGATACTACCTCACCCCTCACTGAGCGTTTCATGTCGGTCACCTCTTCAGGTCGTTCGTCAATCAACAGCACGATCAGTACTGCATCAGGATGATTGGCTTCAATTGAGTGGGCAATCGACTGCATCATCATGGTTTTACCGGTACGGGGCGGTGCTACCAGAAGGCCTCGCTGCCCTTTACCGATTGGCGAAACCAGATCGATAATGCGTCCTGTCATATCTTTGTTGGTCGGATTCTCGATCTCCATATGAAGACGCTCATCCGGATAAAGTGGTGTCAGGTTGTCAAACAGCACTTTGGTACGGGCATTTTCAGGGACTTCGCCATTGATGGCATCGACTGTTTTAAGTGCAAAATAACGCTCACCACGACGAGGAGGACGAATTTCACCGGCAATGGTATCGCCTTTACGCAGGAAAAATTTACGAACCTGATGAATGGATACATAAACATCATCCGGGCCAGCCAGATAGTTTGCATCCGGGGAGCGAAGGAAACCGAATCCATCCGGAAGAATCTCAAGCACACCCTCGCTATGAATCGTGCCGCCACGCAACGCATGCGCACGAAGAATGGCAGAGACCTGCTCCTGCTTACGCAGGCCTGCAACATTATCAATCCCCAAAGTGTCGGCTTTTTCAAGAAGAGCTGTCGGAGACATCTCGGAGACATCTCGAAGATGAAGTGTTATCCCTGCAAACTCATCAGAGATCGGCTCCTCCTCCTGTTCAAACTTGCGCTTGCGCCCCCCGCGTTGCTCTCCGCGTTCTCCGTTACGTTTACCGTTCCTGCCTTTCCCGCGATTACTATAGCGCCCCTCCTCATGAGCCGGAGCTGCCTTCTCCTCACTGCTCCCTTCTGAAGAAGGAGCTGATGGCGCTGCACTCTCACCCTTAGCTTCATCAGCCACTTTCTTACGACGCGGGCGTCGAGCTGGTTTCTCCTGCTTGGACTCCTCTTCAACAGAAGAGGCCTCCGCAACACCGCTCTCCTGCACAGGTTCAACTGCAGGTTTTCGCCGACTGGGGCGACGGACAGGCTTCTCTTTAACAGCAGGTTCGGTCGCCGCAGATGAGTCAGCGCTCCTGTTTTCAGATTCTTCAATAACGGTTTCTGTAGACGACATGCGTACTCCAATATTTTCAGGTGTTTTGCCATGCTAGATAGCAGTAACAGAGAAATTCAGGGGGTGATCAGAAGAGGACTATCTTGTTGATCAATGGAACTGTTGCCTGAAACGGCAACGTTCGGATTGCTACTCTCACTACTGTTGGGTGTCAACCGCCGAACTGGGTGTTCAACACCCCGTGCAAGCTTTCAACTTCCTCTTTCAGGGCTTCAACCGTCCCGCTATTACGTATCGTAAAATCTGCGTGACATCTCCGCGCTTCATCACTGCACTGGATGCTTACGATGCTTTCAAATAAGCGTGCTGTCTGCATACCTCTTGATAACACTCGCTGTCTGCGATCCGGCATGTCTGCCTCTACCACAATAGTTGCGCCCATTCGATCACAGCCACCTGACTCAATCAGTACCGACGCCTCTATAATGACATAATCGGTTTTCTGCTCTTTTGCCCACTCATCCATCTTTTGCCATATAAGCGGATGCAGGATGTCATTGAGTTGTTTTGTCTTCTCCCGGCTTGAAAAACAGATCTCTGCCAACCGTTTTCGATTCAGTCGATCTCCGTCAAGAACCTCCCGTCCAAATCTCTTCACGAGCCGTTCCAAAACTTCAGGGTTAGAAGCCGTCACCTGCTGACCAACCAGATCCAGATCCAGCACCGGCACGCCCAAGCTGCAAAAAATCGAGGCCACCGTGCTCTTACCGCTGCCGATTCCACCTGTTAGTCCGACAAGCACCGGGTAAGAGGTATGATCATCAGCCACGAATCAAACCGGCATACCACTGGAAGATTTCTCCTGCCCACAGAAACCACACCACCCCCGATGCGGCAAGATAGGGGCCAAAAGGAATCTCCGCCCGCATCATCCTGCGTGTCAGGAGTATAAACAGAGTGCCTACCACGGCTCCAACCAGTGAGGAGGCGAAAATGACAAAGGGCAGAGCCTGCCACCCCATAAATGCGCCCAGCATGGCAAGCAGCTTAAAGTCACCATACCCCATCCCCTCTCTTCCAGTGAAAAGAAGAAAAAGCTTCGCAACCAGCCAAAAAGCACCATATCCGACCAGAGCTCCGATGACGGCATCCTGAAAGTAACCAAGCCAGAACGAAAACAGCAGCCCCGCCGCGATTCCGGGAAAGGTCAAAAGGTTTGGAAGCAGCCCTGTCTCAAGATCTATCAGGGTTAAGATCCATAACAGTGAGACCAACACCAGTGCCTGAAGAAGGAGTGGAGAGAACCCAAACTTCCAGGCAAGCCCTGCCCAACTGAGTCCCATCAACAGCTCAAGTATAGGATAACGAATGGAGATGGGCGCTCTGCAGTTGCGACATTTGCCTCTCAACATCAGCCATGAGATGAGTGGTATATTGTCGTGCCAGATGATCTCATGTTCACAAACAGGACAGCGGCTTCGGGGGGAAACAATGGATATCCGTAACGGAATTCGATGCACACAGACATTGGCAAAACTTCCAAACAGTAGGCCAAACAATCCGGTTGCAATCACTAGAAACAGTTCCGGATTCACTTGTCAGAATCCTTCAGTCCCAGCTTTTCCAGTCGATAGCGGATAGAACGGAAACTGATCCCAAGCAGGCCTGCTGCTTTTGTGGCATTACCTTTTGACTCATGCAGAGCCTCCGCAAGCAGTTGCCGCTCAACCCCTTCAAGAGCCTCATCCAGGCTCATGCCCTGGTCCTGCAACTCATTGAGTGTTAAAGAATCTTTATCTGCTTCGGGATAAAAATCATCCAGCAGGGACTCCTCAAGAAATTCGTTTTCAGACAGTGCAAGCATGCGTTGAAGCAGGTTTTCCAATTCGCGGACATTTCCAAGCAGAGGCAATTTGGACAATCGTTGCATACATGAGTCTGAGATGCGTGCATCGCCTCCCCCCCAGTGATTCAGAAGAGACGCCACCAGGGCAGGAATATCCTCTCGACGATGCCGTAGCGCCGGAATATGAATCGGAACAACATTCAGACGATAGAAGAGATCTTCACGAAACTCCCCCTGCTTGACCGCTTTGCCCAGATCACGATTAGTTGCAGCCACAATACGGACATTGACGCTGTGCTCCTGCTCCTCGCCCACTCTGCGAACCTTCATCTCCTGCAAGACTCGCAGTAGCTTCATCTGAACTGCAAGGGGCATCTCACCAATCTCATCCAGAAAAAGCGTTCCGCCATCAGCAGAGTCAATCAGTCCTGCACGGTCACTTTCCGCACCTGTAAATGCACCCTTGCAGTGCCCAAACAGTTCCGATTCAAACAGCCCCTCAGGAATCGCACCACAATGCACAGGAACGAATGGGCCAGAACCGCGAAGTGAATGGTTATGGACAAAGCGGGCAGCAAGCTCCTTACCTGTACCGGACTCCCCGGTAATTAACACTGTAAACTCTTTGATAGCAGCCCGTAACAGACGGTCTCGTACTCGATGCATCGCCTGCGAGTCACCAACAAGAACTTCATCTTTCGATGCCGCACGTGAACCAGCTGATGAAAGATCGTCTGAAGCCAGGGCTCTCTCTACCGCCAAACCGAGCTCCTCGGTGGATACCGGTTTTGTCAGATAGTCAAAGGCCCCCTCTTTCATCGCCTCAACAGCCGTTTCCGCACTTGCATAGGCAGTCAACAACAGAACCTTGGCCATCGGGCACAGCTTGGCAGCCATGCGCACAACATCGATCCCTGCATCATGGCCATCCATGCGCAGATCTGTCAGGACAATATCAAATCCGCGCGATTCAAGCGCCCGCTGTGCCTCATCGGGACCTGCACACGCCTCAACGCTATGTCCGCGACTCTCCAGCCCCAGACTCAGGATCTGGCGGGCATTGAGTTCATCTTCGACCAACAGAATTTCAGCCATTATTTCCTTCCCCCTTGGAATGAGACAACTCGCCTCGAACTACAAACCGGCTTCCGCCCGCAACTGGTTGAATTTCGACTTGCCATCCGTTGACCTGACACACCTGCCATACTGTCGCAAGCCCAAGGCCTATTCCCCCTGGCCTTCCGGTTGCAAAGGGTTCAAAAAGTCTCCCTTTCATCTCCTCAGAGATACCACCACCCCGGTCTGATACGGATAGTTCCCAAGTTCCATCCATAACCTCCATCTTAATCTCAATAGTGTCTGGAAGGGAACTAGCCTGCAGAGCATTGCGTAACAGGTTATCCAACATCAGGCGAAAATGATCCGGATCAAGCATCATGGAGCCGATGCCACAACTCCACTTTATTCCATATTCATTCTGGAGATCAACCTGGGCAACCGATGATCCAATC
>Ga0316187_10002059_pt1 | contig 17570 bp, 16 predicted proteins | sample CroRivburrow1_MG_FD_204927 | JGI IMG/M metagenome (GOLD analysis project Ga0316187, IMG submission 204927) | Coastal sediment microbial communities from Maine, United States - Cross River worm burrow 1 | ecosystem: Environmental > Aquatic > Marine > Coastal > Sediment | place: USA: Maine...
AATCACTGCAGGAAGGCATGTCCGTCAAGGGTATCGTGAAGAACCTGACCGACTACGGTGCGTTTGTTGACCTGGGCGGCGTAGACGGCCTGCTGCACATTACCGATATGGCCTGGAAGCGTATCAAACATCCTTCCGAGATTGTGGAAGTGGGTCAGGAAATCGACGTCAAGATCCTCAAGTTCGATCGCGAGCGCAATCGCGTGTCCCTGGGTCTGAAGCAACTGGGTGAAGATCCCTGGGTCGAAATCACCGGTCGCTACCCCGAAGGTGCCCGTATCAAGGCGCGCATTACCAACCTTACCGACTACGGCTGTTTTGCCGAGCTGGAAGAGGGCGTGGAAGGCCTGGTACACGTGTCCGAAATGGACTGGACCAACAAGAACGTACACCCCTCCAAAATCGTCAACCTGGGCGACGAGGTAGAGGTGATGGTGCTGGAGATCGACGAGGAACGCCGCCGTATTTCCCTGGGTATCAAGCAGTGCCAGCAGAATCCCTGGGATGCTTTCGCATCGCAGCACGCCAAGGGCGCCAAGATCGCTGGCAGCATCAAGTCCATCACTGACTTCGGCATTTTCATTGGCCTGGAAGGCAATATCGACGGCCTGGTGCACCTGTCCGACATCAGTTGGAATGAGACCGGTGAAGAAGCGGTTCGCAACTACAAGAAGGGCGATGAAATCGAGACAGTTATCCTGTCCATCGACCCCGAGCGCGAGCGCATCTCCCTGGGTATCAAGCAACTGGAAGACGATCCCTTTGGCAACTACGTGTCAGCCAATGACCGTGGCTCCATTGTTACCGGCGAAGTGACTGAAGTTGACGCCAAGTCGGTTGTCATCAAGCTGGCTGACGAAGTTGAGGGCGTCCTGAAAGCTTCTGATATCAGCCGTGAGCGTGTAGAAGACGCACGCAGCTTGTACAAGGTTGGCGATACTGTAGAAGCCAAGATTATCTCCGTGGATCGCAAGAACCGCGGCCTGGCCCTGTCTATCAAGGCCAAGGACTACGATGATGAGCAGGAAGCAGTGAAGTCCCTGAAGGACACCGAGGAATCGGCTTCTCCAGGTACCATCGGCGACCTGATCAAGGCGCAGATGGGCGAGAAGTAATTCTCCCGCCGGGGCTCAGGCCCCGGTTTCCTCAAAGGCTCGCTTCGGCGGGCCTTTTTTGTATCATCGCATCTTGCGGGGTCGCTGGTTAAATGGTCTTTTCCGGCATGTGGCCAGCTAAGATATCTTTAGCGCTAAGCGGCCAGCTCGATCGCGGTATACCCCCGGCGCTCCGAACCCCAGTCACTTCGGGGGTACACCGCGATCGAGCTGGCCTTTTTCCAACATTACCCCAAGCATCCACGACCTACTTCTATTGGCAGGCGCCGAAGCCGTCGGCGCTGTGCCTGAACATGCCGTCTGGTACACGCGCCCCTGCGGGGTGCCCTCGGTCGGTCGCGAACCGGAAAAAGCGCCGTTTCGCTCGCTCCCTCAGCGCGCACTTGCGACGGCAAGTTCAGCCGCACCGCCGACTCCTATCCAGGGTACTACAGACTTGCAGCGAGTCCGGTGGTGAGTTGGGAGAGCGGCTGAATTTCGCGTCGCATATAAGCGCCGAGGAAGGGCGCGAGACAGTGCTTTTTCTGGCTCGCAACCGACTGAGGGCACCCCAGCGGGGCGCGTCGATCAGACGTGAAATTCAGGCTCTCTCCCAACGGCCTTGGAGCAGCGCCCAGGAAATAGGTAGTGGCTGCTGGAGTTATGATGATAGGAGGGAGGCCACATTGGTGTGTACACCCGAAGTGCCTGGGGTTCGAAGCGCAGGGGGTATACACCAATGTGGCCGACCGCCTGGCCTTAAACAAACCATCACGTCCGAATTCCCGCTGATTACGCGATGAACCTTTTTATGGGTTTTTTGCCGGCAGCTGTACCCTGGACGGCTGGGAAAATGACTTTTCCGTTAAAAAATAAGGAGTTGCGTAATTGTTGTGCAAGGTACACAATAAGCAGCTGTTGCAAATCAGCCATAAAAAAACCTCTTCCAAGGGGGCGTTATGACCAAAAGTGAATTGATCGAGACCATTGCGGCCAGGCAGGCGCAGTTGTCCACCAAAGATGTCGAACTCGCGGTAAAGACCATTCTGGAGCATATGTCCCAGACGCTGTCGACTGGCGAGCGTATCGAGATACGTGGGTTTGGCAGTTTCTCGCTGCACTATCGCGAGCCCCGGCGGGGACGCAATCCCAAGACTGGCGATGCGGTTGAGCTTACCGGCAAGTACGTACCGCATTTCAAGCCCGGCAAGGAACTGCGTGAGCGCGTGAATCTTGGCCTGCAGATGGGCCTGTGAGACGGCCACGCTTAACCGGGTGAGACTTGCCCTGTGCCTCGCAAACGGTATGATCACACGATCATGCCGTTTTTTTTAACCCACAGACACACAAGCGGATTCCTTCATGAAATTCATGCGTAAAATCATCACTGCCCTCATTGTTCTTGCCACCCTCGCGGTGGGCATGCTGTTTGCGCTGCAAAACAAGACGGCGGTACCGCTGGATATGCTGGTGTATACCTTCGAGCCGCGCAGCGTTGCCCTGTGGGTGCTCATGGCATTTGCTATCGGTGGGCTGCTGGGGATGCTCGCCTGTTCGACGATAGTACTGCGCCAGCGGGCTTCCCTGGGTGCCGCCAGGCGGCGACTGGAGAAAAGCCGCGCCGAGGTAGGGCGCTTGCGCGACACCCCAACGGAGGTGTCTACTTCGTGAGTAGCCCGGTTATTGTTGCCCTGGACTTTCCAGCGGCGGCACCGGCGCTGGAGTTGGCCGGGCGCCTGTCACCTGCCCTGTGCCGGCTGAAGGTGGGTAAGGAACTGTTTACCCGCAGCGGTCCGCAACTGGTGGAACAGCTTCAGGGCATGGGGTTCGATGTCTTCCTGGACCTCAAGTTTCACGACATTCCCAATACCGTGGCGGGCGCGGTGCGCGCCGCCGGTGAACTGGGTGTGTGGATGGTCAATGTGCATGCCGGGGGTGGGCGCCGCATGATGGAAGCGGCCATGGCGTCCCTGCAGGGGCTGGCCAATCGCCCCCTGTTGATTGCGGTGACTGTGCTCACCAGTATGACCGGGGAGGACCTGCGTGAACTGGGTTATACCGAGACGGCTACCGAGCGCGTATTGCGTCTCGCGGCATTGACCGCAGACAGCGGGCTTGACGGGGTGGTGTGCTCGGCGATGGAAGCGGCCGACCTGCGCCGGGCGCGCGGCGATGATTTTTGCCTGGTAACGCCGGGTATCAGGCTGGCTGGGGATTCCGCCGACGACCAGCGGCGCGTGGTAACCCCGGCAGATGGCATTGCCATGGGCTCTGATTACCTGGTAATTGGCCGCTCGATCACGGCGGCCGCCGATCCGTTGGCGGCGCTGCAAAGAGTGCACGCAGAGCTGGCGGCCGCCGCGTAACATCAAATGCGGCCGCGGTGTCCATCGTAGTCGTAAACACTGCTAGACTTTTCTCCGGTGCGGATGCCTGCATGGACGCAGTTCGTTATATGGAGATGATTTTATGAACTATTTAACCCTGTTACAACACTTCGCACCCGCCGTTTCAGCTGGCGGGATGGTTCTTTCTTTTCGGCAATTAAGCGCGGCATGGACGCTGGCGCTGGCCGTTTTATTTGCTGGCGGGTTTATGCTGTCTCCCGTTACCACTTTGGCGCAGGACGCCGCGGCACCCGCCGTGGCTACTGTCAATATCAACACCGCCAGCGCGGAGGCGCTGGCGGCTGGACTCACGGGCGTGGGGCATTCGCGTGCCGTGGAAATCGTGCGTTATCGCGAGGCCTACGGTCCCTTTTCCACGGTGGATGAGTTGGCTGAGGTCAAGGGCATCGGCCAGGCCACCCTGGACAAGAATCGCACGGTAATAACACTGGAATAAGGCGGCGGCATCCGTATCATGAGGGGGCTTGCCCCCTTTTTTTGTGACAGTGACCAGATAGCGTGAAATGCCTTGTCAGCGGCGCCACCGGATTTATTGGCCGCCATCTATGCCAGCAACTCGCTGCTCGTGGCGACACGGTTATAGCCCTGAGTAAATCGGGCGCAAAGCTGCCCGATGGCACGCCCACCCTGGCACTGGATCTTGCTGCCCATGACGTGCCGGATGACTACCTGTCCCGCGTGGATGTCGTGATTCACCTCGCCGGTATTGCTCACCAGAATGCCGCTTCGCAAGTCTATGAACAGCTCAACTACCAGGCCACGCTCAGACTGGCGCGGCAGGCGGCATCCGCCGGCGTTGGCTGCTTTATTTTTCTCAGCAGCGTCAAGGCGATGGGGCCCTCCCATACTGCTGCGCCGCGTTCAGAGGCCCAGTGCGCTGCCCCCTCAGACCCCTACGGCGCATCCAAGTGGCGTGCCGAATGCGCGCTGCGGGAGCAGTTCGCCGATGACAGGATGTCGGTTGTTATCCTGCGTCCCGCCCTGGTTTATGGGCACGAGCCCAAGGGTAACCTGAGCCTGCTGGCGCGCGGGGTGCGCTGGGGCCTGCCGCGGCCGCCCGCGGTGGGACGGCGTTCTATGCTTGCCCTGCCGGACCTGGTCGAACTGCTGTGTCTGTTGGCGAGCAGTCCTGCCTCCGGGCTAAGTACCTGGATTGCCTGCGGTGAGCACAGTTACAGTACCCGTGATATCTATGATTGTTTGCGCAGTGTCGCGGGCAAGGGCAGGGGAATCGCGTGGCTGCCACTGTGGGGCTGGCGCCTGGCCGCCGCGCTGCTTGACCTGGGCACCTCGCCAGGTGGTGAATCCACCTACGACAAACTGTTCGGCACCGAGCTTTACAGTAATGCGGCGCTGCTGGCCGCGACTGACTGGCGACCCCGCAGCCGCCTGGAACAGGTGTTGGGGGCGGCCGAGGTATGATGGCAATCCCGGTTACCCTGGTGCTGTCTGCCGGACTGTGTTGGTTATACCTGCAGCTGGCGCGGCGCCGTCGCTGGCTGGATCAGCCCAATGAGCGCAGCTCCCACCGACGGCCCACGCCACACGGTGGCGGGGTGCCCCTGCTGCTGGCATTTGCTGCTGGCCTGGCGCTGACCGCCCCCTGGAGCGGTGCCTATTTGCTGCTGGTGGCGATCGCTATGTTGCTCATGCTGGTTGGTGTCATCGATGATCTGTGGCATCTCTCCGTGCGATTGCGCATGCTGCTATACCTTGGCTGTTGCCTGCTGTTTTGTTGGTCCCTGTTGCCGGGCACGGGCACGGGCACGGGCACGGGCTCAGGCTGGCAAAGCCTGTTACTGGTGATGCCGGTACTGGCGATGCTGTGGTTTCTCAACCTGTATAACTTCATGGACGGCATCGACGGCATTGCCGCGATGCAGTGTATCCTGGCCTGTGGCAGTGCCGCGCTGCTTGCCTGGGCGGGCGGCAGCCCGGGCAGTGCGGCCTACGCGCTGTTTTGCCTGCTGCTGGCAGCGGCACATATCGGCTTCCTGATGTGGAACTGGCCGCCGGCGCGCCTGTTTATGGGCGACGCGGGCAGTATCCCCACCGGCTTTTTGCTGGCCGGGCTGGTGCTGCTGGGAGCTGTTCAGGGCTTCCTGAATCCCGCTTGCTGGTTGATCCTGCTGGCGGTGTTTATCACCGATGCCAGTTACACCCTGGTGTGGCGTTTGTTTACCGGCCAGGCGGTAACCCAGCCACATCGGCTGCATGCCTACCAGCGCCTGAGTCGGCACTGGCAGTCGCATCTCAGCGTAGACTTTGTGCTGCTGGCAATTAACGCGGTATGGCTGTTCCCGCTGGCCTGGGCCGCCCGGTCCATGCCGGATTACGCATTAATAATGGTAATTTTGGCATATCTTCCGCTGTTGCTGGGCATGGCGAAAATGCGTCATTTCGCGTAATATTCGCGTTCTCAGGGTGTATTGGCAGCGATGCAAATTTGCACCCTAAATTGGCATCTTGGAAAAGGAGTGGACTTGCTGAATTCAGTTGGCAGCCTGGTATCGCGCTCTGTTTCCGCGATCGCCCGAAATCTCCGGGATATCCTCGAAAAACTCATAGAATTGCCGCGCAATATCAAGCAGGCCTGTTTGTTGTGCCTGGATATGCTGTTTGTCACCACCGCCATGTGGTCTGCGGTGGCACTGCGTTGGGGTCATCTCAATTTCGAGTTGGGGACTATAGAGTATGTCAGCGCCGGGGTGACCGTGCTGGCCAGTGCGGTCGTTTTCCTGCGCCTGGGACTGTATCGCGCGGTCATACGCTATATGGGCCAGCAGGCTATCTGGGCCATCATTACCGCGGTCACTTATTCCACCCTCATTCTCGGTGCCACGATATTTTTCCTGCAGGCGCAGGTGCCGCGGTCTACACCTTTTATCTATTGGGGCCTCGCCCTGCTGGGTATTGGCGGCTCGCGGTTGATCGTGCGCGCCTACTATCAGGCGAAGCTGCGCTCCCTGTCGGAAAACGTCATTATTTATGGTGCCGGGGAAACCGGTCGCCAGTTGCTGACCGCGCTGTCACAGGGCGACCAGTATCATGCGGTAGCCTTCGTCGATGACAACGACTACCTGCAACGTTCGGTCATCAACGGCTTGCAGGTCGCCAGGCCGGAAGACACAGAGCAATTGATCGCCCAGCACGATATTACCCAGGTGCTGTTGGCAATTCCCTCAGCCTCGACCGAGCGCCGCCGGGAAATCATTAACTCCCTGGTGGGGCTGCCGGTGCATGTACGCACCGTGCCCAGGTTTAACGAGCTGGTTTCCGGACTCGCCAGTGTCAACCAGATACGTGACGTGGACCTGGACGACCTGCTGGGCCGCGAACCGGTACCACCGCACCCCGAACTGCTGGATCGCTGTATCACGCACAAGGTGGTTATGGTTACCGGTGCCGGTGGCTCCATCGGCTCGGAACTGTGTCGGCAAATCCTGGAATCCAGTCCGCGGGAATTGGTACTGCTGGATAACTCCGAGCATGCCCTGTACCAGATCGAGCGTGAATTGCGCGAGACCATGGAGCGGCTGGAGCTCCCTGTAGAGATAGTGGCCCTGCTGGGCTCTGTACAGGACCAGAAACGACTGGAGAGCATTTACCGCACCTTCCGCGTGCAGACGGTTTACCACGCGGCGGCGTATAAACATGTGCCGATGGTGGAGTACAACATAGCCGAGGGTGTGGCCAATAATGTCTTTGGCACCTGGTATGCGGCGGAGGCTGCGCGCCAGGCCGGCGTGGAAACGTTTGTGCTGGTATCCACCGATAAGGCGGTGCGCCCCACCAATATTATGGGCGCCTCGAAACGCTTCGCAGAAATGTTATTGCAGGGACTGGCCCAGGGAGAAACCCGTACGCGCTTTTGCATGGTGCGTTTCGGCAACGTGCTGGGGTCTTCGGGTTCGGTGGTGCCCTTGTTTCACGAGCAGATAGCGGCCGGCGGTCCGGTTACCGTGACGCACCCCGAGGTGTCACGTTTTTTCATGAGCATACAGGAGGCCGCGCAACTGGTATTGCAGGCAGGCGCCATGGGTACCGGGGGTGATGTTTTCGTGCTCAATATGGGCGAGCCCGTGCGCATCGTGGACCTGGCGCGCAGGATGATTCGCCTGAGCGGCTACGAAATGAACCATGACACCCATGTGGGTGGCCCCATCGATATTGAATTCGTCGGCCTGCGGCCCGGTGAGAAGCTGCATGAGGAATTGTTGCTTGGCAGCAATGTGGAAGGTACCGGGCACCCCATGATTATGCGTGCCGAGGAAGAGTGCCTGCCCTATGAGCAGATGCATGCCATGTTGTTGCAGCTTGTGGTGTACTGTGAGGAACTGGACTGCGACAGTATCAGCTCGATACTGTCTTCTGCCGTGAGTGGTTTTGGTCGCCAACCGGTGCGCTACGATCACCTGTGGTTGAAGCGAGAAGAACATCTGCATCTGGAGGCCGCTGCGGCATCCAACGTCAAGGAATTATTCCCCGACAAAAACTAGTCCGGGGCTGTGTTGTAATCAGCCTGCCTCGTGGCATCGCGTAAAAAATAAGGACACACCATGACTGATTTCGACGTATTCAATGGCGATGCCGACGGCTTGTGTGCACTGACCCAGCTGCGCAATGCTGAGCCCAGGGAAGCGCAGCTGGTGACCGGCGTAAAACGGGATATCAACCTGTTGCAGCAGGTTCATGCCGAAGCGGGTTCGAGGATAACCGTGCTGGATGTGTCCCTGGACAAGAACCGTGAGGGACTGCAGCGAGCGTTGGATGCCGGCGCCCGGGTATTTTACTGCGACCACCACTTCGCGGGCGATATTCCCGACAGCGAACAACTGCACAGCATTATCAATACCGCACCGGACGTGTGCACCAGCCTGTTGGTCAATAATTACCTGGATGGTGCTTACCTGGCCTGGGCCGTTACCGGGACATTCGGCGACAATCTCAAGGACAGTGCGCGCGCCATAGCCAAACCCCTGGGAGTGGATGAAGCGGCGCTGCAGCAACTGGAAAACCTCGGTATTTACATTAACTACAATGGTTACGGTTCCAATCTGCAGGACCTGCATTTCGAGCCCGCTGAGTTGTACCAGCTGATCAGCCAGTATGCCAGCCCCTTTGATTTTATCAGCGACGGTGCGCAACACTTTCAGAAACTGGAGCAGGGCTATCATCAGGATATGGCCAGCGCCGCGGCGCTGGCGCCTGAATACCGCGACGCCGCCGTTGCTGCTTTCATGCTGCCCGACGAGCCCTGGGCGCGACGGGTCAGTGGCGTATATAGTAACGACCTGGCAAATGCGGACCCGGATCGCGCCCACGCGGTGTTGACTGTCAGGGCCAACGGTTGCTACCTCGTCAGCGTGCGCGCGCCACTCAATAACAAGACCGGTGCCGACGAGCTGTGCATGCAGTTCCCCACAGGGGGAGGGCGCAAGGCCGCCGCCGGCATCAATGACCTGCCCGCAGATATGCTGCAGCAATTCCTCGATACTTTCGCGGCGTTTTACGCCTAGTCAACAGGCGATGGATTGGGACGACCTGAAGGTTCTGCTGGCCTTGAGTCGCCGCGGCTCGGCCCGTGGCGCAGCACAGGAACTGGGTGTCAGTAATTCCACCGTCACGCGTCGCCTGGACGAAATGGAACATCAGCTCCATACCCGCTTGTTTGATCGCACCCCGGATGGCTACAGACTCACCGGCGCCGGGGAGCAGGTGCTGCCTACCGCAGAGCATGTGGAAGAACTGATGCTGGCTGCCGAGCGGAAGATCAGCGGCGAGGACCAGGAACTGGAGGGCAATATCCGACTGACTCTGCCACCGGTGGGGCGCATGGGTTTCCTGATGCGGCACCTGGCGCAGTTCAGCGAACAGTACCCGCGGATCCGGCTGGAACTGCTTACCAGCAACGACGCCCTCGATCTCAGCAGGCGAGAGGCCGATATCGCTATTCGTGTGATGCCCGCCGGGGTGCACCCGCCGGAGAACCTGATCGGTCGTAAAATATGCGCAATCAGTGCGTCAAGCTATGTCCACAGGGACTTACTCAACAGTGATGATCCGGGAAACGTGGCGCATATCACCTGGATTGGCAAAAACCCCGAGGGGCAGAAAGAAGAGTGGCTGGCCACTACCGATTTTCCCGATAATCCGGTGCGCCACGCAATCATCGATCTCGCCCTGGTAGCCGAAGCGGTGCGCGCCGGGATGGGCATGGCATTTGTGCCCTGTTTTACTGCCTATCGCGACCCGGATATCGTGCGTGTACCGGGCGCCGCCGTGCTGCACCATTCCGACATGTGGGTGCTGACCCACAAGGACCTTCGTCTCAGCGCGCGCATGCGCGTCTTGCGGGAAATTATCGCCCGGGCATTTGACGAAGTACGTGGCGAGCTTGATTCCCGCCTGCAGCAGGATTGACTGAGTAATTACCTGGTCTTGCTCCTGCTATCGACAGTGGCGTGGTGGATTCACGCGTCTAGTCTTCGATATCATCCACATCGAACTGGCCGGTCATGCGGCGCCTGATGTGTGACCACGACATACCGACAGCCAGGATCAGGGAAATCAACAGCAGAACCAGCCAGGTAATGGCACTGGTGGAATCCATGCTTAACCAGCCGATATCGATCAACAGCCAGATAAAGCAGCCGAATAGTGCAGCCCCAAGGATAATGCCCAGCCATCCCAGGGATAAAAACGTGGCGCGTAAAAATATGATCCAGGCGATCAGCAGGACCACGCCTACCAGTGCGGTGACCGGCTCAAATCCGGCATCGCCAGATAAAACCCAACTGGCATAGGAGTAATCAGTGGGGTTGTAGGTGCCGAATACCAGTAACATGGCAAATACCACGCGCAGTAAAAACCCGATCGCGTCGAATTCCTTGGCCATAAATCAGTCCCCTCGTTTGCTTATTCGTTTCAGGCCGCCAGCAGGCCGGTGACAATGTGCTTTACCTCATCCGCGGACATATAGCGCGGTACCGGATACAGTCCACCGGCCTCGGCAAGGGCCTCATCCACGATACCGGGAATGTCCTGTGCCTTGAGACCCTTGGGCTGCAGTGGTAACTCCATCTCCTGGCGCAGTTCCACGATCGCCTGGATAAACTGGGCCGCCAACTGGCTGTCGCTGGCGCCGGCTTCACCAACGCCTACCAGTCGCGCCAGTTCGGCCAGGCGCGGGTGCACGCAGTCGCCATAGGCCGCGAGGACTTCCGGCAGTACCATGGCATTGGCATTGCCGTGGGGCGTGCCGCAGACGCGACCCAGCTGGTGTGCGATGCCGTGTACATAGCCCACCGAGGTCTTGCCAAAGGCGGCTCCGGCGTAGAATGAGGCCACGGCCATGCCGTCCCGGGCTTCCATGTCAGAGCCGTCGCGATAAGCGTTCACCAGGTATTTGAATATCAGTCGTACCGCCGCCCTGGCCTGAATTTCCGTGGCTTCCGACGAGGCCTTGCTGAGGTAGGACTCCACCGCATGGGTGAGGGCGTCCATGCCGGTGGCTGCGGTGATACCGGGTGGCATGCCTTTCATGATCTCCGCGTCGAGGGCGACATAGCCCGGAATCATCTTGCTGTCTACCACCGGGATCTTGCGGTGGGAGACGGGGTCGGTAATGATTGCCGCCAGGGTGATTTCCGATCCAGTGCCTGCAGTGGTGGGTATCGCGAACAGGGTAGCCCCCGGCTTTTTACTTTTCTGTATACCGTCGAAGCTCTTCAGTGGGCCGGGGTTGGTGTGCAGCATGGCTATCATCTTCGCCGCATCCAGAACTGAGCCGCCGCCCACGGCGATGACCGCCTGGCAGCCCTCGCTGCGATACACGGCTTCGCCCGCCTGCACCTGGTCGAAAGCGGGATCTGGCAGCACGCCGTCAAAAACCACAAATTCCACGCCGGACGCGGTGAGGGTTGACTTGATGCCATCGAGAACACCCGATTTGCCCAGGAAATCGTCGGTGACGATCAATACCCGGGTAAAGCCCAGCACTGCCACCTGTTCGCACAATACCAGCGCGGAGTTAACGCCCTTGTAGACCACCGGGGCGTTGCGCGGTAGCAGGCGGAGTAGCCAGGTGACAACAAATGCCATGAATTTGTAGTAAAGGGTCTTCATCGTGTTTCCTCGGCGCTTCGTTATGTTTTCAGCGCGCCATGATAATCCGAGTCGTAGTGTTTAGGCTACCTTGGGTTTACGGGTTTTCTTAGGCGCTGGGTGGCCACGTAGCCACTTCCTGACACTGGCCTGTGGTTTGACCGTCTTGTTGCGCATGGCCCGGGCGACATTCTCGTTGACAAATTCGGTCATGGCGGCAGTGATCTGGCGCGCCATATTATTGCCCTCATTTGAGGTGGCCATAATCAGCAGGTGCGGATTGAGCGGGTCCACGGGCATAGCATCCTGCTCTCTCTCGATCGCGATATAGCGGGCGGGAATCTGTAGCTCGCTCTCGCGCTTTACGCCCTCTTTTTTCTTGCGCTGTGCAACCAGGAAATTATGCTCTTCCCGGTGCCTGGTGGCGGACACCAGGAAGTCGTCCTCATGGACAATACTGAGGAAGGGTATGTCATAGGCCAGCATAACATCCAGTGCCTTGAGGTGGCGTCGCTGGTACTCCACAGGATCGTGTAGCGCTGCATTTACCTCTTTGAACAAGCCGTAGAAGGACGCGGTCTTAAGCAGGCGATTGCCTACCAGGCGCAACACATAGGGACTGTTGGTGTTCAGCATCCGTTGCTGCACTTTCCTGTTGTTGAGCAAAGCGCGCATCACCACGTTGAAGCTGTTTACGACGGGCTCTGCGGCCCTCATTTCCAGGAATTTGCCCAAACCGGCGATGCGATCGTCATCGGCAACTGCCGCTTCCTCGGTGGCCTGAAGTTTCTCCCTGCTGCCGCCATAAGTAGAGCCAAAGCCGGAGTAATCCAGCGTGGTATTGTTGCGATAGTGCGATATCAGGTGCTTGATATTCTCCCCGGTGTGGGGACCATCCGTGGGGGCCCAGGTCGCCAGGTGGATAATGCCACTGGCTCGCAGGGCGTCTACCAGTTGCCTGTTCTCCGGGCCCAGTTCTTCGTAGGGTGTTATGGCACCATCATAATCGCCGATGATGGAAAGTAATAAATGGTCTGAGATGACGCCGGCAATGGAATGCCCGGCGTAGGGTACGGGTCGCCCCTGGCGCCAGATTTTCAGGATAGCCTTGCGCAGGACCCGGGCGTAAAAAGGAAATATCTCGGCGTCCGGCAGGGTCTTGGCATAACTCCCGCGATGCAATGCGGAAACCGTCCAGGCGCTGGGCAGGCGCACCAGGAAATTGGTGAAACTGAAAAGGCCCATGAAACCGTGCAGTAGCAGTATATGGATGCCATCGGGCTCCTCACCCGGGCGGGTTTCCGCCTTGTTCTGCATCAGTACACCTTGCTCTGAGAACTCAAACAGCGTTTCTTCAAAGTGCAGCGATTGCTCATCGGCAAAAATGTAGACTTTTTCCGCGGTTTCGCGTGACTCGCGCAGCATGCGCAGCGGGGTTTCCATTACGGTCTGCTCGAAATCTGCGGTTTCTTCCATTTCAAAACGACCCAGTGCGCGCAGCTTGTGGTTACCCGCTACTATCAGCGAAATAAACTCCGCATTCACCAGTACGCCCCGATTCAGGGCTACCCGCAGTGCCCCGCTTTCCTGTTTGAGTACCGCAACGCCCGGCTCGGTTATGGCTAATTCGGGTGTATAAGGAGCGAAAGCGCCAAGGGTGCCGTTTTTACCGATGCCACTGATAATGCAGTGGAACTGCATGGAACCCCCCAGGCGATTCTGGATGTCGCGTTGATAGCGTTCAGCTTCCTGCGTGGCAAGGCGGCGAGCTGCTGCCTTTTTGCCGTCGTCCAGCGCCTTTTTGATCTCTGCCAGATTGATGGGGTTCACCATCATCGCCACCATCTTGTCGATGATGTCATCTTCGTCAACGGGAGCCTGTAATTCCAGGGCATCTGTCAGCCGGATGATGCCCTTCTCGCGCAGCAGTTTCTCCGCCAGCGGCACGATAAAATTGATAATCAGGGAATTCTCTGCACTTTCCCAACTTGTTTCCCCGGAAGACTCCTCCAGCAGGAAGAAGCGCACATGCTTTAGCCAATCTATATCCTTGTGGTGGTGCTGGATGAGAGCCTGGTATTGGGCCTTGATGGTGTTCCCGCCCCCCACGGCAACGGTGAAATGCTGGCGCTTGTAGCGGCCCCACGCTGCAAAGCGACCGCGTTCCCGCCAGTGCTGGTATTTTTCCTGGAAGATATTGGAGGCATGCCGTGCCGCCTGGGGCAGATCCGCCGATATGCCCACGTGGATGCCCGCTTCCTCCTGCACCAGGACCGGGGAAGCGCGGCGAGAGCCCCGGCTCAGGTACCGCCGGGGTATGGCTAAAAGCTTTTGCATAGGCCAAAACCCTGTCCGTGTTGGTGCGAAGGTGCAGCGCGTGCACAGGTATTCATTCTGACAGAATTTGCCCTGGCTTGCCGTGCCCTTTGAGCTAAAGCTGCGCACGGCATGTTATATTGACCTGTCCTGCGCAATTACTAATGAGTTTTTGATACGGGTCAAATAAACACGCCCCGGCTGAAGGGCGCAACACGTTTGTCTGGCTCTATTCCCGGTGGTTTAACATCGCCCCGACTTGCACCAGCTGCTCGTGACTGCGCAGTTGTTCCCCCTCTTCAACAGGTGGCAGGCGACCGCCGCCTATGAGGTGGGTTACGCCAAGTCGCTCCACATATTCTTCCAATTTGTCTGTGGCGTAATGCTTATCGCCCACTATGGCCCAGTCGTCGACGGTAACGCCGCTGGCCTGGAACTGGCGGGGCACTGTGGAGACCAGCCGCTCCTTTAACCTCGAGGCCAGAGCGCCGTTATCCGTAATCAGGATCGTGCGCATCAGGGGTACCACCGCTTGCAGCTGTTGCCCGGACTCTTTGGCCGCCTCCCGGTGCAGGCGGTAATTGACGGCAAGATCTTCCAGGGCTTCAATGGGTGAGCCTATATACGGCAGCCCCAGGCGACCGACCTGCTGCAGTGCCAGTGGCCCGAACGCCGCTACCCACAAAGGGGGGTGCGGACGCTGCAGCGGCAGCGGCGCCAGATACACGGGTGGACCATCCTGGCCGGTGACCAGCGGCTCGCCGCGCCAGGCGTTGATCATGATATCCAGGTTTTTTTGGAAGCGGCTGCGCTTTTCTTTGGTGGGTACCTCAAACACATCGAATACCGACGCTTGCACTCCTCTGCCAAGCCCCAGAATCAGGCGCCCGCCGCACAGCTGGTCCAGCACGGCGACTTCCTCTGCCGCCTGTATCGGGTGCCGAATGGGCAGCAGGTAGGAGGTGGTTGCCAGTCCTATGGTGCGGGTGCGGGCCGCCGCCGCGGCCAACAGGGTAAGCGGGGAGGGTATGGCCCGTTCATCGCCAAAGTGGTTTTCCGGCAGCCAGTAAGAGTGAAAGCCCATCGCCTCGGCGCGCTCAACCTGCTGGCACAGGGCATCGCTGTGCCAGGCTTTCTCTGTGCGCCAGGCGGTAACGGCAACTTCAAGCTTACGATTCAAGGATTTTTCCTAAAAAGGGTAGCTTAGCCGAAGCTGGTTCCTTTTGCAGATATGAAAGACCTGCCGATGGACCTGTTGGTCAATCATCGCTGGTTTGTATCACTATTTAGTGGTCAGCTTGCCTGGCGTAAAACCAGTCACTGAGAAGCCGGGCGGGTAATGGTAAAGCCGCGAGCAATTGGCTAATATGTGGCCTTTTTTGCCGACCTGCTCGGGCCATGTACATAACATTGAATGAGTCTTATTGATGAGTGACTATACCAAGATCCTGCTAGAAGAAAGTGAAATGCCTACCCGGTGGTACAACGTGGTGCCAGACCTTCCCCAGCCGCCCCCGCCGCAATTACACCCGGGTACGCTGGAGCCAGCGACCGCCGAGGATTTTGAGGCCCTGTTTCCCAGGGCGCTGATCGAACAGGAAATGAGTCAGGAGCGGTATGTAGACATCCCTGAAGCCGTGCAGGATGTGTACCGATTGTGGCGCCCCAGCCCCCTGTTCAGGGCTCGCAGGCTGGAGCGTTTGCTCGATACACCAGCAAGAATATTCTATAAATATGAAGGGGTTAGCCCGGCGGGATCGCATAAGCCCAATACCGCCGTGCCCCAGGTCTGGTACAACGCCCAGGAAGGGATAAAGAAGCTGACAACCGAAACCGGGGCAGGGCAGTGGGGCAGTTCGCTGGCGTTTGCCTGCGCCCAGTTTGGGTTGGAATGTGAGATCTGGCAGGTAGCTGCGTCTTATCGGGCCAAACCCCACCGCCGTACCATGATGGAAGTCTGGGGCGGTAAAGTACACCCCAGCCCCTCGGATGTGACGGAGTTCGGTCGCAGCCTGTTGCGGAAGGACCCCAATCACCCGGGTTCGCTGGGTATCGCAATTTCCGAAGCGGTCAGTGAAGCGGTTAAGCATGAAGACACCCGCTATGCCCTGGGTAGTGTCCTCAACCATGTGTTACTGCACCAGACAATCATTGGTGAAGAGGCCTTGCTGCAGTTGGCAAAGGTCGGTGAAACCCCGGATGTGCTGGTGGGTTGTACTGGCGGCGGTTCCAATTTCGGCGGCCTGGCATTTCCCTTTCTGCGTGAGAAGCTGGCGGGCAAGATGAACCCGGTGATTCGCTGCGTTGAACCCACCGCGTGCCCAACGCTGACCAAGGGGCAGTTTCGCTATGACTTCGGCGACACGGCGGGCCTGACTCCGCTGATGAAAATGCATACGCTGGGTCATTCGTTTATTCCAGAACCCATTCATGCTGGCGGCCTGCGCTACCATGGTATGGCCCCGCTGGTATCTCATGTGTACGACCTGGGGCTGGTAGAGGCGATAGCAATTCCCCAGACTGAATGTTTTGCTGCTGCGCTGCAGTTTGCCCGTACCGAGGGCATCGTGCCTGCACCTGAGCCTACTCATGCGTTAGCGGCTGCAATTCGTGAAGCGCTGGCATGCAAGGAAAGTGGCGAAGAAAAAGTCATTCTCACCGCCTTGTGCGGCCATGGTCACCTTGATCTGGCCTCGTATGACAAATATATGAGCGGTGAGATGCAGGACCTGGAGTTGTCCGACGAGGCCATCGCCGCGGCAATGGCTGATGTTCCCGTGTTGGCATAACCTGAAAATGTGATGGGGTTGGCCGTGCTGGGCCGCTTTATTTATAAAAATAGATCTATTGCGGAAATCGTATGAAAACCAAAACACACAACAACTGTATAAAACCCTTGTGCCTTGCTGTTGCCTTGGGTGGTTGCGGCTTGGGCCAGGTGTCCTTAGCCGAGGAACGGCGCGAATCCGGCGCCGACAAGATTCTGGAAGAGATGGTGGTAACGGCGCGTCGCCGTGAGGAAGGCCTGCAAAATGCCCCTATAGCTATCTCTGCCTATACGGGTAAAACCCTGGAGTATCGGGGCGTTACCAGGTTGGACGAGATAACGCGTTTTGTGCCCAGTTTGACTATTGAGAACAACCCGAGCTTTGGTGGTGCCTCCAACTCGGCGGCGATTTATATACGCGGTATTGGCCAGAAAGAATTTTTGCCGACGTCTGAACCGGGGGTCGGCCTGTATGTCGATGGCGTATACATCGCCCGTTCTGTGGGCGCCATTCTTGACCTGGTTGATATCGAACGGCTGGAGGTATTACGTGGTCCGCAGGGTACCTTGTTTGGCCGTAATACGATTGGCGGCGCGATTAACATCACTACCGTAAAGCCCGAGCCGGGTGGCGAGTTTGGCGGAGAAATAGGCGCTGCCTATGGCACCGATGACCGCATCAATCTGCGGGGCGCACTGAATATCCCCATGGGAGAGACCCTGGCCGCGCGAGTCTCGGTGGCTTCATTCCAGCAGGATGGTTACGTCGAGCGCAGTGATGGCAAGGATTTAGGCGATGACGATACCATCACTGGTCGTTTGGCCCTGGCCTGGCGACCCGGTGATCGGTTGTCGGTGGACTTTAGTCTTGATGCTACC
>Ga0316187_10002062_pt1 | contig 17562 bp, 18 predicted proteins | sample CroRivburrow1_MG_FD_204927 | JGI IMG/M metagenome (GOLD analysis project Ga0316187, IMG submission 204927) | Coastal sediment microbial communities from Maine, United States - Cross River worm burrow 1 | ecosystem: Environmental > Aquatic > Marine > Coastal > Sediment | place: USA: Maine...
TTCCCATTTGCTTATCGTCGCCGTCATGGCCGGCGTCTTTATGCCGATCTCCGAACAGGGCTGCAAAGTAGATGGCATAGACAACCAGCAAAGCCAGCCCTTCCGCCCTGGTTACCGTGCCGTCGAAACCGAAAACGCCGAGCAACGCGGCGGACCCGAGGAGGACGCTGCCGTGTTGAAAAATCATGGTTCGTGGCAGCGTCAGGTAAGAAAGCAACGCCGCCGTGCCCAGCACGAAACCGATCTGGCCCAGGCAACTGCCTATTGCCGTGCCCACGACGACGTCGGATGCGTCGCCGGCCTGCAGATTGATGATGGCGCCGTCCACGGCGATCGCGAGCTCCGGCAGGTCGCTACCGATCGACAGGATGGCGACACCGACAATGAACTCGGAGACGCCGAGCCGCGATGCCACGGTAACGGCACCGTTTATGGTCAGCTCCGTACCGAACCAGAGCCCCGCCAGCCCGAAAAGCAGTGCCAGGTATTCCAAGCGTCCGCCCTTCAGTCCTCGCGGCGCATGCCGGCACTTTGCTCCCGTAGCGCCTTGAACTCCGAGCCTTGCTTCCACTTCGGCCAGCGTCGCGAATTACCGAGGTCCTCGGTAATCGCCCGCAACAGCTCGATATCCTGCGCGGCGCCACGCAGGTCCCAGTCCGGGTCCCAGGCATCGCAGGTCTGGTGGTAGCAATTGCCGATATAGTCCTTGATCCACTGACTTCCGGCCTCGAGCCCGCCGTCGACGAGATCGGCAGCGCCCGCTATCTGCATGATCAGCAATACCGGCACCCCGCCCCTCGCCATCGAGAAATGATCGGCACGGTAGAAAAGGCCGCTCTCGGGCAGGCTCTCGGGCGTCACCCGCCGGCCCTGTGCCGCGGCAGCGCGTGCGAGATCGTCTTCGAGCTCGCTCTGGCCTTCGCCCACGAGCACGACGTTGCGCGCCGGGCCGGCCGTATTGAGAATATCCAGCGTCAGGTTCGCAACGGTCTTTTCCAGCGGATAAACCGGGTCCTTTGCGTAAGCCGCGGAGCCGAGCAGACCGCTCTCCTCGGCAGTCCAGGCCGCGAAAACCACGCTGCGCTCGAGTGACGGCCCGGCTTTCAATACGCGCGCAATCTCGAGGATTCCGGCAATGCCCAGTGCGTCGTCGTTGGCGCCCGGGCGCACGGTACGGCCCTGCTCGTCGGGCTCGCCGACACCGTAAGCGTCCCAGTGCGCGGAAACCATCACGATTTCGTCGGGGCGCGATTCTCCCGGGAGTATCGCAAGGACATTACTGCTCTCGAAATGCTCCACGTTCACCGCAACGTCCGCCGCGAAGCGCACGCCGTCCATCTCGAACGCCTCGAAATCGGGACTGCGCGCTCGTGTACGCAGCGCGTCGAGATCGTGCCCGGCGCTCTTCATCAGCGCCGCGGCGGCATCGCCGTGCAGCCAGCCCTGCAGCAGGACCGGCAGCACCGGCTGATCCGCAGACACGACAGCATAATTTTCGCCCGGCGACGAGGATGCGACGTTCCATCCGTAACCCGCCGCCTCCGTCTCGTGTATCACCAGTGCTGCGATTGCGCCGCGGCGGGCGGCTTCTTCGAATTTATAGGCCCAGCGGCCGTAGTATGTCATGCGCCGGTTGCCGAAACGGCCGGCAGCCGCCTCGCCCGGTTTCGCGGCGAAATCCGGGTCGTTGACCAGGAACAGCGCCACCTTGCCGGCAAGATCGATGTCACCGTAGTCGTCCCAGTCCCGCTCGGGTGCGTGCGCGCCGAATCCAACGAATACAACAGGCGCGTCGATCGCTATCGAGTCGACTGCATGAACGGTACTCGCTTCGATATCCCGTTTCTGCTGCACTGGCTGCGGCTCGCCGTCGACGACGAACGCGAGCTTCGGCGGTCCCTCGAACAGGGTATGGATCATCGGCACGGTGTGCGTCCAGCTGCCGTCGACGCCGCCGGGTTCGAGGCCGAGTTCGCTGAACTGCTCCACGAGGTACTCCACCGTCTTCCTGCCGCCCGGGGTCCCGGGGGCCCGCCCCTGGTATTCGTCCGATGCCAGTTCCCTGACGATGGACGACAGGCGCTCCGGATCGATCGTTGCCGGCGCCGCATTTGCCACGCCGGCCCACAGAATTGCGCAGACTATCATTCGGTACGTCATCGATTGCTCCCGATTACCAAGTGCTCAGTTTTCCTGTCGTTGCCCGGGCCGAGCCAGCCGGCCGCACAAACGTTATAGTTACCGTTGTATCAAATGGTTGCCGGCAGTTACACCGGGTACCCATAATCATCTCCATCCGAAAATCGAGTGTATTCGCTATTTTAATCGATGCTCTGCTTTTGCTTGGTGGGCTGATCGTACTGGTAAAGGGTGCGGACCTGCTTGTTTCAGGCGCCTCATCCATCGCCGGCCGACTGGGCATATCGACGCTGGTCATCGGCCTTACCGTCGTCTCGTTCGGCACTTCGTTGCCTGAAATGCTCGTGACACTGGTCTCCGGTCTTCGCCACAATTCCGATCTTGCCATCGCGAATGTCATTGGCAGCAATATTGCAAACGTTCTGCTGGTTCTCGGGATTGCGGCCATCATCCGCCCGCTGCCAGTCAAGAACTCGACCGTCGTGTCGGAGATCCCATTTTCGCTGACTGCGGCTCTGCTCGTGGGTTTCCTTGCCAACGCTGCCCTGTTTTCCAGCCATCCCACGCTCAGCATCAGCCGGCTCGATGGCGGCATACTGCTGTTCTTCTTTGCGCTGTTCATTCTCTACGTCTACAAGATCAGCCGCGAAAGCGCCGACTCGAGCGGCGACAACCCCAGAATCATGACGGCCGCCCGTTCCGCACTCTCTATCGTTTTGGGTGTCATCGGACTGTACCTGGGCGGCGGCTGGGTGGTGGACGGGGCCGTGGGCATCGCCCTGGACCTGAATGTCGACGATGCACTGATCGGACTGACGATCGTCGCCATCGGCACGTCCAGCCCGGAAATCGTCGCCTCGGCTGTGGCCGCCTACCGGAACCAGACGGATATTGCGGTGGGCAACGTCGTCGGCTCGAACATTTTCAATCTCTTGTGGGTGCTCGGCTTCACCTCCAGCCTCGTCGAACTTCCGTTCGAAGTGGTCAATAATACGGACCTGGTCATGGTAATTTGCTCCAGCGCCCTTATCATTCTTGCGCTTGTAGCCAGCCGCAATAACTCAATCCTGAGATCTCACGGGGTCGTCTTCATCGCGCTGTACGCCGGGTATCTCTTTTACGTGATAAACCGATGACAACCAAACTTCCTGGAATTCGCAGCTTCCTGCTCGCGTCGGCGGTCATGATCGCCGCCTGCGGACCCAGGCCCGACGAACCTGCCACCAGCGAAAACCCTATGTCTGAACCCGGTACCGAACCGTTTGCGAACCTGTCCGTCGTTGCCCCCGTTGCCGGGAAGCGACCGGTCGAACTCGTCCAGCACGGCATCGTGCGCATCGACAATTATGCGTGGATGCGCGACGAAGACTGGCAGGAAGTCCTGCGCGAGCCCGACCAGCTCGATGGAGACATCCGCGAGCACCTCGATGCCGAAAACGCCTTTTATGATGGCGCGACAAGCGACATGGAGGCTCTGCGTCGGCAGCTGTTCGAGGAAATGCGCGGGCGCACCAAGGAAGACGACGCCACGGTCCCGGCCGTCGACGGAGAGTTCGCCTACGCCGTCCGATTCCGCAAGGGCGGCGAGTACCCCGTCTTCGTGCGCACCCCCCGCAAGGGCGGCAGCGAGACCGTTCTTTACGACGGTGACCTCGAAGGCGAAGACGAGGAGTTCTTCCGTATCGCGTCCGTCGATCACAGTCCGAATCACGCGCTCATCGCGTACGGGGTCGACAGGCTCGGCTCCGAGTACTATGACATCCGCATTCGCACCATCGAGACCGGCGAGGAATACGAGGAAACGATTCCGTCGACCGACGGCTCTGTCGTCTGGGCCGCCGACTCGAAATCCTTTTATTACGTGGAGCGCGACGCTAACCAGCGACCCAAGCGCGTCAGGCATCATATCGTCGGCACGCCCCCCGAGGACGACCTGCTCGTCTACGATGAACCGGACGACAGTTTTTTCCTCGACGTCGAAAAATCGCAGAGCGGCGACTACATCCTGATCAGCGTGCGCAAGGGCACCTCGAGCGAATACCACTATCTGCGCGCGGATGCCAAACCCGGCGAGAAACCGGTGCTGATCGCGCCACGCCTCGCCGACGAGCTCTATTCCGTGGAGCATGCCGGCGACCATTTTTATATCAACACCAACGCCGGCGACGCCGTGGACTTCAAGATAATGCGGGCACCGGTCGCCAGTCCCGGCCGCGAACACTGGGAGGAATGGCTGCCCTACGAGGCCGGCACCTACATCCGGGACTTCGTCGCCTTCAAGGACCGTCTCGTGCGCCTCGAACGCGAGAACGCCCTGCCGCGCATCGTTGTCTCGGATTACGCGCAGGACGACGTCTACGAGATTGACTTCGACGCGGCCGCCTACGATCTCGAGTTGTTGCCAGGCTACGAGTTCGACACCATGACCCTGCGCTTTACCTACGAGTCACCGGCGACGCCCGAGCAGGTTCTCGACTTCGACATGGCATCGCGTGAGCGGGTTCTGCGCAAGACACAGGAGGTTCCGAGCGGCCATAACCCGGAGCTGTATGCCGTCGAGCGTTTCTTCATCACGGCTGACGACGGCGCCGAGGTCCCCGTTACCGTGCTGAGACTCGCGTCCACACCTGTCGACGGTACGGCGCCGCTGTTGTTGTACGGCTACGGCAGCTACGGCCTGACCATGCCGGCCTCGTTCAACACGAGCATTTTGTCGCTCGTGGATCGTGGCGTCGTGTATGCCGTCGCACACATTCGCGGCGGCTCGGCAAAAGGCCGGCAGTGGTACCTGGACGGCAAGCTCGACAAGAAGAAAAACACGTTTTCCGACTTTGCCAGCGCCGCGGAAGAACTGCAGGAGCGAGGCTACGGGCGCAAGGGCGAAACCGTGATCTACGGCGGATCGGCCGGTGGCCTGCTCGTAGGCGCCACCCTGAACCTGCGGCCCGACCTGTTCGGCGGAGCGATCGCAGCCGTGCCGTTCGTGGACGTAACCAACACGATTTCCGATGCCGAATTGCCTCTGACACCGCCCGAGTGGGTCGAGTGGGGTGATCCGATCAGGGATCCGAAAGCATTCGCGACGATTGCGGCCTACTCGCCGTACGACAACATCCGCAGCGACATCGACTATCCACCCATACTCGCAACCGGTGGGCTGACCGACTACCGCGTAACCTACTGGGAACCATCGAAGTGGATCGCGAGACTGCGCGACGAAGCAAGCGGCGGTCCGTTCTTCCTGAAGATGAACATGGAAGCCGGCCACGCCGGGTCGGCCGCGCGTTTCGAGCGTATGAAGGAACGAACGCACGACTATGCGTTCGCGCTGAAGATATTCGGCCTGACCGAGCGTGCGCCGGTCAGCCACGACCCTGGGGTCGCTAGAAAACCCTAGAGATACGGAGTCTCGTCGACGTCGAATTCGACCTCGGCGCTGGCGCTCTCCGGCAGCTTCTTCATTGCCGCTTTCAGCATCTCGACGTGCTCCGTCTCCTCGTCACGGAGCTCGGTAAACAGCTTGATGACCTCGGGATCCGTGATGCCAGGCAATGCCATGTCGTAAAAGTCGAAGGCCTTCTTCTCGGCGGTGAGACCGATCTCGAAGGCCTGGACCGTCGACATGCCGCGGCGTGCTTCGCCCATTTCCGGGGCCTCGACATCGTAGAGGTCGTCCAGCGAGACCTTGGCCGGCGCATCGCCGAACAACGCCTCGCGCCGTTCCTGGAGCTCACGGCCGTGCTTCTCTTCGTTTTCCGCCATGCTGGCGAAGAAAGCGCCGGCATCGTAACCACCGGTATGGCCGAGTTGGGAGGCGAACATCTTGTAGCGCTCGTAGGCCTCCAGTTCGATCAGCGTGGCGAGGTCTAGCGCGTCCATCAGGCTGAGCTTGGACAGGTCGAGACGAGTGGACATTGAACGATCTCCTGGTCTGGATTTGACGTTGCGGGGCCAATCCAAATTACAGTGCAGCAGGGCCCGGACACGTTGAATAGGTGAAAGTACGTAATCAGCCGGCTGAGGCTGGAAAAAAATGCAGTCTCGATACGATTGGATGGTGCACTGGTGTCATTGAACCGCAGCTACACTGCCTCGCCCCAGGCGTCTGTCCAATGGCAATGTTTGTGATAACTTACGCGCATCCCCAGGCCTGTCCCGAGCGATTCCCGATGCCCCTTTTCAAGCGCACCCTGAGCGAGTTCCTGTTTCGGCGAGTCATGCTCAAGCACTACGCGTCCAACCTGCTGCTCGACATGAATCTCGAGGCCAAGCACGAGACCTTCGAGTACATCAAGGCCAACATGGCCGACGCACCGTATTTCGAAAAACACTCTGAGCTGGTTCGTTACGCCGTGGAAAGTGTGTCGAAGGAAGGCCTGCATCTCGAATTCGGCGTCGGCAGAGGCAAGTCCATGCGCTGGATTGCGCCGCTGGTGGACGGCACTGTCCACGGTTTCGACTCGTTCGAGGGCATCCAGGAGCACTGGAACGGCAACCCGATCGGCTCATTTGCCCAGGACAAGCGCCCCAAAGTGCCCGATAACGTGTTATTTCACGTAGGTTATTTCGATGCCACACTGCCGGAATTCCTGGCCGCTCACAAAGAGCCGGTTGCATTCCTGCACGTCGACTGCGACCTCTATTCCTCCACCGTAACGATCTTCGAAGGGCTCGGTTCGCGCCTGCAACCCGGCGCGATCGTGTTTTTCGACGAGTACTATAACTTTCACCGCTGGCAGCAGCACGAGTTCAAGGCCTTCCAGGAGTTCGTCGAGCGTATGGGCGTCCGTTACGAATACATCGCGTTCTCGGTGACGGGCCAGCAGGTGGCCGTGCGTATCCTGGAGAACCCCGGGTACGAAGGCTGAAACTGGCGAAGCCATTTGTTCTCCGCCGCGAGGACTGGATCCAATGCGGACATGTTCTGTTGAATAAGCCGGGCTTTGCGGGACCTGGAGGGAATTGGAAAAACACGTCGGCGCTGGGTATGGTGGCCTGTGAGGCATAAAACCCGCCCTCACTGAAGAATCGGCACCGGACCCGCATCCAGCCGGTCCAATACCACAGGGGACCTAATCGATGAGTACCGATCCAGTCACTCCAGAGCCCGTTCTGTTGCGCAGCGACGCCGACGACATTGCAACGCTAACCCTCAATCGACCGGCAAAATTCAATGCTCTGTCCGAGGAGCTGCTGACCAGCCTGCAGCGCGAGCTGGATCAGATTGCGCAGGATGAAACACTGAAAGTCGTAATCATTTCCGCCCGGGGCAAGGCATTTTGTGCGGGTCATGATCTGAAAGAAATGCGGGCCAGCGAAGACCGCGCGGTGCACCAGGCGCTCTTCGATCAGTGTGGACGCATGATGGTCAGCATCAACCGGCTGCCGCAACCGGTCATTGCACAGGTGCATGGCATCGCTACGGCTGCCGGCTGCCAGCTGGTTGCGAACTGCGACCTGGCGGTGGCCACCGACGAAGCGCGATTCGCTGTCTCGGGCATCAACTTCGGCTTGTTTTGCTCGACCCCGGCCGTGCCGCTGAGTCGCAATCTTCCCCGCAAACGGGCGATGCAAATGCTGCTCACCGGGGACTTCATATCGGCAGCGGAGGCAAAGGCATACGGCCTGGTCAACGAGGTTGTCCCGGCTGCAGAACTCGAATCGGCGACGCAGGCGCTGGCCGCGAAAATAGCGGCCAAGTCCGCGCACTCGATCAAGCTCGGCAAGGACATGTTTTACAAGCAGCTGCCTATGGAGCTTGCCGATGCGTACGCCTACGCAAGCGAACGCATGGCCTGCAATATGGATTCGCACGACGCGCGCGAGGGCATCGACGCATTCATCCAGAAGCGAAAGCCCGAGTGGAAGAACAAATAGCGCCGCTTTATGGAAGACTCGCAGTACTCGGCTGATCTCGACAAGAACGCCGCCAATTATACGCCGCTCTCACCGCTGACTTTTATCGAGCGGGCCGCAGCGGTTTACCCTGAGCGTTGCGCTCTCGTCTACAATCAATCGCGCCGCAGCTGGCGGGAAACGTATCGCCGCAGTTGCCGGTTTGCGAGCGCGCTGCGGCAGAATGGCGTCACGAACGATGACACCGTCGCAGTGATGCTGCCAAACGTACCGGCGATGTACGAGGCTCATTTCGCTATTCCGATGGCGGGCGCAATAATACACGCACTCAACATTCGCCTCGACCCCGATGCGATAGCTTTTCAGCTCGAACACGGCGGTGCCCGCGTCCTGCTGACCGATACCGAGTACTCCGCGACGGTCGCGGCGGCCCTGGACAAGCTCGACGATAGACCGCTCGTGATCGATGTCGATGATCCCGCCTTCAAGGACGGCAAGCGGATTGGCGACTTCGAATATGAAGACTTACTGGCGAGTGGCGATCCCGACTTCGCCTGGGCGTTGCCGCAGGACGAATGGCAGGCGATTGCGCTCGGCTATACATCGGGCACCACCGGCAACCCCAAGGGCGTCGTCACCCATCATCGCGGTGCGTATCTGAACGCAGTTTCGAACGTACTCGCCTGGAACATCAGCGCTCACCCGGTGTATCTCTGGACCTTGCCGATGTTTCATTGCAATGGCTGGTGCTTCCCCTGGACGATCGCTGCCTTGAATGGCACCAGCGTCTGTTTGCGCGAGGTCCGCGACACGGCGATTTTCGACGCTATCAGGAAAAACGGTGTCACGCACCTGTGTGGCGCTCCCGTCGTGCTGAATCTAATGGCAAATGCCGACGATGAGCTGAAGAAGGCTGTCGATCGCCCGATCAGCGTGATGACCGCGGGCGCCGCGCCGCCGCCGGCAGTCCTCGAAGCCATGGCCCGGCTCAATTTCAACGTCACTCACACGTACGGGCTGACTGAAGTTTATGGTCCCGCCGTCGTCTGTTCGTGGCACGAGGACTGGGATCGGCTGCCGATGCGCGAACAGTCGCAACTCAAGGCGCGCCAGGGAGTACGCTATCCCATGCTCGAAGAACTTGTCGTGGCAGACCCGGAGACACTGGAGCCGGTGCCCAAAGACGGCAAGACCATCGGCGAGATCATGTTCCGCGGCAATATCGTGATGAAAGGTTACCTCAAGAACCCCGAGGCGACCGCTCGGGCATTTGCAGGAGGATATTTTCACTCCGGTGACCTTGCGGTCTGCCATCCCGACGGCTATATCGAAATCAAGGACCGTGCCAAGGATGTGATCATCTCGGGCGGCGAGAACATCTCGAGTATCGAGGTCGAGGCGATACTCTACAGCCATCCAGCGGTGCTCGAAGCGGCTGTCACCGCGATGCCGGACGAAAAATGGGGTGAGACACCCTGCGCGTTCGTCAACCTCCGCAGCGACGCCGGCGCGATCGGCGAGCAGGAACTTATCAATTTTTGCCGCGAAAACATGGCGCATTTCAAAGCACCACGCAAAGTCGTGTTCGGGCCACTGCCCAAGACATCGACCGGCAAAATCCGTAAATTCGAGCTGCGCAAGAAGGCCGGGCTGTTGTGAGCGACATCGACGCCCTGCACCGTATCCTCAGCAACTACGAATGCGTTGCGGTCGTGGGACTCTCGACCGATCCATCGAGAGCCAGCAACCGCGTCGCAAAGTACCTGCTCGACAAGGGTTTCGACGTGATTCCGGTCAATCCCAAGTACGACGAAGTTCTAGGCCGGACGTGCTACCCGGATCTGCACGCGATACCGAAGCCGGTGGAAATCGTCAATCTGTTTCAGCGATCGGAGCGCGTGCCGCCGTTCGTCGACGCTGCCATCGATATCCGCGCCAAGGTCGTCTGGATGCAACTGGACATCGTGCACGACGAATCGGCAGAAAAAGCACGTGCCGCGGGGCTCGAAGTTGTAATGGATCGTTGTATCAAGATCGAATACGCGCGACTTTTTGACGGCCTCGATGCGGCTGGCGACGCACTCGACCAGAAAAATAAAAAGGGCCCGCGAACGGGCATTTGAGTCTTTGGCGCAGAGGGGGGATGGTCGCTTCGCGACCGGGCATGCGGCTGCGCCGCTGCGCCCGTCGAACAGGATTCTCGTCCTCCACCGCACTCGGCGGGAAAAACAAAAAGGGCCGCAAGGGCCCTTTTCATTTTTCTGGCGGAGAGGGGGGGATTCGAACCCCCGGTACGGTATCACCGTACACTCGCTTTCCAGGCGAGCACTTTAAACCACTCAGCCACCTCTCCGTATTTTTACTCCGTCGGCGCTATACGCGGCGGCAGATCGAGACACGGTGATCCTTCCGGGCGCTCGGGCCTCGGATTGGCCTCCGGAACGGGCATTTCCAGGTACGGCTGCGGCGTATCCATGTCTTCCGGCGTCTTCAGGCGCTCGTGCTCGACCGCCTCCTGGTAGCGCCGCGGATCGTCGCACGTCAGGTCGACCTCGCCACCGCAGCCCGACACCGCGGCCAGGAAACTGAGCAAGACTGTGAACGACATGCCTCTGGCTATGCGGATTCGCATCAGGCGCCTGTCTCCAGGCCCGCACCCGACATCGCCGCACGCATCTGGTCATGGTACTGCTCGCTGAACTCGGTCAGCGGCAAGCGGATATGCGGCGCAATCAAGCCCATTTGACTAACGGCCCATTTGACGGGAATCGGATTCGACTCCAAAAACAGCGCGGTGTTCAACGGCTGCAGGCGATCGTCGATCGCTTTCGCCGCATCGATTTCGCCGCCACTCGCAAGCCGGCAAAGTTCCGCCATTTGCGCGGGAACCACGTTGCCACTGACCGTCACGACGCCGTGCCCGCCCTGCTCGATAAACGGCAATACCGTGAAATCGTCGCCGCTGAAAAGGCCGAAATCCGCCGCTACCAGCGCCTGGATGTCCCGCAAACGATCGATATCCCCGGTCGCCTCCTTGATGGCGCAGATGTTCTCGTGCCTGGCAAGCCGGGCAACCGTTTCGGGGAGCAGGTCCGACACAGTGCGACCCGGCACGTTATACAGCATCACCGGCTTGTCGACTGCATCCGCCACGGCCGAGAAATGCCGGAACATGCCCTCCTGAACCGGCTTGTTGTAATACGGCACGACCAGCAGGTAACCGAAGATACCCGTATCGCGCACGGCCACCGACAGCTCCACGGTTTGAGCCGTTGAATTCGAACCGGTGCCGGCGATGACGGGCAGACGGCCGTCGGCGATCTCGACGGCACGCGCGATGAGCTCGATGTGCTCATCGGTCGCCAGCGTCGCAGACTCGCCGGTGGTCCCGGCGACGACCAGGCCATCGCTGCCTTCTGCAACGTGAAAATCGATCAGCCTCTTGAGAGCCGCGTAATCGACCCGATTATGGTCATCGAACGGCGTCACAAGGGCGACCAGGCTGCCCTTCAGCACAGGTTGTCCTCGCTTAAAATGAGGCGGCGATGTTACTGTTCACGGTCGGTGCTGGCAAGAAACCCCGCAATTCAGTCAATCCCTGCAGGGCGCCAATGCCGCGGTTTCAGAACCTGAACGACAATTATTTGCTACCAAATCTAAAAAAATGACACAACTTATTGTTTTATCAGCGATTGGCAATGATCGTACTGGCATGGTTCAGGACATCACCGAAGTTATCCTCAATTGCGGCGGCAATATCGAGGAAAGCCGCATGACCACGCTCGGCACCGAGTTTGCGATGCTGATGCTCGTCTCCGGCAACTGGCACACGCTCAACCGCCTCGAAAAGGGCCTCGAGAAACTCAACGACGGCGACCTGACCTTCACGATCCGCAAGACCGCTGAACGCGAGGTCAAGCAGGACCGAATGCCCTACGCCGTCGACGTCGTGAGCCTGGACAACGAGGGAATCGTGTTCAGCCTCGCCAACTTTTTCGCGTCACACAATATCGAGATCGCGGACGTGGCCACGCGCAGCTACCCGGCCGCGCATACCGGGGCGCAGATGTTCGCCGTGCAAATGGCCGTGAATGTGCCCTCGTCCATTCATATCGCCCAGCTGCGCGAGGAATTCCTGGAATTGAGTGACCGGCTCAACCTCGACGCCATACTCGAGCCGGTCAAGAGCTGAAACCTGCTTCGAAGGAGACACCTGTGAGCGGACCCACGATGAACCGAGTCGTCGGCGATTTCACCGCCGAGTCAACCGGCGACGAGACAGTGCGTTTGAAGGACCTGCGCGGCAAGAACGTGGTTATTTATTTCTACCCCAAGGACAGCACCCCCGGGTGCACGCTGGAAGGCCGGGATTTCCGCGACCTGCACGGCCGCTTCAAGCGGCAGAATACCGTAATCCTGGGCGTATCGAAGGACAGCATCGCGTCGCACGAGAAGTTCAGGGCAAAGCAGGAGTTCCCGTTCGACCTGCTGTCCGATCCGGACGGCAAGCTGTGCGAAAAATTCGATGTCATCCGTGAAAAGAACATGTACGGGCGCAAGTTCATGGGGATCGAGCGCAGCACGTTTCTGATCGACGCCGACGGCAAGCTGCGCCGGGAATGGCGCAAGGTGAAAGTCAAGGGACATGCCGACGAGGTTCTTGCGGCCGTCAAGGAACTCGGCCAGTAAGCGTTTCAAAAACAGTAATTTAGCTGATACACACGCCACGGCCACGGTAAAATTGCCGCCGCCGGGGCCACCTCAGCAGGTATTATTGGGAACGGATTTTCACGGACCCAGTCGGATACACCAGGACATCATCAAGCAGGCTGCCGCCTTGATCGAACGCATTTTCAACAAACTCGCCCTGTCGTTACTGGCGTCGCTGCTCGTGGTGACCAGCGGCGCAGGGGCCGACGACATCAAGCTGCCGGACATGGGAAGCCCGGCCGATGCCGTGCTCTCCAAATCCGAGGAAGCTCAGATTGGACGCGCTATCATGGCGCAGATTCGCCTTACCGGGCGCGTCGTCGAGGACCCCCTGGTTACCGAGTACATCAACGAAGTGGGTAGCCGCATTGCCGCGCAGGCCAACGACGGCAGCCAGAGCTTCAAGTTCTTCGTCATCGACGATCCCAATATCAATGCCTTCGCCCTGCCCGGCGGCTACATCGGTGTGCATACCGGCCTGCTCGATGCGAGCCGCAATGAAGACGAACTCGCCGGCGTGCTGGCGCACGAGGTCGCGCACGTCACCCAACGGCACATCGCGAGGGCCATCCATGCCAGCCAACGCCAGAGCATCATCACCACGGCACTGATGTTGGGCGCGATCCTGGCCGGGGTCGCGTCGGGCGACAGTGACGCCGCGCAGGCAGGCATGGTGGTAGCACAGGGCACGGCAGCGCAGCAGCAAATCAACTTCACCCGCAGCAACGAGTACGAAGCTGACCGCATCGGCATTCGCGCGATGGCGGACGCCGGCTTCGACCCGCACGGGATGGCGTCGTTTTTCGAGGTCATGTCGCGGCAGTCTCCGGCCGACATCAACATGCGGATGCCCGAGTTCCTGCGCACCCACCCGGTGACGACCCAGCGCATCGCGGAAGCGAGAAGCCGGGCACGGGAGTACCCGCGCAAGCCGAGCAACGACAGCATCAATTACGGTATTGCCCGTGCGCGGATGAAAGTCGAGAGCTTCGACACGGACGAAGCGGCAATTGACTATTTCGAGTCACGCGACTACGCACAGCAGAACGACATCGAGAAATACGGCCGCGCCGTCGCGTACCAGCGCGCGGGCCGTTACCGGGATGCAAACCGGATTTTCGAGGAGTTGCTGGAGCGCAACCAGAAGATCATCGCGTTCCACATCGGCGTTGGCGAGACGCAGCTCGCACTCGAGCAGAATGATCGCGGCCTGGCCACGTTCGAACGTGCCGTGAGCCTGTTTCCGCGCAACGTGCCGCTGATCATTCACTACGGCGAGGGCTTGTTGAACCTGGGCCAGGCCGACAAGGCCCACCGGATTCTCCTCGACCTGATGAACAACGTGCCGCCGACCCCCGAGCAGGTCCGGCTCATCGCCAGGGCGGCCAACGACGCCGGCGATACCGCGGAAGCGCTTTACTACCTGTCCGAGTACCACCTGATGACCGGCAACCTTGTTGGCGGCATCAATTTCCTGCAGCGCGCACTCGCACTCCCCGAGCTCCAGGAAATCCAGCGAATTCGCTTCGAAGCCCGCATCGATTTCATCCGCGAGTACATGAGCGAAGAACAGCTCAAGCAACTGCAGCGCAGCCAGCCCGTCGGCGCCTCCGCGCGCAACGCCGGTTGATTCCGGGACCCGGCTGGCCGTCATGATTCCACGCAGCAGGATCTTCGCCCGGGGATGGATAATGCTCGCACTCGGTTTTTTCCTCGCGGGCTGCGCAAGTACGCCTTCGGAGGACGGCGAGGAAGCACCCGTGCGCGCCGAGTACGATCCCCTGGAGCCCCTCAATCGCGGCTTGTATACCATCAACGATGCCTTCGATCGCTTGACGCTCAAGCCAATAGCGCGCGGCTACAAGGCCGTGGTTCCCGAGTTCGCGCGCCGCGGCGTGACGAACTTTTCACGCAACCTGTTCACGCCCCGCTCCGCGGTCAACAACCTTCTGCAGGGAAAGCCGGGGCCGGGATTCAGCGAACTGGGCCGTTTCATCATCAACAGCACGCTCGGCATCGGTGGCCTCATTGACGTGGCCGGCGCACAGGGAATGCCGGAGTACGACGAGGACTTCGGGCAGACGCTGGCCGTCTGGGGATTTCCCGAGGGCCCGTATCTCTTTATACCGATACTGGGGCCGAACACGCTTCTCGACGCCGTGTCGACGCCGGTCGACATCCTGTCCGACCCGCTCATTCACTACGACAATTCGTCGGTCCGCGACAAGGTCTACGGACTCCGCGTGATCGATCTGCGCATGCGCCTGCTGACGGCCGACACGCTGCTGGAAGACTCGAAGGACCCCTACCTGACCTTGCGCGAGTCCTACCTGCAGAACCGGCGCTTCCAGGTCTACGACGGCAACCCGCCCGGCACACAGGAAGAAGAGGATCTGTTCGACGAATTTTTCGAAGAAGAGTGAGCTGCCGGTCAGCTGCCCGGCGCTTCGATGAACCCGGCCCACCGTTCGCCGCGCTTCAACAGCTGGTCGACCTCAGTGGTCCGCGCGATGGCGAGGACACGCTCGGGCATAGCCAGAAAACGTATCTCGCGAACCGTGTGATTGGCCCAGGTAATCCACTCGAGCAGCAACGCGAGGCCGGCCGAATCCGCCTTCGTGACCCCGGCCAGGTCAACCTCGATCCGGGTGTGCTGTTCGAACGGCTCTTCGCTGGCCAGCAGGATGCGCTCCGCGGTCTCGAACGTCATCTCACCGTTCAGCGCGAAGCGCCCCTCGCCCAGGTCCTGCAGCTCGAATTTATTCATCCGGTCCGGAACTGGCCTCGGACTCCAGGCGGTCGATCACCGCCTCGAGGCTCGACCTGCGAATTTCGGAGTCGAGTTCCGTCCGGAAGTTGCTGACGTAAGACACACCCTCGACCTTGACGTTGTAGATCAACCAGCGGTCACCGCGATTGACGAGATCGTAATGCACCGGCACCTGAGTTCCATCGTCCAATGTCACGTTCGTCTTCACGAGCGCACGCTTCGCCGACGAATCGCCGCGATACTCGAGCACTTCGATCAGATCATCGTCGAACTCGAGGATTCCATCCGCATACTTGCGCAACAGCGAATTGTAGAAAGCGTTGATGAAGCGTTCCTGTTGCTCTTCGCTCGCGGTGCGCCAGTGCTTGGCGAGGACCAGCTGGGCCGCCAGTTTGCGGTCGAACCGGGGCAGCAGGACTTCATCGATCAGTTCGTACAGCTCGTCGCGGTTTTCCGCCAGCTCATCCTTGCGCCCGCTGAGCTTCTCGCTGAGTTCGGCCACCGCCCCTTCGATGACGGCGTCGGGCGGCCCCGGGTTGGCGAGCGCCGTCGAAGCGAGCAGCAGGGCGGCAATGAAAGCCGCTGGGTGGCGCCAGTCAATCCGAACTGTCATCGGACCCTCCTCTGACCAGGAACTTGCCGATCAGGCTCTCCAGCACGATCGCCGATTGCGTCAGCATGATTTCGCTGCCCTCTTCCAGGTAAAACTCCGAGCCTCCCGCCTGTAATCCCACGTACTGGCTGCCGAGAAGCCCCGCCGTCAGGATACTCGCGTCGGAGTCTTCCGGAAGCTGGTCATACCGGGCGTCGATATCCAGGGTCACGACCGCATCCAGTGCGACGGGATCGAAATCGATACGGGTTACCCGCCCGATCGTAACGCCGGACATCGAGACCGGCGCCCGCGGCCTGAGGCTGCCGACGTTGTCGAAACGCGCCGTAACCTTGAAGGTCTTGTCGGCGGAGAAATCTTCGCCACCCGTCGTCTGTGTCGTCAGAAAAAACAACGCGCCCATACCGAGCAGCGCGAAAAGGCCTGTACCCAGTTCAACTGTGCGTGTCTGTTGCATACATCATTCCCTATATCGCGACCGCGGTGATCATGAAATCGAAGATCAGCACGACGATCGCTGTGATTACAACGGTTCGTGTCGTTGCGCGTCCCACACCCTCAGCGGTCGGAATCGCATTATATCCTTCCCAGACGGCAATCAGGCTCGCCGCAATCCCGAACACGACGCTCTTGACGATACCCTCGTTGATATCGGCTATTTCTACCGACAGTTGCATCTGCTGCCAGAAAGAACCGACGTCGACGCCGAGCAGCGATACGCAGACCAGGTGGGAGCCAAGCAGCCCCACCATGCTGAATATGGCGGCAAGCAGCGGCATCGCGACAACGCCGCCGAGAAACCGCGGCACGACCACTCGCCGAATCGGATTTACCGCCATCATCTCCATGGCCGACAGCTGGTCCGTCGCCTTCATCAGCCCGATTTCCGAGGACAGCGCAGTGCCCGCCCGCCCGGCGAACAGGAGCGCGGTAATCACCGGGCCGAGTTCCTTGACGAGCGCAAGTGCGGTGACCGCACCGACCGAGTCCTCGGCGTTGAAGCGCGCCAGGTTGGAAAAGCCCTGCAGGCCCAGCACGGCGCCCACGAAAAAGCCACAGATGATGATAATCACGAGCGACAGCGCGCCCGTATTGTGAACCTGCGCGGTCACGAGACCGAAGCGCCGCCAGATGACGGTCGGCGAATGAGCGAGCAGCCGCAGGAAGAACAGCTGCAGCGCGCCGAACGTGCGCACGAATTCGAAAACGTTGTAATAAAGGTCGCGGAACATGGCTGCTATTCCGTGTCCCGGCCGAGCAGCTGCTCCGCGTAATCCGGGGCGTCGTAGTGAAAGGCAACCGGACCGTCGGCCATGCCGTGCATGAACTGGCGCACGAGCTCGGAAGACGCCCTGTTCAGCTCGTCGGGGCTCCCGGACGCGGCAACCTTGCCTTTCGAAATCAGGTAGCTGCAGTCCGCGACCGTCGAAATCTCCTGCACGTCATGGCTGACGATGATGCTGGTGATGCCGAG
>Ga0316187_10002064_pt1 | contig 17555 bp, 16 predicted proteins | sample CroRivburrow1_MG_FD_204927 | JGI IMG/M metagenome (GOLD analysis project Ga0316187, IMG submission 204927) | Coastal sediment microbial communities from Maine, United States - Cross River worm burrow 1 | ecosystem: Environmental > Aquatic > Marine > Coastal > Sediment | place: USA: Maine...
CGGCGGCGGGACGATCGGGAATGCAGACGTCATGGTCATCGCCACCAGCCCCTGCTGTGTCATCAGCTCCATTTCAGGCCACAGCGCTGCAAAATGATGCATGTTGGTCAGCGCCAGACAGGCAACGCCCTGCTGTTTCGCCAGGTCACCGACATCCCCTGCCATCATGTTCAAGGACAGGGGCGCAAAGCCGTTGTCACCATTACCGCGAATAACACCTGGCGCCGTCTTTTCCCATGTTGGTCTGGCGGTTGGGTTGGCCTTGCCATTGGCGAAGGACTTGAGATAGCCGGGCATCCGCAAAATGCCGTGGCTGTGGCAGTGATCGCGCTCTGCCGCACACACGGTACCGGAAATCGCATCGGCATTGGCATCGTCACAACCAGCGGCTTTCAATGCCTTGATGCAAACTGTGCGCAGGTCGATCAGCCTGATGGTTTCGGTTTTCATGACAACGCCTTATTCAGGATGGCTTCAACGGCAGCGGCCGTATTGAACAATTCGGTGTCCTGGCCATGCAGGCGCATGATCATGATGCCGGCCGGTGCTTCGCCACGCGCTGTCATCGGCACGGAAATCGCGCAACTGTCGAGGAAGTTGCCAAGGAACGTATTGCGCAGGCAGAGGAAGTTCAGCGGGCCGTAGCGCTCATCTTTCTCAACTTCGGAAATCAGTGGCGGCAGTATCGGCACGGTCGGCAGGATGAACCCGTCCAGACCGGAACACAGGCGGGCGAATTTCGCAATCATCTCCTTGCGCCGCCGGTAGTGTGCCACCAGTTCAGGCCCGGTGACGTTGAGACCGGACATGATGCGGGTGCGCACCATGTGATGGTATTCGTCGCCATGGCGTTCCAGCATGTCGGCATGCACATCCATGGCTTCTGCTGCTGAAATACCGCCCTTGGCATTCAGGCTCGGCAGTTCGGTCAGGTCCGGAAACGGCACTTCCGAAAACACAACGCCTGCCCTGCCGAGTGTCTTTACGGCGGCGTCAAACGCAGTTGCCACTTCCGGGTCCATGGCATCCATCGCCACATGCTGCAGAATGCCGAAACGCAAGGTAGCCGGGTCGCGGGCCAGCAGACTGCCTGTGCGGTCGCCGGCCATCATGGCATCAATGATTGAACAGCATTGCACCGAGTTGGCCAGCGGACCAACGGTGTCCAGTGTATCAGACAGCGGAAACACGCCGTCTCTGGGAACCCGGCCCGTTGAAGACTTGTATCCGGTGATGGAGTTGAAAGCGGCCGGCACGCGGCACGACCCGCCGGTATCTGTCCCCAGTCCCATATAGGCCATGCCGTCGGCCACAGACACTGCGGCCCCGGACGACGACCCGCCGGGAATGCGTCCGTGCGCCCGGTCCCAGACGGATTTCGGCGTGCCGTAATGCGGGTTTATCCCCACCCCCGAATAGGCAAATTCGGTCATGTTGGTCCTACCCAGAAATACAAAGCCCGCCGCCCGCAGCCGCGCCACACAAGTTGCATCCACCGTCACCGGTTCGCTGCTGCGCAAGATGGTCGAGCCTGCAGCAGTGACTTCGCCTGCCACATCGAACAGGTCCTTCAGCGATATGGGAATACCGGCATAAGGCGATGGCGCCCTGCCCGCACGGCGGCGCGCATCCATGAAATCCGCAGTCGCAATCGCGCCTTCAGCATCAGTAGACAGGAAAACCCGGGCACCCTCTCCGGCATCATCCTCAATGCGCGCCAGGCAGGCCTCTGTCAGGTCCCGCGAAGTGGTCTTGCCGTTTTGAAGTTGTGAGGCGAGTCCTTCCAGTGTTTCGACAATCATGTATGCATTCCCTGTTGTTCAAAGCCCGTGGTGCTGGCAGCATGGCACTATCTGTGAAACACCGGCAAGGCCCGTTTGATGCATACCCGTCTGTACTTCGCCTATGGCTCCAATCTTCTGTCCACCCGCCTGACGGCCCGCTGCCCGTCTGCACGTGTCGTTGGTGTTGCAATGACTGCCGGCTGGACGGTCAGTTTCACCAAACCGGGCGGTGATGGCTCCGGCAAGGCCGGACTGGTACAGCGTCAAGGTGCGGTTCAGCCCGGTGTTGTCTATGAACTCGCAGCAGATGACATGCCGGTGCTGGACCGGATTGAAGGAGTGGGTCACGGCTATACCCGGCACGATGATTTTCAGGTGACAATGGCTGGTGACGGCAACCTGATTTCAACCGCAACCTACATGCCGCAACGCCATGACCATGCCCTGATACCCTTTGACTGGTATCTGGCCCTGTGCATTGCAGGCGCCACAGAAAACAGCTTTGACCCGCAAGTGATGGCAGCCTTTAAGGCGGTAGCGTTCAAACCGGACACTGAAGATCATCGCCCGGCCAGGCAGGCAGGCATCCAAGCGCTGCAGGCCGCCGGTCATCACAACTGGAAGACGATACTCTAGGATCAGGGGTCATTGATCGAGGAGGCACAACGACCGCTTTGAGCCTATTCCGCTCAGAACAGCGCAGCCAGATCTTGACCTGTTAGAGAACCACCTTGAGCAGACGTTGAAAGATGTTATTGATTTGCATCCGTACTATAACGGCGCCATGCGTCAATCGGGATTTGCTATCTCATGGAAACCACCAGCCGGATAATAGCCACACCATTGTTGGATGTAGCCGTGGAAGAGGCAGGTCCTTGCGACGGCAAACCTGTGATTTTGCTGCATGGATGGCCAGATGATCCGCGCACGTGGGATCGTCTGTTGCCAGGTCTGCATGGGGCCGGATTTCGAACTGTCGTTCCATTTCTCCGCGGTTACGGGCAGACACGTTTCCGAGAGAGCGCAGCGATGAGGTCGGGGCAACCCTCAGCACTTGCAAGCGATGCCCTGCAACTTGCCGATAGCCTCGGGCTTGATCGGTTCGCAGTCGTCGGACATGACTGGGGTGCGCGGGCAGCCTATGTCTGCGCATGTTTGGCACCCGAGCGCGTTGAAAAATGCGTGGCGCTCTCGATTGGATGGGGCAATGTCGCTGTGGATCAAGCTCTCTCCATAGGGCAGACACAAAGCTTCTGGTATCAATGGGTTCTGGGGCTGCCCCGAGGGGAAGCATTGGTTGGCCAGGAGAAAATCGCGTTCACCAGACATATCTGGACAATCTGGAATCCCGGTTGGACAGTTTCCGAAACGGAATTCCGTGCAACAGCTCAGTCTTTCGAGAACGACGACTGGCCCGACATAGTTCTACACTACTATCGCTCGCGCTGGGGGCTGGCTGCGATGGATCCGTCCTGTGCAGACATGGAGGCAAGGCTTGCAGCGGACCCGACGATCCACGTACCGACTCTCGTGCTGCACGGCGGTGGCGATCCATGTGTGCTGCAAGAAACGTCGGAAGGCAAAGAAGACCTGTTCACTGCATATTATCGCCGCGCTCTGTTGCCCGGTGTCGGTCACTTCCCGCAGCGACAATCTCCAACTGCTGTAACAGACGAAATCGTTCCGTTTCTCGTGCGCTAGATCAGTATGGCTTTTGATTGAACCATTTGACGGTCGCCAGGTCCGCTCTGCGGCCGCTAACAGTCCCGGAAACCCCTCAACCTTACAGAGCATGCTTCCATGCGGGCAGGACCCTAAAGCCCGAGGCCATCCAGCATCCTGTACCAGGCGGACATGGCGGCCACATAGCCGCGCCGCGCGCCATGCAGCGGTATCGGCGAAATCGCGCTGCCGGGCAACGGCAACTCGTTCCTGTCATCGCTTACGGCATAGTTTCCCGCTGCAGCGCCCATGGCGGTCGCCATGGCAACGCCGCGGCCGTTGTAGCCCAGTACGATCAGCAGACCGGGGGCCGGTTGGTGGACATGCGGCAGGTAGTCCGGCGTGATGGCCACCCTGCCCGACCAGAAAAATTCTGCGTCACCAATGTCACCGACCTGCGGAAACAGCTCATGCAGTTGCCGCACCACATGGTCAAAATCACTGCGCCGGGCAGGATCCTGCCACTTGCCCCGCGCCCCGACGACCAGCCGGCCTTCTTCATCCAGCCGTGAATAGGTCAGCAGCCGCCGGGTATCCGAGATCACATGGCCTTGTGGCAGAATGGTCCGGCGCACATTGTCCGACAGCGGCCTTGTTGCAACAATGAAGCTGGCGACCGGTATGATGGTCTGCCGGAGTTTCGGCCACAGCCCGTCAGTATAGCCATTGGTCGCCAGCAATACCTTCTCCGCGGTTATATTCGCTGTCGGTGTCGAGGTGATCCATTTGCCGCTCATTTGCTGCAGCGAGGTCACAGGTGACCCCGGCGATATCGTTGCTCCCGCAGAAACAGCAGCCCGCGCCAGTCCCCTGGCATAGGACAAGGGGTTCAACTTGCCCCCGCGCGGCTCGACCAGAGCTGCCATATAGGCGGGCGATCCGATCAGTGCTTGTGCTTCGTCACCGCGTACAAAACCAACCGATGCACCGCGTGCCTGCCATTGCGCAGCCCTGAGTTCAGCTGCCTTTACCGCTTTTTCGGTGTGAACCGCCTGCAGCCAGCCCTGGCGGTTCGCAGCGCAGCGGATGTCATGCCGGGTGATGAGGTCGAACACAAGGTCAGGCGCAGATCCTGAAAACGCCACCAGCCGCTCGCCGGCCTCTTCACCGAACTTTGCCACCAGGTCATCAGGGTCCCATTTGAAGCCGGGGATCACCTGCCCGCCATTTCGGCCTGACGCCCCCCACCCGGGCTCACCCGCCTCCAGCACACAAACACGGGCGCCTGCCTGGCTGGCATGAAGAGCCGCGGACAGGCCGGTGAAGCCGCCGCCGACAATCACAATGTCAAAGCTGTGCTCGCCTTCCAGCGCATGCCCTGAAAAAGTCTCCTGTGACGTGGCCGCCCACAGGGACGGTGGCAACCTGGTCACATCTGCCATGGGTGAGACTTGCGACATTTTACCGATTGCTTCCCTGCCATTCTGACCGGGATCAGCCTATGGCTTCCTTCACGGCTTCGGCAAGCTGTTTGAGGGTGAACGGCTTGGGCAGAAAGGCAAAATCCGTCTGGCCCTCGAGGTTTTTCTCAAACGCATCTTCGGCATAACCCGAAATGAACACGATCTTGGTCTTGACCCCGCGCTTGCGCAGTTCGCGCAGCATGCTTGGCCCGTCCATTTCAGGCATCACCACGTCTGACACGATCAGATCGGGTTCAGCGCCATATTCTTCCAGCACTTCCAGCCCGACCTCACCGGAATCGGCTTCCAGCACCGTATAGCCGCGCGACTCCAGCGCCCGCTTGGCGAACGAGCGCACGGCATCTTCATCCTCGACCAGCAGGATGGTGCCGGTGCCGGTCAGGTCCACGCTCTTCGGTTCGCCGGTTGCAGCTTCCGCGACGCGTGCCGATACTTCTTCCTGCGTCTCGATGTATTGCGGCAGGTAAACCTTGAATGTAGTGCCCTTGCCCATCTCACTGTCGCAGAAGATAAACCCGCCGGTCTGCTTGATGATGCCATACACCGTCGACAATCCAAGCCCGGTTCCCTTGCCCACTTCCTTGGTCGAGAAAAACGGTTCGTAAATCTTGTCGAGCACATCCTGCGGCATGCCGGTGCCAGTGTCGGCGACCTCCAGAAGAACATACTCTCCAGGCGGCATCAGGCCGGGCTTGACGCTCTCCGATTCGGCTGCAGACACGTTGCTGGATCTCAGTGTCAGTACGCCGCCATCCGGCATGGCATCGCGCGCATTCACACACAAATTGATCACCACCTGTTCAAACTGGTTGATATCGACCTTGATACGGTCGAGATCGCGGCCATGCACGATCTTCAGTTCGACCGTTTCGCCGAGCAGGCGGCCAAGCAGATTGCCGAGGTCCGCCAGCACATCGGTCAGGGACAGAACTTCAGGCCGCAAGGTCTGGCGGCGCGAGAACGCCAGCAACTGGCGCACCAGATTAGCAGCCCTGTTGGCGTTCTGCTTGATGTTCATGATGTCGGCAAACGACGGATCGGTCGGGCGGTGACGTGCCAGCAGCAGGTCGGAAAAGCCGATGATTGCCGTCAGCACATTGTTGAAATCATGCGCAACGCCACCGGCAAGCTGGCCTACGGCCTGCATCTTCTGGCTCTGTGCAAGCTGCGTCTCAAGCGATGAGTGCTTTGTGGTGTCCACGGCAAACACCATGACGGCCCCCTTGCCACCGGTTTCGTCGGCTACACAGTAGACCTGGCCGGAGGTCTCCTCCGTACCCAGGAAATGAACATCAGTCGGCTTGGCTACCGCCTTGCCCGCAACCGCATCAGCGACAAGCCGGTCGAGTATTTCGCGTTCATCTTCACGCACGAGTTTCGACAGGGAACCACGCCGCTTGGCTTTCGGCGCGAGTTCAAGAAACGCTGCGTTCATGGTTTCGATTGTGCCTTTGGGATTCAATTGCACGATGCCGATCGGCAGGGAATTGAACAGGCGCGAAATCTGCACCTGGGCTTCGCCGGAGTCTTTCTCGACCGCGAAATGGGCACGTCTGTCCAGCACCAGTGTCCGCGACGGCTGCAATTTGCCTTCACCGTCAAATTCACATCGATGCACCACGCGGGCCGGAATTGTCTCGCCTGTCCGGGTCGCCAGGTCCAGGTCGAATACTTCTGTAACCGGCCGCCCCGCCTCAGGTTCAATACCGCCGAGCAGCTTGGCCCCCTTGTCGGTGACGATATCCGACAGTCTCAAATTGCCGTCAGTGGTCGCCGACAGGTCCAGTCCCAGCCATTCAGCCAGCGTGGCATTGATATAGGCTATGGCGCCGTCTGCCGTGGTTGAGAAGAACCCTGCCGGTGCATGGTCGAGGTAATTGATGATGTACTGCAGGTTTTCAAAGGCGTCCTCCTGGGACGCGCGGGCATCCGTTTCGTCAACGAGGCGCCACACCGAATAGGGCTGGCCGGCTCCGACTTTCAGCGGCTTGACCTGCAGGCGCAGCCACGCTGCCGCATCGCTGCGGGCGCCTGCGGCGGCCGATCCCGCCGCCAGCCTGAACTGCTCGGATGCCTCCTTGCCCTCACGCGCGGCGCGCGCCAGGCGGTAAACCCGTTCCGACACATCGGGATAACCGGAATACAATGTCTCAAGATTGACTATCCTGCCCTGGCCGGATGCCGAGACAAGCTGTTGATAGGACGTGTTGGAGTAGATGATCAAACCACGTGCGTCCGACACCACACACGGTTCGCCTACAGCATCAAACAACTGATCAAAGAATTCTTTCTGCCGGGGTGCCCGCCCGAAATGCACGAAACCCGCAAGCGCGCCAAACACGGCCAGCATTCCGGTAAGTGACATCAGCGCCAGCGCCACCATGACGACCTGCGGGACAATGGCACTTGTTGTCTGAACGGCAAAGTACACGATTATGGCCAGCGAAATTGCCAGCAGAAGACTAAGTACGGGCTTGCCGTCGGACTGTGCCGGGCGCAGTTCGCGAACGGGAGTCACCTGTGCCGACGCCCAGTCTGCTTCTTTGTCAGGCGGCGGAGCGGGTGTCTTGACATGGTTCGAGGAACCGTTCTCCGGTTCGATTTGAATATCTTTGCTCATGTACCCCAATGTGCCTGACGTGCCGCATCGCCCCGAATCAGGTGCAAGTATAGGTGAATTGTGCCATGTATCAGCCCTAAACCAGCGTTAGATTCAACCTAACAATACTGGCGCTTGACCGCATTGATGTGCAATTGTTGTACATGGTACGGACAAACCAAGCAGACCAACGCAAATATCGGGAACAGAAATGGAACTTCTAGAGCCTTATATGAACTGGATATATCTTGGCTGTGTTATACTGGCGGTACTCATATTCGCCTGGCTGATGATACGTGCACTTGGCGGTCGTGTGCGTGCCAAGCGCGGCTCCCGCCTTGGAATTTCCGAATACTATGAAGTCGACAAATCCCGTTTCCTTGTGCTGGTACGCCGCGATGATGTGGAACACCTGGTACTGGTCGGTGGGTCACAGGACGTGGTCATCGAGGCCGGTATCAGCACCAAACCCTCGCGTCAGGGTGCCGCGGCGGGCGCCAAGAGAAGCAGGAATCTGGCAGCTGATGCCATTGACGGTATTCCGGCTGCGCCTCCAGCACGACCGGTAACAGAAGCGCCTCCCTTGGGAACCGCCGATCCTGCCGGAAATGTTCGCCCGATGGGATCCCGTCCCGCGCCGCGGCCAGCGGTTTTCGCAGAACCCGCACCAGCCGATCGCCCGCTGAACCTGCGGGCAGTGGAACACGATCTGGATCAGAAATGACTAGATCAGTATGGTTTTTGATTGAATCAATCAAAAACCATAAAATTGATCGCTTTCAAAGTGCTAGAGCAACTTTATGGGTTCAATTGAACCCATGTTGCTCTAGCTGTCAGATCGCACCCCTGGATGAATAAAAAACGGGCCGAAGTCAGCAACTTCGGCCCGTTGGTTTATGGCTGTCTCGCCCTGATTCCGGCTGAAGCCGTCGTTCAATCGTCGCGATAGACCTTTTCGCGACGCTCGTGACGCTCCTGGGCCTCAACAGAAAGCGTGGCGATGGGACGGGCGTCCAGGCGGCGAAGTGAAATCGGCTCGCCTGTTGCTTCGCAGTACCCGTAAACACCGTCGTCGATGCGCTTCAAGGCATCTTCAATTTTTGCGACCAGCTTGCGCTGTCTGTCACGGGTGCGAAGCTCCAGCGACCGGTCCGTTTCCGTGGACGCCCTGTCTGCCGCATCCGGCAGTACGAGATTTTCCGTCTGCAGGTTTTGCAGTGTCTCACGGCTTTCACGCAGAATGTCCTCTTTCCAGGCAAGAAGCTTTGCCCGGAAGTATTCCTGTTGCCGTTCGCTCATGAACGGCTCCTTTTCCAGCTTGGATAGCGGAATCGGTTTGTTCTCTCCCATGAACTTCAATCCTCGGTTCGAAAAACTGCGACTGATTGCGCCTCTATATCGTCCGCGCAACGCGGGCGCAACCGGTTAATGAGACGCTTGATGAAAAGTGATTCCATGAAGGGTTATTGACAGTTACCAGCTTGCGGAAAATTCGCATACCACTGTTTCCAGATGTTCCCCACTGTCATGCTGGCCATTGCCAGTAATACCAGCTTAGGGCACAAAGCCTGTTCGCGAGCGCGATGAAAAAAGAAGAAAGGCCAGACCAGCAATATGAGATTTGAAGGCACCAGCGACTATATCGCTACCGAAGACCTGCGTGTGGCCGTTAATGCGGCAATCGTGCTGGAGCGTCCGCTTTTGATCAAGGGTGAGCCAGGCACCGGCAAAACCGTTCTGGCCCACGAAGTTGCCAAGGCAATTGATACGCCGCTGCTGGAATGGCACATCAAGTCCACCACCAAGGCCCAGCAGGGCCTGTACGAATATGATGCGGTATCGCGTCTTCGCGACAGTCAGCTGGGCGATGAACGCGTGCATGATATCAAGAACTACATCAAGCGCGGCAAACTGTGGGAGGCATTCACGGCCGACCAGCGCTCAGTGCTGCTGATTGACGAAATTGACAAGGCGGATATCGAGTTTCCGAACGATCTGCTGCAGGAACTCGACCGCATGGAGTTCCATGTCTATGAGACCGGTGAAACCATAAAGGCGGAAAACCGGCCGGTGGTGATCATTACCTCCAACAACGAAAAGGAACTCCCGGACGCCTTCCTGCGCCGGTGTTTCTTCCACTTCATCAAGTTTCCCGACCCCGATACCATGGCCGAAATCATTGAAGTCCACTATCCAGGCCTGAAGCAGCGCCTGGTCAGTGAAGCTCTCAATATTTTTTATGAGGTTCGCGATGTGCCGGGCCTGAAGAAGAAGCCGTCAACATCTGAACTCCTCGACTGGATAAAGCTGCTGCTCAATGAGGATGTCACCCCGGAAACGCTGCGCCAGAAAGACCCGACCAAGGTCATCCCGCCGCTGCATGGTGCGTTGTTGAAGAACGAACAGGACGTCGCCCTGTTTGAACGGCTTGCCTTCATGGCCCGGCGCGAAGGCCGTTAGACCATCCCGCTGACATCGGCCTCACTCTCCGACACATCGCCCATCATGGGTTTTGATGGTCTCTGCGCTCTTGCAGTAAACCTCGCAGTTCCCTGCTCGTTCGCAATTGCTGCGAATAGCACCTCCGGTTGCAGAAATGACAGTGTCTTGAACATCGCGCATGCTGCATGCCGTCAACACCAGACCAAGCAACACTGAAAGCAATATCATCATCAGTTTTGGCATGGTTTGATCTCCAGCACCTGACCGGCCATTTCGGATTCACGGCGCAGGTCGAGATTGCGGTTCAACACGACATACTCGACCGTCTCTTCAGATTTGATCCAGGTTGTGATGAGAACCGGACCATCGGCGATCAGTGTCCTGGCACAACTGTCGACACTGATACTGATTGAGCCTTTGACCTCATCACCGTGGCGTTGCTTGAGTTGCGCAATTTTTTCCCTGAACGCGGTGATGCGGTCAGTGTCTGCTGACTTCAGTCTGTATGCTGCAACTTGCGTCCATTTTGCCGGTTTCGGCTGCTGTTCTGCAGCACCGGTTAATGTAGCAAGCTCCTCCAGCACGAAAGCTTCCTGCTGATTGAGAGAATCGTTTTCCAGACGCGCCGCAACAACCATCGTGACCCCTGCCGGCCTGACCCGGATGGATTGTGGTATCTGCACGGCAACCCGCAGCTTGGAGACATCAGTCGTGGCAAGATCAAAGTTGCGCAGCTTGTAGATGCTGCTGACAGGAAACGTGGCACAACTTGCCAGAACGGCGCACATCATGCCTGTTCTGGCTATGTGGTTAAGGAGGTCCATATTAATGCCTTGAATTTATTTTTTATTGTTTTACAGTAATTTTTTATTACCATAAAATGTGGTAATGTAAAGGCATCTTGCAAGGAGATCGACATGCAGCCCTCACAATCAATTGCACGCATGGCAACTCGGCTGAGCTGGTTCACCGTGATCAGCATCGGCTTGTTCGTGGCTGCAGGTGCCGTTGTGTTCTGGTATCCCGGCTACATTGCGCAAGCCGTACCGGCTCAGTTGGAAGGTGTTGAATGGGCAGACCTGGCAGGCTGGCAGAAAGCGCTGATGCACATATTCGGGTCGATAGCACCGCTCTTGCTGCTCTATGGCCTGTGGCAGGTCAGGGCGTTCTTCGAACTGTATCGGACCGGGGACCTGTTCCCGTCCGGCGCCGGCTTGCACATCAAACGGTTTGGCCAGGCACTGGTAGGCGTCGCGGTTGCACAGATAGCGGCAGGCGCAGCCATCTCTGCCGCCCTGACTGCTCACCTGCCCGCCGGTCAGGGCGTGGTTGCGGTAAATCTTTCCAGCACCAATCTGGCCACGCTGGTGATTGCGGCCCTGATCATGATGATGGGACGGTTGCTCGACGAGGCATCCACGATCACCGAAGAGAATCGCTCTATCGTGTAAACAAGTGCCGGGGAGGCTTGGTCCGCACATGCCTATTATTGTCAATCTGGACATCATGCTGGCGCGGCGCAAAATGCGCTCGCGGGAACTGGCTGAACTGGTCGGGATCACCGAGCAAAACATCTCCCTGCTCAAATCAGGCAAGGTCAAGGGTGTGCGTTTTGAAACGCTGGAAAAGATATGCCAGGCGCTGAATTGCCAGCCCGGAGAGCTGCTTGAATACACAGAGACTAATACCAAAGGAACTGGTTATTGAACCTTTGGTATAAGTAAGGTTCTGTTAACACTAATCAATCGTGAACGCTTAGAACAAAATTAACTACGTTGCGCCATGATCCGCTTCATCCAATGTTTGTGATGCGAGGCAGTATTCATGCGTTCCCCTTCTGTGTTTTTCCTGCTGGCAATGGCCGGCACCGCGCTTTCCGGCTGTGCGTCCGGTTTCGATGCCGCCTATCTCGGCAGTGCCGCTCTGGTTGACGGTCCTGGCGGCGATGGCCTGTCCGGCGACGAACCTACCGGTGATCCCAATGGCGGAGACCTGCCGGCGGGCGCAGGTGACAATTCAATCGTGTTCACCGACGGTTCGCGTGTTGTGGATGGTTCGGCACGCACCGCCCTGACAATAAACAACGATCCTAATGATCCGACCCAGTTTTCAACTGCAACAGTCCTTGTGGATCCAGGCCAGGCGATTGGTTTTGTGGGTGAGCAACAACTGGCCATTTTCGAACCCTTTCAAAAAACTCCTGACCCGGAAATTGGGTATGCAAGTCAGGTGGCCGCCGATAACTTTCAGCCACACACAGTGGAAAATTCCGAATACTCTGAATTCCGGCGCATTTCTCCATCTGAAGGTATTGATGTGGAATTGCAGTACTGGGACTTTACCGGCGCTGCAGGGACGGAGAATTATGTGGCGCATTTCCGAGATGCTACCAACGACCAGGACGCCTGGTTCTTCGGGCAGGCAGACAATGCGAGCTCACGCACCACCGCAGATCAGATAACGGCACTTGGCGGCGCGACACTGAACTATGAGGGCAGTTATGTCGGCCAGGCAAAGACGACCGGCTGGGGGCAGGCTTCAAGTTATCAGACGCTGGACGGTGCCTGGCGTGTCCAGGGCCATGCATCCGTCTCAATTGACCTTGCCGCCGACGAACTGACCGGTACATTGACACCGCAGTTCTGGGAGAAATTCGAAAGTGACGGTACCGTCGTCCAGCTTGACGTTCACAGGCAATCGGGTGACGAATATATTGCTCTGTCCACTTCCGGAACGGATCCGGGCGCAGGCCCTCCGGTTGCCAGTCCTGGAGATATCGGGGCTTTCCACAACGCAGAAGTGCAACTGCAAGGGACAGTCAGCGACGAGGGCGCCATCAATGGCATTGCCACAGTCACCGACCCAGGCACCAGCGGCGGCTGGGTTAACGGTGATCAGGCTCTGAGTGCAGCCACATATGGTGCGGGTGCACAAAACATCTCGGGTGTGTTTGGCGTCTATGCCGTCAAACCGACACCAATCGGCGGTGACACCGGTATCAATGACGACCGGCGTGGCACATTTGACCTGCAAGGCGGCTTTGGTGTCTCGACTACTGGCGCACCGATTGTACCTATTCCGGCGCCAGTTCCTGTTCCATGAGCCCTGCCGACATTGTTCAGACACCGACTTTTGAGCGCGCTTTCGGGCGCGCTCTTCTCGTGACTGTTGCTTGTATTTCATTGCTTGGTCTCACCAAGTTCGCGCAGGCACAACCTGCAAACCAACCACCTGCCCAGACCACCACGGCGCCGCAGGCATTGCACGATACACAGCAACGCCCGGCGAAACTGCTGGTGCCGGAAGCGACCCAAAGGGAATTTGCTTCTCTGCCTGACGGCAAGCGGTTGAAAATCCTTGGCCGGCTGATCAGAAACGGCCAGCCGGACGCCGCTGAAATCCTGCTTCAGGCAGCCCCGTTTACCGGACAGTTCAGTCACAACCGCAACCTGTTCATGCAGGCAATGATCGAGCATGAACGCGGCAACCTGGAAGATGCCATCCGCATTTACCGCGAAGTCCTGGCCAACGATCCAAAGCTCACGGCGGTGCGCGCGGAACTCGCCCGGGCGCTTTACGACAACAAGGAAGACCGCAGTGCAGCGCACCATCTCTTCCTGCTGCGGGCATCTGCCCCGAACACCAATGCCCAGCGCACGTTTGACGCCGCCATCGCTGCCATCGAGGCCCGCAAGACGTGGACTTTCAATGTGTGGGGATCCATAGCGCCATCGACAAATTTCAACAACGGCACCAGTCTTGAAGTCATCAACGTTGGCGGTCTGGATTTCGAGGTCGGCAATCAGGCCAGAGAAAAATCCGGCATTGGCTTTCGCGGCGGCGGCAATATCGGCTACAATCTGCGGCTGAAAAAGGATCTCAGCCTGATCGTGTCAAGCGGCACAAACCTTGTGCAGTATGATGGTATCCGGTTCGACCAGACAGCCCTGAACCAGACTGCCCTGTTGCGCTTGCGGAAACCCAAATATTCAGTCGCCTTCGGTGCAGTTGCGACACAGGGCTGGTATGGTGCCGATGAATTTATGTGGTCGGTGGGCCCGCAGGCCATCATCAGCTATCTGGTGACCCCGAAAGCTCAGTTCTACACGCAACTCAAGCATGTCTGGAACCGGTATGAAGCAGCTACATATCTCGACGGTTCGACCAGCAGTGCCACCACCGAGTTGAAATACGCCTTTAGCGACACGACCTTGTTGTTTGCCAAGGCGGGCATCGGCAGGACCGAAACACAGCGCGATCATCTGGACAACTGGAATGGCAATGGCGGCGCCGGCTTCTATCATGAACTGCCATGGGGGCTTACCGGATCTGCCGAAGCCAGTGTGCACCACTCGGTGTCTGACGGAAACTATCCTTTGCTCGACGAAAAGCGCCGGCAAACCCGTGCCACCGGCCGCATGTCTATCACCAAGCGTGACTTTTACTGGCGCGGGCTTGCACCACAGCTTGAATATACCTACACCCGCAACTTCTCAAATGATGAACTGAGCCGCTATGACTCGCACGGTCTGGCGCTCACCGTAACTCGGGCCTTTTGACTTTCCCCGTCTTGCGCTAACACATAGTGCAGCAGAGCGGGGCAAAGCAGACCGATGAAATTTTCAAGCGCAGAAGAATTGCTGAACTGGCGATCGAAGGCCGTTACCATAATGGGCATGTCAGGCGTGGGTAAAACCACGCTGGCAAACCTGCTGCGCGATGATGACTGGTTCCACTATTCGGTCGATTATCGCATCGGTACCCGCTATATGGGCGAACACATCGTCGACAATTTCAAGCGCGAGGCGATGAAAAACCCGTTTCTGCGCGAACTGCTGAAGACCGACTCGATCTACATCTCGTCCAATATCAGCTTTGACAATCTGGACCCGCTGTCGACCTATCTCGGCAAGCCGGGCAACCCCGACAAGGGCGGTATTCCGATTGCCGAATACAAGCGGCGCCAGGCCCAGCACAGGGAAGCTGAAATCAGCGCACTTGCCGATGTGCCGCTGTTCATGGAGAAGTCGCGCGATATCTATACATATGACCATTTTATCTGCGACTCCGGCGGTTCGCTTTGCGAAGTTGTGGATGCCGGCAATCCGTCTGACCCCGTCCTTGCAACCCTCAGCGAAAATACCTTGCTGTTATATATCCGCGGCACCGAAGACCACTCTGCAGACCTGGTGGAGCGGTTCCGGCACATGCCAAAACCGATGTATTATCAGCCGGAGTTCCTGGACCACACATGGACGTCATACAAGCAGCAACACGGTATCGGCCGCGACGATGACGTCGATCCGGACGAGTTCATCGTGTGGGGCTTTGAAAGACTGTTACATCATCGCATTCCGCTCTATGAACAGATTGCCGAAACTCATGGTTACGTGGTTGAGATGCACGACATTCCGAAGATCAGGGATGACAAGGATTTTCTCGATCTGCTGACCCGTGCCATCGCCTGAACCAAAAAGCAAGTTTCACCCATGCCCATCAAGATACCGACAAACCTGCCTGCCCGCGCCACCCTGGAACAGGAAGGCGTCATGGTCATGGATGACGATGAGGCCGCACGCCAGGATATCCGCCCGCTGCGTGTCGGCCTGCTCAATCTGATGCCCAACAAGCAACGCACCGAGACCCAGTTTGCCAGGCTGTGCGGCGCAACACCGCTGCAGGTGGAGATGACGCTCATAAAGATGACGCATCACACATCGAAGCTGACATCGTCGGAACACATGCTGAATTTCTATCGCCCGTTTGACGATGTGCGCGAGGAAAAGTTTGACGGCTTTATCATCACCGGCGCGCCCATCGAACTGCTCGAGTTCGAAGACGTCACCTACTGGCCGGAAATGCGCGAAATTCTGGACTGGTGTGACAGCCATGTCCATTCCGCAATGCACATCTGCTGGGGTGCCCAGGCTGCCCTGCATCATTATCACGGTGTTCCCAAGCATGAACTGGGTGCCAAGGCGTTCGGCGTCTACCGGCATCGGAACCTGAACCCGGCATCACCTTATTTGCGCGGGTTTTCGGACGACTTCTCCATCCCCGTTTCGCGCTGGACCGAAGTGCGCCGGGCAGACCTGCCGGCAGACTCAGGCCTTGAAGTGCTGATGGAAGCTGATGATGCGGGGCTGTGTCTGGTCAATGATGCAGCACGGCGCACATTGTACATGTTCAATCATATTGAGTATGACTCGACCACATTGGCCGAAGAGTACCATCGTGATGTTGCGGCCGGAAAACCCATCAACATCCCGCCCAACTATTTCCCGGGCGATGATCCGTCAAAGACACCTGAAAACAGGTGGCGCAGTCATGCCCACCTGTTGTTTGGCAACTGGCTGAACGAGGTCTACCAGTCGACACCTTATGACCTGGAGAAGATCGGCCAATGACTGAAGTCGACCTGCAAGGCTGGATTGGCCGAAGCCGCGTCACGCGTGACACGATAGACGCCAATCAACTGGCAAAAATCGCTGCAACACTTGACTGCCCGGTTCCGGCTCTCGATGAGGCAGCCTGTTTGCCACCCGGATGGCACTGGGCGTTTTTCCCGGACATCACACCACTTTCCGGCATCGGTCGTGACGGCCACCAGGCACTGGGCGAGTTTCTGCCTCCCATCACCCTGCCCCGGCGCATGTGGGCCTCGGGCGATCTGAAAATAGTCCAACCGCTCAGCATCGGCGAAACCGTCGACAAGACTTCCACCATCTTGTCGGTGGAGGAGAAACAGGGCCGCACGGGAAAACTGGTTTTTGTCCGCGTCGGACATGAGTTTGCCGGCAACCGCGGCGGCAATATGCGTGAAGAACATCAGATCGTTTACCGAGACGCTCCCGTTCCAGGTGCCGCGCAGCCAAAGCCGATGCCGCCACCTGATGAGCCGGACAAGTCAATCACTCTGACAGCTTCTCCGGTTCAGTTGTTTCGCTATTCGGCCATCACCTTCAACAGCCACCGCATCCATTATGACGTGGACTTTTGCCGTGACGAGGAAGGCTATGACGGGCTGATCATCCACGGGCCGCTGACGGCGACATTGCTGATGGATATGGCCAGCAGGCAGGCACCTGACAAACGCCTCAAGACCTTCACGTTCCGCGCGCTCAGTCCGTTGACCCACGTTCACAAGTTCTCACTGCACATTCGCGCAACGGTCGACAACAGCTTTGGCGTGTGGGCCTGCAACCATCGCGGCGAACTGGCGATGACGGCTGACGCGGTGATGACTTAAGCGACATCCGCATGTCGTTTCCCGAGAGGCGGCCGCCATACCCCAAGCGCAACATTCGCCACCGAAAGAACCATGATGAAAGCCAGCGACTGCCACTCATAAGCCAGAGCGGTTTCGAGAGCATTGGACTTTGCCCTGCCCTCGGCAATCTGGATCGAGACTTCTGCCGCGTGGTTGGCTTTTGCGCCGATTATGGCGAGCGTGCCTTCAAACATGGCCAGACCCGACAGTGCCTTGACCCATACCCATCGCCTTTCCAGAAACACGGGCTGGACGATCATCGAAACCAGCCCTGAAACGAGCAATACCGCCAGCGAAGGCAGCAGCAGATAGTA
>Ga0316187_10002065_pt1 | contig 17544 bp, 10 predicted proteins | sample CroRivburrow1_MG_FD_204927 | JGI IMG/M metagenome (GOLD analysis project Ga0316187, IMG submission 204927) | Coastal sediment microbial communities from Maine, United States - Cross River worm burrow 1 | ecosystem: Environmental > Aquatic > Marine > Coastal > Sediment | place: USA: Maine...
GTTTCTTTCTTGGTGTGATCCAATTTATTATGTACTCAACGTTTGTTGCCTGGTGTCTGGCATAAGCGTCGACAAACGGTTTTATCCCGGTTTTAGAGTACAGTAGAAATAGCCCCAGGATAAATCCACCGTAGAAAAGTATCCTTAAAATCGTGCCTGGGCGAATGGGTAATGCATACATTGTTATTTATCGTCTTGTTTTCTACAGGTTCAGGGTTGCACCGTACAAAACGCCTGATTTTTCAGGTATACAAAACGGGTGTGGTTACAGTGTTATCGGTCAATGCCAGGGATTAATTACCTGGTTGCAGTGCATCTGGCCGGAAAGGATTAAAATGAGCAGGGGGTTAATGCCTTGAGCTATATCGCAAGTATTAACCTGTGTTTGGATAGGCTGGTTGTTATTGCTCAGGTACTAATACCATAGCCTGACATCACAATATAATTCCTGGCTATGGTAGTGATGGCGCCGTTCCCAGATTGGTCACATCCCATGCAAACGGATCGATAACCGCGCCAGATGCTGGTCCGGTAGGATCAAGATATTTCAGTGAAAATTCTTCTGCAAAGTTGGTGCCGGTTGTGGATGCACCACTTAGGTTTTCAACCGACTGATAGCTGAAGCCATTGTTATTTTCGGCAATCCAGGTGGTTACAATATCATGGGCTGGTGCAGGTCCGAATCCACCGCCCTGCCCGTAATCCACAGTAAGCCCGCCCAGAGTCATTGAGCCGGGCGCAGTCACTGGATCACTTAGGTACCAGCCCCCCGGATTGGCACCCCTGCCAGCCTTCGCGTACCCGGTGAGCAAACTGCTGTTTGGTTGTTGTGTCGCCAGGTTCTCCGCTCAGGACATCCTGATTAATATCCAGCTTGCCACCAATGACATCGTTGCCGTTACAGCCTCCAGGCCCACATTCCCACCAGGTGTAACTGGTCTTGGCAAAATCGGCTATAAATTCTACGTCAGTAATCGATTGCGCTAAATCAATATTGAACATATCGACAGTATTGCCTTCCGCAGTTTTAGCAAAATTGCGCTGCAATTCTGCAATGCTTTCAAAATTCCGGCCCAGGTCTCTGATAACTTGCTTGACGGCAACACCTTGGCAGTCCTGAAAATTGGCTATTTCACCGCCATTCGCAACAGCAGTACTACATTCGCTATTGCTCAAAAAGGGGGTATAGGTTTCGGTTGTAAACGCAAGGTCGGCGCTGGCACCTGAGAGTGCTGCATCGCCATCGACGCCTCCCTGCTCAGTCATGAGGATGCGGATATATTTAGTACCCGTTGCAGCATTGCTGACTTCCTGCTGGAGGAAGCCGTCATCACTGGAGAGTGTTTTACAGGTGATATCACCGGTACAAAGGGGTGTGGCATCAATAACGCCGCCCGTTACTGTCCAGGCATCATATGCTAGTGGAGGCGCGGCTGATGTTATATTGCTTAAACTCAGTAGAGTTCCTAATATGACACCCCGTGGCAATAGCCGCGTGAGTTGAAACATGAATCGTCCCCTGTAAGCCAAAACATCAATGTAGTAGAGCTAATACAGGCGTCCGGTGCGTTGTTACTACTCCTTGACTAACTGACAACATATATTTCCTATTAAAGTCAATATGCGAGGGCTTATTAGCTGATCTGGTGGTGATAAATAACCTTGTGGGTCATTTGGAGAATATCTGACCGAACCGTGTTATCCCGGCTGCTTTAATGAGGAAATTCTAGTATTGAAGAGAGGGCTGAACCGATATCGTGAATATGGGGGGGCTAATCATTGCTGTTGATTCTAAGTGGCTGTTTATCGAACCAGGGTTAGTTAGTTTGCCATGTCTGGTTATCTGGATGCTGGATGGCCGCCAGGCCATTCATCTGTGGCTCTCTGCAAGAGCTCCTGGTCATTAGCCCCGATTTTTTAGGTGCTGAGGGGAAAAGAGGCGAATGTATTTTTTTGTAACCAGTTTCAACTGTCTACTACCCGAAGCCTCCATTCGACTTGTTCTCATTGTTTTACAGGAAGTTGGCAATGTTTGCCCGGCCGCATAGGTGCCTGGTTGTATGTGGATCTTTAATGGATTATTTATTTTGTCAATTTAGTCAGCGCCAACTCGAAACATTTACGGGCATTTATATCGCTTACCAGTCCCAGCATTCGTAACTGACTACCATCTTTGGTGCGTATAACAACTCCGTTTTCCTGCACCCAATGTACACTGCCGTCTGACCAAATTACTCGGTGTTCGATGTTGTAAGCGGCGCCATGTTCAATGCAATGATACACCGCTCTTATCACATTTTCTCGATCATCAGGGTGCACTGCTTCAAGGAAATTATCATATGAAGTTTCAGTGATTTCTTTATCATAACCTAATAATTGCCAGATACGATCAGACCAATGTAGATCACCTGAAACAATATCCCAATCCCAAATGCCGGTACCGGAAGTCTGCTGGCTGGAATTCAGATAGGTTTCTCTTATCCTATGTACCTCAAAATCGGTATGGGATAAATCGTGATTAGTTTGATGTTTCTTCTTGTTCATATAGTCGTGTGGGCCAATAGGTTTATCTGTGATTCAAAGGTAATTAGTCGTCATTCTTGTTTGATGTGGGTTCATCAATCCCAGACTATTAGCGGCTCAATGTGATTTTCTTTGAATAAATTACGCTAAATTTTAAAAGTACTAGTACCATGATGATCGTTACCACCTAGTTATTCCGTCTGTTTGTTCAATTTGAGACAATGGCCGCTTGGACACCAATCCGGGCTTTCAGCCGTTTGGGTTTGCGGGTGGGATCTATGGTCTGAATACGGGGCTGATTAGACTTGGTGCCAGGGACTATGATCCGCAGACAGGGCGGTGGACGGCAAAGGATCCGATACGGTTTGATGGTGGAGACAGCAACCTGTATGGCTACGTTGCTAATGATCCCGCTAATTTTATTGATGTAGAAGGATTTCAGAGTTATTGGAGTAGAGTAGCTGATAATTTTGTTGATACAAACTCGTCTATAGCAGGCACAGTTGCTAGGCAAGGCACCGCAATGGGGGCTAACATGTATGCTACAAATGTTATATATGCAAATGCTATGGGTGGATCAATATACTCTGGGCTTGGCGCAGGAAGTGCTATTGGGGTATGGGCAGGAGCAACTATCTTTAATGCATCTATGTCTGCCGCAGCTTGGGGGGCAGGATCAGCTATTGGGTCTATGGTTAACGCAATAGAAGTGCCGGGTGGTAATGGACAAACGATTAGAGACAGCATAGCGGATTGGTTTTATGAGAATAGAAGCTTCTGGGATAGCCCCGGTAGTTGGTTGTATGATTTATTCAATCCTTGCTAAAGATGAGTTTTAGGGTGGTAGTTTATGCCATATAAAAAATTACTTGCGGCTTTGACCTTAATTATTATTTTCGTTATCGTGTCGTTTGTCTTTGCAGTAGAGTTATATCGCAGTAATAATAAAATAATGAGTTATGTACTATTCTTTGTAAGTTTTTCATTGTCACCATTAACAATTGAAATATTTAGGAAGCTTCTAAAAAAGGGATAATACATAAGGTGGTAACGCCACTAGCTCAAGTCTTACATTTGACGATATTTCCTACTTCCGCTTCTGGCCGAACTCTGCCTAATTGAACTTTTTACCGTAATAATTGGGGGAAGCTCAGTCATCCAGTTTTCTATTTCGACTCAATATGCTCAGCAAACCCGGCACCTGCCTCTGTATAGATATTGAACACTTCAGTTGCACCTGCGCGGAGTAATGGTTCCTCCTCATCTGGGTATTTAACCGCTACGGCAATGCGCCCGGGAAAAGCGATCAACCGCAGTTGTTCCAGGGCATCCAGGTTAGCTTGCAGGTTTGGCAGCGCCAGCATGACGAGTTCGATGCCGTGGTTATATTCTATTTTTTCCCAAAAGTCTGAGTCGCTTGGATCCCCGGCCAGGGTATTGCGACCTAATGCCTGATGCTCCTTGATCTTATCGGCGTCAAAATCGATGCCAATCACCGTATCGCCATGGAATTCGCGCATTTTGTCATAGGCACCGCTGCCCACCCGACCCATACCAAAGACAGCAATGCTAGCGCCACGTGTATCCAGTAGTCTGTCATCAACAAGTCGTTCTTCGCGCTGGAACTTCATCAAGACCTCCCTGAAGCGGTTGTAGATGCGGTTGTCAATGTTATTGAGCGGGGCAGAAACAACAAATGAGAGGGAGAGAGCAATGGCAATAACGACCAACCATTCACCATCCAGCCAGCCACTGGCAACGCCGATAGCAGTAACGATCAGACCGAATTCACTGTAGTTTGTCAAATTCAGGGTTGCCAGAAGCGAGGTCCGTACCCGCAATTTGAAACGAGTCATCAACGCAAAAAAGAGCGCCGATTTAATAAAGACAAAAGGCACGAGCAGAAGGCCGATAATAAACGCCTCCCATGAAAGCTGACCCGCCATACCGATGGAGAGGAAGAAGCCCAGCAGGAATAGATCCTTGAATCCCAGTATTGATTCGGCGATCTCCGTCGCTTTGGGGTGGGATGAGATCAGCAGGCCCATGATGAGTGCTCCCAGATCGTCCTTCATGCCGCCCAATTCAAAAAGTTCAGCACCTCCTAGGGCCAGCAACAAACCATATAAAATCAGCAGTTCGCCATGACCAGTTTTGTGCAGCAGGTAGTGAAGCAGTGGTCGTAACGGTATGAGTAGAAACAGCAGTAGCGCCCATGGTGAAGGAAGCTTGCCAGTAGAGGCAGCGAGAAAGATTACTGCGAGTAAATCCTGTATCACCAGAATACCGACGGCGATACGTCCGTGAAGGGACATTATTTCCCCCTTGTCTTCTAGTGACTTTACAACAAAAACAGTACTGGAGAAGCTAAAGGCAAAGGCCAACATCAGCGCAAGCTGGAAATTCAGGTCGGAGAAGAGCGGCGCATTCAACAAGGCAAGGCCAAAGATTGCTGCGCCGAAAATGGTAATAATGATTGAGACATGTAGTGCGGTTACCGCCCACACCTCTGGCCTGATCAGCATCTTCAGATTCAGTTTCAGGCCGATGGTAAACAAAAGCAGTGTTATGCCAAGATCAGCAAGCTTCTCTAGCATTATTCCGCTTGTGGCGCCAAAGTAATTGAGCACGAAACCAGTTACCAAAAAACCTACCAAGGGTGGCAGGCTTGCCAGTCTTGCTAAAAAACCTAAAGCAAATGCCAGTAAGATCCAGGCAAAATCTTCAAGAGCAAAAGCAACCCATTCAAAATCCATTGTTTATTCCAACCTGCCATTGCGCACATAATACATCTCTAATATCACTAGAAGTAAAACAGAGGTGCTAACTATTAGAATATAAATCATATACTAATGCTAAACGCCGTACCGAATAAATCCTGCATTGGCACAAGGTCGGTGTGGGTCATGCTGGGATAGCATTTGTACAGTAATGCTAAACAGCACTTTGTGGTTGTTTGATAGTCCTACGAAATTATTTTTTCAATTCGGGTTGAAAGCGGAAGTTCTAGTGCTTCATGCGGATTTTGAATTAACATGTAAAACAGCTATTATGTTTGTGTGCCAACAAATTGGCGTTTAAGCCATTTTTACGGCATTTGAGCCAGCTATTTGCATTTTTATCATACGGCAAATATGGACTAGTACTTCGGTAATTTAGCGCGTGAATGACAGGCCATAAATTTTAATGATCAAATAGTTACGCCGCACCAGATGTTTGACTCTGGTTCTTCAAACGAAGAATAATGGCTTATGTGAATATCAATTGCTACGTGTTTAATCCTTGCGCTGATCCGATAACAAGGAGGCCTCGTATAAATGATTGGTATTGCGTCGTCTAAGGCTATAAAGTTTAGTTGAAGTGCCGCCGTGATAGGCAGTCACTTCCTGACTCAGAAAATCTAGTTTCCATACAGCTGACTATCAGTAGTACAAAAGACAATCACAGGTGCTTGACCTGAAGGCAAAGATTTTCAAATTGAGGATGTCTACAATCAGGAGTAGGGTTGTACAAAGACAAATTGTACCAACCGTCTGATTCTCAACGAGTACCCAAGCAATAGAGCTAACGGAGGGCAAGGCTATGATTAATAAAACTATATCACTGGTCGCAGTCATACTGTTTACGATTACGCCGGCGGCACAATCGGAGAATATGTTCAGCGGCAAAGCCAAACCGAACAGCTTCTGGTGGCCGAACCAAGTGGATCTTGGCGTGCTGCGTGACCATGATGATAAATCCAATCCGTACGGTGATGACTTCGACTACGCCAAGGCTTTCAATAGCGTCGACCTCAAGGCCCTGAAAGCGGACATCAAACAAACTCTGACCACATCACAGGATTGGTGGCCTGCAGACTGGGGTTACTATGGCGGCCTTATGATCAGGATGGCCTGGCATAGCGCGGGAACCTATCGCATACATGATGGACGCGGTGGTGCTGATGGCGGCCAGCAACGATTCGAGCCGCTCAACAGCTGGCCAGATAACGCCAATCTGGATAAGGCACGCCGCCTGTTGTGGCCGGTCAAACAGAAATACGGGCGTAATGTATCCTGGGCTGACCTGATGATACTGGCCGGTAACGTCGCGCTGGAATCGATGGGTTTTGAAACCCTTGGATTTGCTGGTGGCCGCGTGGACGACTGGGAATCTGACCGGGTGTACTGGGGTCCAGAGACCAGGATGCTTGGCAACGACAAGCGTTATAGCAAGGACGGCGAACTCGAAAAGCCGTTGGCGGCACTGCAGATGGGTCTGATATACGTAAACCCGGAAGGCCCAGGCGGTAATCTCGACCCAGTCTCCGCTGCCAGGGACATGCGTGAATCTTTCGGCCGCATGGCGATGAACGACGAAGAAATCGTTGCGCTTGTCGCTGGTGGGCATACCCTGGGTAAGGCTCATGGTGCAAAGGTAGGTGGCTGCGTTGGCCCTGAGCCTGCCGCTGCTCCTATCGAAGCGCAGGGATTGGGCTGGAAGAATAAGTGTGGTAAAGGCAATGCCGAAGACACCATGACCAGCGGACTAGAAGGTGCCTGGACTCAGACGCCTACAGCATGGTCTATCCTGTTTCTCAGTAACCTGTTTACTTACGAGTGGCAGAAGCATGAGACACCCGCCGGGGCAACAGTATGGATACCGATTGATAAAGGTGCGCATACTGCGGTCCCTGATTCCCACGTAAAGGGTAAGCGCAATCCTCCCATCATGCTGACGACGGACCTTGCGCTGAAGGAAGACCCCGGTTTCCGCAAGATATCCGAGCGTTTCCTTAATAACCCAAAAGAGTTCGACCGGGCGTTTGCCAAGGCGTGGTTCAAACTGACACATCGAGATCTGGGTCCGCGTGAACGCTACCTGGGTAGCGAGGTACCAGAAGAAGTATTCGTCTGGCAGGATCCGGTTCCGGCTGTCGATCACAAGATTAGTGAAAAAGATGCGAACAAGCTGAAATCAAAGATCCTGAATTCCGGTTTGACCGTACCAGAACTGGTCAGGGCAGCATGGGCATCAGCCTCTACCTATCGTGGCTCAGATATGCGCGGTGGGGCTAACGGTGCGCGTGTCCGACTTGCGCCACAGAAAGACTGGGACGCTAATGATCCGAAAGAACTGGCCAATGTACTGAACAAGCTTGAGAAGATCCGGAAGGACTTTGGCAAGAAGAAGGTATCTATGGCTGATCTGATAGTGCTCGGAGGTGCTGCTGCAATCGAGAAAGCGGCAAAAGATGCCGGCCACAAGGTCAAGGTGCCATTTAATCCGGGTCGTGGTGACGCGACGCAAGGGATGACCGACGTACATTCGTTCGCCGTACTGGAACCGAAAGCAGATGCCTTCCGTAACTACTACAGCGATGGCGCTTACGGTTCGCCTATTAATATGCTGGTCGAGAAGGCCGACCTGTTGACCCTGACAGCACCTGAAATGACCGCGCTGGTTGGCGGCATGCGTGCAATGGGCGCAAATGCCGGCGGTTCTAAGCATGGCGTGTTCACCAACAAGCCGGGACAGCTGAGTAACGACTTCTTCGTCAACTTGCTTGACATGTCCACCAAATGGGTGCCATCGAAGAGAGAAGGCGTGTACGAGGGGCGTGACCGTAACAGCGGTAAGTTGAAATGGACTGCGACACCCGTAGACCTGGTGTTCGGTTACAACTCAGAACTCCGGGCAGTTGCTGAAGTCTATGCTTCTGACGATGGCGTGAAGAAGTTCATCAACGACTTTGTCGAGGCCTGGAGCAAGGTAATGACCAATGATCGCTTTGATATCTGAATCTAGTTTAGCAACCATTGGAATCAGCCCCTCCTGTTCGGGAGGGGGCATTTTTCAAGGTAATTATAGGGGGCGGAGGGATTAATAAATATTTGGGGTCAGAGTAAAAACCATGATCTGAATGGATTTCCCTCGGTGATCTTCGTGCGGGACATTCGCGAGACTAAGTCCTGCATCGTTATGCTTTACCCTGTAATTTAGGCGCAATGGCCGTCCTATTTAAATCAATTATAACAACAGGTTATTAGCTATCCTGTCAGCTCATAATCCGAAGGTCATAGGTTCAAATCCTGCCCCCACTACCAACTAAGTTGCAGAATATAAACAGGAAATGGTATTAGCCCTTATCCTGCATTGGTTTTATCAGGGGCGCTTAATCTCCCTTCAATCTGTCATTTTGATAAATTCTGTGGCAATATCATATCATCCTTCTATAAAGGCAACCTATCAGGATGATGGGGCGCAAAGCTTCCGGATCTAAAAACGGAATAATTATAAATACAAGATAGCCGGGCTACCGAGGTGCATATACTCCTCTATAAGGGAGAGTGATTGTGTCTTAGTGGTCCGGTTTTTTAATGCATAGATTTTACAAAATAATGAATAAAAACTAGCTTAAGCGACACTGTATTTTTTAAACGTAGCATAATGCATGGGGTCGGTGATGTATTGGTTTAGCCGCTTTGGCAGGTTAAATCATATGATATTTATAGTGCATTTGAGGTATATAAATGATGCTATCCATGAATGCCAAGATAACAACAGTGATGTTATTTGCCGCGATGGCTCTGATCTTCGGCTTGTCCGGTATTGCACAGGCTTATACATTCACTAAGCTAGATTATCCTGGCGCCTCGTTTACTTCTGCCGAAGACATCAACGATTCGGGTAAGGTAGTGGGGCATTACTACAATTCCCCTTTGGTGAATAATAATCACGGTTACATCTATGATGGCACTACATATACCTCGTTAGATTTCCCAGGTGCCTCCCGCACGCATGCCTTTGGCATTAACGATTCGGATATTGTTGCCGGACGCTACAATGATGGAGGTACTGACCACGGTTTTTTCTATGATGGCGCGTATACTTCTCTGGATGTTCCTTCCAGCATTGGTACTGCGGCATGGGATATTAACAATTCAAATGATATCGTGGGCTATTATGTCGACGATACTGAGTTCAAGCGCCACGGTTTCATCTATAAGGACAGTACCAGTACCTTTACCCCGCTGAATTTCCCGGGCGCAAATGAAACATATGCCTATGGGCTCAATGATTCGGGTGTTGTCGTGGGTACTTATGTCGATAGCAGTTTCACTCCTCGTGGTTTTGTCTACAATGGCAGTACTTATGTCGCGGTAAATTATCCGGGCGCCTTGATGAGTAATGCCGATGGCATTAACAATTCAGGCATAATTGTGGGTCGATACAAGGATAGCAGCAATAATTGGCATGGCTTTATCTATGATGGCAGTAACTACACCGCACTGGATGTAGATTTACCGGGCACCACATACACGCAGGCTATTGACATCAACAATTCAGGAAATATCGCAGGAAAATACTACGATGGCAGCATCTACCATGGCTTCATTGCCCAAAGAGAGGTGGCGCCATTGACTAATGCTAACCTGCATTATGCCGCCACTAACCTAGAACCTATTAATACCTTTACCGGGGAATTATTTAACGACTATCCCCCGGATTTAAATCTGGGTGGCCCGATGCCGCTGTATTTTCAGCGATATTATGCTTCCTATCTACGTCGCAATTATGTCCTGGGTGATCTGGGCAGTAACTGGCGGCATAATTTTGATTCCCATCTGAACTGGAGTGGTACTGAAATCACCTTTACAACCTATAAAGGTCGAGTGACTGAATTTCGGAATAATGGATCGTCTTGGGATCAGTTGACGAATAATGACACATCGTATCAACTGTTGGTTAATGGTGGTGAGGATGTTGTTCTATACGACCCGGACGATGATCGCATCTACACCTATGATTACACAACAGGTGGTTTAGTGACCGGCAAGCTGGTCAAGGTTGAGGATGGAAAGGGTAATGTACATTCACTGAATTACAACACGACCAATGGGCAGTTGGTATCAGTCTCGGATGGCCTGGGCAGGGTATTAAACTTTACCTATAACAGCAATTCCATACCGAAAATAGAATCCGTATCGGATGGGGCGCGTTTCGTCACCTTTGAATATCTTGATACGATTGACACTGAATACCTGACTCGGGTCACCGATGCACGGGGCGGTACTACGACCTATACCTACGAAGACACCAGTACCAATGCTGATCATGCCCTGATGCGGTTTACGACGCGGCCGCGAAGCAATATTCCATATACCCAGACCTTCTTTGATACCAGTAGCCCAGCTAGCGGTCGGGTTTCTACTCAGACCGATGCCAATGGCAATGCTTTTGGTTTATATTATAGCGGCTTGGATACAACCTTGACTGACCCGCTAGGCAATACCCGTGTACACACCCATACTGCCACTGGCGAATTCAGCGTCCGCCAGGACGAAGCGGGAGAGAGTTTCAGTATGGGGGCGGATGCAGATGGCAGACGCAACTCGATTACTGATCGACTGGGGGATACCACTTCCGTTGATTACGACGCGGCCAGTGGCAATATAAGTGCGGTTACCAATGCCGATGCCACTACGTCGACCTATAGCTATACACCAAGAGTTGTTGGCGGCGTAACGTTGCATGACCTGACCGGCATCACTCATGCCGATGGCACCTCCGAGTCTTTTGTTTATGATGCCTTTGGTAATTTGACCTCTGCGGTTGACCAGGCCGGCAATGTTCTAAACAGTACTTATAATCTTCATGGCCAACCTTTGTCGGTAACCAATGTAGCGGGTGGTGTGACGGCCCATACCTATAATGCCGATAAGACGCGGGCAACCACGCAAGATCCAGCAGGCAATACCACCAGCTTTAGTTATGATACCTTCAGACGCCTGAATCTGATCATCCACCCCGACACTAACACACAAAGCTTTACCTATGATGCCGAGAACCGGTTGCTAACCTCAATAGATGAGAATAACAATACTGCTACGTTAAGCTATGATGCCAATGGTAACCTTGAAACGATTACCGATCCGCTGCTAAATACCACCAGTTATAGTTATGATGGCAATGATAGGTTGATTAGTACTACTGATCCATTAAGTAATACCTCAAGTCTCTCCTTTGATGAGCTCGGGCGTCTCAAGACGACCACTGATGCCAATGGTAATGTGACTATCCTCGGTTATGATGTTCGTGGTCGCCGGACATCTACCACTGACCCCATGGGCGAAGTGTGGGAGACAAGCTACGATGCCGAGGCTATCATCGCCAGTGCGGTGGATCCATTGGGAAATACCACTAGTTTCACTTCGGACAGCATGGGGCGCGTCACTCAGGTCACCACGCCGCTGGGTCACAGTAGCGGTGTGAGCTATGACGCCATGGGGCGTCTCGCCAACATAACGGATCCATTAGGCAATACCAACACCTATAGCTATGACCCTCGTGGGCTGCTGAGTAGTGTCAGCCTGGCGGATAATATCATCAGCGCCAGCTATACGCGTGATGCCTTGGGTAATATCACTATCATCACTGATCCCAACGGTAACGATTGGCAACACAGTTATGATAATCAGGGGCGCCATACGGGTAGCACCGATCCACTGGGTAATGCACAATCTATAGCCTTTGATAATCGCAACCGCCCCAATATAATCACCTATCCAGGCAGTTTGGGCACACAATCCCTAGATTATGACCCCGTAGGAAACATCACTGGCCGTAATTATTCAGACGGCACGACATTGAGCTACAGCTATGATGCCAACGGCCGGATCATCAGTGCTGACGGCATCACACTGTCCTATGATGCCAATGGTCGGATCACCGAAAGCAATGGTATAGCCATCACCCGAGATGCCGGTGGTCGAATAACTGACATGACCTTAGCGAGCGGCAGAATAATCTCTTATAGCTATGATGCCAATGACCGTGTGACTCAGGTTACTGACTGGTTGGGTGGGATTACCAGTTTTAGTTATGATGTTGCCGGCAGACTGACTACGATTGCTAGGCCGAATGGTGTTAATACGACCAATACCTATGACGACGACAGCAACCTGACCGGTATCGCCGAAGGTACAATATCCAATATCAGTCTGACGCGTGATGCCAAGGGGCAGATTACCGCTGCCACACGTGATGTACCACAAGCCGCTTCGGCCAAAAACCTGGCCAGTATTGCCAGCAGCTTTGATGCGGCCGCCCAGCTCAGCAGCGCAAGTTATGACGCAATGGGCAGAGTCACTGGTGATGGAACCAATAGTCTGACCTGGGATCTGGCCTCGCGGATAACCGAGTTTTCAGATGGTGGCAAGACCATTAGCGCCACCTACGATGCAACAGGCATGCGCCTATCGCGTACAGAGGCAGGAGAAACACGAAACTACACCTGGAACTATGCACTCGGTTTTGCCTCTATCTCTATTGAAAAACAATCTGGAATTGATGCCAAATATTACATCCATACGCCGGGTGGGAGCCTGCTCTACAGTATCGATGCCGCCACCAATGATCGAAGCTTTTACCACTATGACGAGATGGGTAACACGTTGTTTATCTCAGATGATGCAGGAACCGTCATTGGCGGCTATGCCTACACGCCATATGGCCGCCTGATCGCCGAAAGTGGCATGCTGGATAATCCGTTTACCTGGCAGGGCCGGTTCGGAGTCATGACCGAGGGTAATGATGTCTATTACCTGCGTGCCCGTTATTATGATGCCCATACCGGGCGTTTCATCAGTCGTGATCCGGTGGATTCACTCAATCCCAAGGAAATTAATCCGTATCAATACGCCCTGGGTAATCCACTAATGTTTGTTGATGTGGTGGGCAGAGAGAGCGTCAGTCAGAGGCAAATTAATAAAGCTATTGCCAAAGCAAACGAGGTTGTCGCAAGAAAACGTGCATTAGAAAAAGCGGGCGTAACACGCGACCACGGTGGCTACTATGCTCACAGAGACGTCCTCGATGCCGACGACGCGTATAATAAGGCCCATAAAGAATCCATTGTAGCCTCTATGCAAGTGGCGTATGAAGCTAGATATAATCAAGGATTTGCGGTTGCTGATGTATTTATAAGACTGATTTTTGATCAGGATATTAATGACATCATGAATGAAATCTTCGACGCGATATTATCTAAAAATGGATTCCCAGAAAAAACCAGCACCAAGCCGAGTGGTACTACCTGTAACGCCGGCGATAATAAACGCGATACTTACTTATTGAAGATACGCGATCAACTCACCAAGGCACGGGAAAAACTCCGCAAGGCCCAGGATGCTCTTGCCACTGGTGCCGGCCCCGAGTTTGACAAGAACTTCGAGAGTTTCCGCAAGGCTCGAACTGAACTCCGCACTGCTATGGATGCCTTTGATGCAAGTGGACAGGTCGAATCTATAGTCCCGGAACTTGCCAAGATTGTTGTTTTATGTTGAGGAGAAAGATATGAAAAATGGCAATGTGGTTTTAATAAGGCTGATGCCGGTCGCCTTTTTCAGTCTATTGTTTACCATGCCTCTTGTCGCGCAAGCCGATGCCTACAGCTATGACAACCAGGGGCGGCTGACCCAGGTTATCTATGCTGATAACAGTAGCATCAACTATAGCTACGATAATATGGGCAACCGCACACAAGCCGTTACTACATTAGTGACAAATAATACTGCATCTGCAAACAAAAAAAGTGGTGGTGGTTCGTTGTTGTGGATGTTACCCATCATGGGTTTGATGGCTATTGGAGTTGTACTTGCACGATGTGGGCGGCATTCAGATGAAAAGATATAAATTGGCTTATATGGCTGCAACCCGTTCCTTCTATTAATTCGACTGTGTTGAAAGCATTGAAGTTTTTAATGTGATGATGCGATTCTAATATAAGGATTTATAAACAGAAGGGAGGGGTGTTTTGAGAGGATGCAGGAAAAATATATATGTTGGAATAATTTCATATCGTTCACATTTGCTGTCCAGCCATTTAGGAGTTGTTACAGCCGGTTAATTAGTTATTAATCATTTATAATCAATAGGTAAGCATCAAAGATGATGTTGTGTGTATCTCGCATATAAAAAATGATATGCTCAATGCCTGGTCAATATTGTTTACAGCATGGATGCAAGTCAATTATTAGGGGTGAATTCATGGCTAATAATAACCGAATCAATATGGCTCCAATTCCACGTAACCTGGAAATAATTCTCAACTCTCTGCAATATATAACGCTATGTGAAGCAGAAAATGAAGGTTGGGAATTATGTTTTGTAAGGCGCGAGGGTCTTAATGTTCCAATTCCTGTTGTAAAGGGTTCTGATAAAAAAACCGTTGGTGTAATTGAAGAAGACGGTAATTTTAATGGTGATCCCAAAATAAGTATCAGAAATAAATTCGGGGTTCCTGAAATTACTTGCCTGGTCAATGATTATTGATTTACCTCTCTTTGAGTTCTGTCAGTTATTGACTGATTTTGAGGCGATCATTAGCTTAAATAATTATTGATATAACCCATTAGATCCAATTGAGCTTTTGTAAAATCTCCCAGATTTGTGGCGCTGAGCAATGCCTTCCTTGTTTCAAGCACTGCACCTGCTGCCCGTTTCCAGGCTGAGTTGTACAGGTTGACTATGAGTCGACGCCGGCAGGTAAATTCACTATACATGCCACAGGCAAGTATTCTCTCTATGAAAAAACAAAAAAGCCCCTAAAGGGACTTTTTTGTTTTACAGTTCGGACGGATTCTCTTCGTTGAGTCTACGTGCTATCAATCAGGGACAATGTTTACATGGTCCTCCCCATGGATAGTTAATCCATTTATTGTTTGTGCCTTCATAACGGCAATGGATGTTCCGGGCTCAATCAAGAGTTCTTCTGTCAGTATCTTGCAGAGGAGATCCGTTAATCCATCATGATTGACATCCTCTTCGTGACATAGGCTTTTATTACTTTTTCCGACCAACTTAACTCCCGCGCCATTGAGATTGACAGTTTCAGGAAGTACAGTTGTCGCATCGAAATTAGCAGAGCTTAGAATTCCTAGAGGGATAACGCCTGATGAACTTAAATTAATACTATTGACAGCGCTACCTGGTTGTATGTCAATCATAATCGCCTTGCCAGTTTCGCCCGGTTTAAGTGTTATTTTATGTCCATTTACAGTCACCACTATTGGCGCAAAATTGCCTGCAGCTGTTTTGAAGGATACGGTTTCAGGATCAAAAGTCACTTCGTTTCGTTCATTAATATTAGCATTTGCATTAGTACCATCGTTCCCAATGAAGGTGGCCCCGGCGGTTCCTTTAACTGCTGTCAAGGTAACGCTACCGCAGGTTACAATTACTATGTCGCCCGGGGTTAAAGTTATATTCGCACTGCCTCCACAAACAGAAACAGTAGCAGGATTGGTGCCGCCTGTTGAGCGCGCAATCATCATCACTCCTTCAGGATCAGGTATATCCATTACCATCAGTTCCTGATCGCCGTTATCAATGATTTCTCCTCCGGTCGTGCCGTCAGGAATGTCGCTGAATGCGCTGGAGGGTGTGGATGGTTCTGTATCAACACGATTGGAAATGCGATCGTCATCATCATCAATTGTGATTATTTCTGGATTTAGAGTAACAGCGTTGAGGTAGCGGGTCGTGTCATAATAATCAATTAACTCCCCTGAGCTGGTCAAATTCCAGTAGCGAATGTTCTCGTAGCCAATGGCAACGTTAAGTGGCTCCAGAGTGTAGGTAACCGCCTGTGACAGATCAAGCTTAATATTTGTAGAGTCCGGATTAATAATCCACAACAAGCGGTCCTGCGGTGTGGTTCCGGTACCGTCTGGGTCGACACGTGGAGTCTGAAAATGTATTAAGGATTCAAAAATGTATAGATTGTTTGTGTCTACCTCCTGCCATGAGACTGTATTGTTTAAATTATTGTAATTGTATGTGGAAAGATCGCCATCCTGAGTCGTGATATTTCTGTTGATGATATCCCCAGAGCTTGTGTCGTAGTCAAAGTAGCCGGTGACAGAAGTGCCATCGTAGAAGGTAGTGCCACTGAAGCCCCATCTGATAATTCCTTGTGTGTTCGTGGATATAATTTCAGGGATTAACGTAACGGCATTGAGGTAACGTGTGGTGTCAGAGTAATCGATTAATTCGCCTGATGGGGTAAGATTCCAGTAGCGAATGTTTTCATAGCCAAAGTTACCATTGAGTGGCTGAAGGGTGTAGGTGACGGCCTGGGACAGATCAAGCGTAATATTTGTAGAGTCCGGATTAATGACCCATAACCACCGGTCTTGCGGTGTGGTGCCGGTTCCATCTGGATCCACACGAGGAGTTTCAAAATGTAATATGGACTCAAAGCCGAATGCATTGTTTGTGTCCACTTCCTGTCGGGAACTATTGTTATTTAAGTTATTATAAGTGTAGGCAGTAAGATTACCATTCTGGGTGGTAATGTTTCTACTGATGATATCTCCAGAGCTTGTGTCATAGTCAAAGTAGCCGGTGACAGAAGTGCCATCGTGGAAGGTGGTGTCACTGAAATGCCATCTGATAATATCCGCTAGTGCAGGGCTGGAGAAACCGAATATAAATAGCGCGCAGATAGAAAGTTTTATTAGTTGTTTATTTAATACGTTCATTTATTAATCCTCCGTGATTAATAACTATCGCGTCAAATGGAATGCCATCAGTAGATGGGCGATATGATACGCGGATTTCCTGGAGTGTTTTCCATAATTAATCCATGGCCAGGCTAATTGTCTGATTGATTAACCGTCTTGGATAACCACTCTGGAACTCTAGCAAGGTTCTATATCAATGTATATAACCCAAAAGTACTAGGGTGTGCCAGGTAAGTGCGAAATTCTGGATATTGGTTCTTTATGGTATTGGGAGAACACATCAGGTGTTAACCAATCCATTAATGATTTTTTTTGGGCGCCCCCGTTTCATATAGCCCAGCTTGATATTGTGCTTGGCTTCAATCTGAGCACGGAAAGTGTCATCACCCACGGGCTGACAATAATGAGCTGCCTTGCGTATAAGGTTAATGTCATCATCGCTGACTTGATGCTTAAATAATGTTCTGTATGCATAGAGTCGGTCATCGGTAGTGTCGCCAAGTCGGGAATAGAC
>Ga0316187_10002066_pt1 | contig 17544 bp, 20 predicted proteins | sample CroRivburrow1_MG_FD_204927 | JGI IMG/M metagenome (GOLD analysis project Ga0316187, IMG submission 204927) | Coastal sediment microbial communities from Maine, United States - Cross River worm burrow 1 | ecosystem: Environmental > Aquatic > Marine > Coastal > Sediment | place: USA: Maine...
TAGCGAAAAGTAAGGGTTTATCTGGTGACAGGAAAATCTGTAAATGGAACCTCGATTTCACCATTGACTGTGACGCGAACAGAGCCCTCTCCGGCAGAGAGAACCGGTGGAGCAGAAGCATCGGCAACTTTGGCCATCATTGCCATTTCAGCCCGATACATGATCGGTTGAGGCATGTGGCTGCTGGTGTTCAGGCGAATAATGCGGAAGCTTTTGGCATCCACGCCTTTGGCCATGGTTGCGGCCTTGGCCCGAAATTTCTTTATGGCCTGAAGACGTAAAAACGCCTGTGTTTCCAAAGAGCTGTTTCGGCTAACCTTGAACTGCAGGTTGGAGAGGTTCGCCCCTTCAGCTTCGATTGCATCCAGCCAGTTCGGAACAGCATCAAGGTTGGTGCTGGTAATCTGTTCGGTCTGGGTCATACGCCATGAGGTACGGATGCGCGGTTTGTTCTTCGGATGATGCCATACAGGCTGCATGTTGCGATTGGTGGTTTTAATCTTCACACCTTTTTCACTTTTCATCCGCTTCTGGATCGCAGCGGTCACCCGATTGACATGCTGGCGGATTTCGTTGGCATTTTTTCCCTCTTTTTCAACCCGAAAGGTGATCACCAACTCATCATTGGGAAGTTCGGTTTCCGCAGTAGCTGAAATGTTGATGCGTGTGCCGGCCGGGAGGTTGCTTTCGGCCTGCGCCAACGCAGGAGTGAACAGAAATAGGGAGAGAATAAGTAAGTATCGCATAACAGTAGTATGGATAATGAATTTCTGATCTGCAAGGCGACTTATCTTCGCTATCATTGATGCATGGATAAAAACAGATCAGAAACATTGGTTGACTCTCTGGGGCTACAAAAGCATCCGGAGGGCGGATGGTATAGAGAGAGCTACCGCTCTGCCGCAAAGATTCCACTGCATGGACTGCCGGAGCGTTTTGATAGCGCGAGATCCTTTTGCACCAGTATCTACTTTCTACTGAGTGGAGATGAGTTCTCCGCCTTTCACCGCATCAGACAGGATGAGTTGTGGCACTTCTATGATGGTGATGGATTGACAGTGCATGTGATTGATAAGGCAGGGCAATATCAGGAAAAGAAGTTGGGGCGAAATGCTGAAAAGGGTGAGTGTTTCCAGCAGGTGGTGGAAGCGGGCGACTGGTTCGGGGCAAGTGTGCCTTCCGGTGGTTTTGCGTTGGTAGGCTGTACGGTTGCGCCAGGATTCGATTTTGCTGATTTTGAAATGCCATCGCGCCAGGAGCTGTTATCGCTTTATCCGCAACACAGCGCTGTGATCGAGAAGCTTACCCGTTAGTTTGCAAGGGATGACCATGAAGCCGCTTTCCGATATTGAACCCTTTGTTTTTCGAGGCAGAGATTTCTTTGTGAAGCGGGATGATCTCGTTGATCCACTGCTCAGTGGCAATAAATACCGCAAGCTCTACAGCCTGATACAAACGCCTGCTGAAGCGTATGATGAAATCATCTCCTATGGCGGTACACAGTCCAATGCCATGCTCTCCATTGCAGCACTCTGCCATCAAAAAGGGTGGGCCTTTCACTACACATGCAAACCTGTGCCGAAACACATTAAGGTCAATCCGACCGGCAATTTAAAGTTGGCACTGGAGCTCGGAATGCAGTTGCACGAGGTAGAGAATGAGCTCTACGAAAAATCCATTTTGCTGCTGAGATCGCAAAGTAAATCATCAAGACTGTTTCTGCCTCAAGGCGGAGCAGATCCAATAGCAGAGGAGGGCATCACGCTGTTGGCTCGGGAGATAAGTGGATGGCAGCAGGAGCAGGGCATTGATAAACTTCATGTGGTTACCCCTTCAGGGACAGGCACCACAGCTTGCTATCTCGCCGATGCCCTGCCCGGAGCCACGATTCTGACCACGCCTTCTGTCGGCGACAGAGATTACCTGATCCATCAAATGGAGATGCTGGGAACCTTGCCGCTAAACCTGCGGATTCTTGAAAACGAAAAGAAACATCACTTCGCCAGGCCCTATCCGGAGTTTCTTGCCATATACCGGGAGCTGAAAGAGGCAGGTATAGAGTTTGACCTGATCTACGGGGCTCATATGTGGCATACACTACTGCAGCATATTGAGTCGATTGATGGTGCCATACTCTATGTGCACAGCGGCGGCCTGATCGGCAATGAGACCATGCTGCAGCGCTATCAACACAAGGGTCTGTGATAGATCGGTGGATTCGCTAGTCTGCGCCCGGAATCGAAGTTGTTTGAGGAGTCAGATTTGAAATATGTTGGAGCACATACCAGTGCAGCAGGTGGCGTTGAAAATGCACCGCTAAGAGCCATGGAGATCGGAGCGCGTGCCTTTGCACTGTTCACCAAAAATCAGCGCCAGTGGGCTGCCAAGCCGTTGACGGATGAGAGTGTCTCGGCATTCAAGGACAATCTGAAAAAGGCGGAGATTGAACCAAAGCATGTTCTGCCGCACGACAGCTATCTGATCAACCTTGGTCATCCTGAGGCTGAACCCTTAGAAAAATCGCGTCATGCATTTCTTGATGAACTGCAGCGCTGTGAGCAGCTGGGACTTCCCCTTCTCAACTTCCATCCGGGTTCACATTTGAAGAAAATCTCAGAAGAGGATTGCCTGAGCCGTATTGCCGAATCGATTAACTGGGCGCTGTCAGAGACCTGCGGCGTCACTGCGGTGATTGAAAATACCAGTGGGCAGGGCAGCAATATGGGCTTCCGTTTTGAGCATCTGGCTGCGATTATCGAAGAGGTAGAAGACAAATCACGTGTTGGTGTCTGCCTCGATACCTGCCACACCTTCACCGCCGGTTACGATATGCGCACTCCAGAGGATTGTGAAAAAACATTTGCAGCGTTTGATGCCATTGTTGGATTCAACTACCTGCGTGGCATGCATCTTAACGGCTCCAAGGCTGCCTTTGCATCACGTGTGGATCGTCACCACTCGCTCACACAGGGAGAGCTGGGGCTGGATGTGTTCCGCCATATCATGAACAGCGACCACTTCAACGATATTCCAATGGTGCTGGAAACCATTGATGAGACCATCTGGCCTGAAGAGATTAACCTGCTCTACTCCCTAGTCGAGGCATAAAACGATGAACGATAGTTCTAATCAACCACAGACAGTAACGATTATTGGAGCCGGCCTTGCCGGTTCAGAAGCAGCCTGGCAGCTGGCCAAACGCGGTGTGCCGGTACGGCTGCATGAGATGCGGCCTGTGAAAATGACGCCTGCCCACAACACGGGAAACTGTGCCGAGCTTGTCTGCTCCAACACATTTAGAGCCGATCATCTTGAGAATGCAGTAGGTCTTCTGCACGAAGAGATGCGCCGCATGGATTCGCTAATCATGGATTGCGGTGATAAGGCACGCATTCCTGCCGGAACTGCACTGGCTGTGGATCGTGAACAGTTCTCCGAAATGGTCACCGCCGCTTTGCGGGCTGAACCGTTGATCGAATTTGTCGAGGGTGAGGTTACCGAGATTCCTGCCGATGGACTGGTGCTGATCGCCTCAGGCCCGCTCACCTCTGATGGTTTGTACGATGAGATTCAGAAGCTGACCGGTGTGGGTCGGCTCTGCTTCTTCGATGCGATTGCACCGGTACTTGATGCTGAATCGATCAATATGGATATCTGCTACTGGAAAAACCGCTATGACAAGAATGTCGAAGAGGGAGAGGCGGGTGACTACCTCAACTGCCCGATGGATGCTGATCAGTACAAGGCATTTATCAAAGAGCTGGTCAATGCCGAGAAGGTAGCTTTTAAGGATTTTGAGGATATTCCCTTTTTCGAGGGCTGCATGCCGATCGAAGAGATGGCCGAACGTGGTGAGGATACGCCTCGTTTCGGGCCTATGAAGCCGGTGGGGCTTGATCATCCAGAAACAGGCGAGAAAGCGTATGCGGTCGTGCAGCTCAGGCGCGATAACCGCATGGGTTCACTGCTGAATATGGTAGGCTTCCAGACCAAGATGACCTATGGCGAACAGAAACGTGTATTCACCATGATTCCCGGGCTTGAGAATGCGGAGTTCTTCCGGCTCGGTAGCCTGCATCGCAACACCTTCATCAAATCACCTGATCTGCTCGATGGTATGCTACGTCTGAAATCCGATCCGCGGGTTCTCTTTGCCGGTCAGATCACCGGCGTGGAGGGTTATGTGGAATCAGCCTCCATGGGGTTGATGGCAGGACGATTTCTTGCTGCCCTTGCCCAAGGTGAAGAGCCCAATGCACCGCCGGAGAACACGGCACATGGCGCACTGCTGGCGCACATTTCACAGACAAGAACTGCGGACTTTCAGCCGATGAATATCAACTTCGGCCTACTGCCTCCGGGTAAGAAGCGCGAGGGTAAGCGTCGTTTCTCAAGGGCTGAGCGCAGGCGTTCAGTTTCCGATCTTGCACTGGCTGCACTGGATGAATGGTTAAAGGCTTAAGCTGATTGAGGGCACTGAAACTTTAAAGAAGGCGCGGATGCAGTTCTTCGGCGATACGGGTCAGCTGTTGCTTTACCCAGGCTGGGCCGGGTTTGTGCTTCTGCTCGAATGAGAGTCGTTCAAGCTCCCGCAGTGCTGGCACGAGGATGTCGAGCTGGCGCGGTAGGTAGGTGAGCATCGACTGCAGTACCTGTTCGCGGATATCCCACTGCAGCTTGCCGGCACTGTTGCCGAGTATCTGCAATAGCCCTGCATCATCCAGGGGGGGGGCCAGTGTGATACTCTCCATGGCCAGCAGTCGTGATGAGAGCTCCGGCGGCAGGGATTCGATATCACCCGACCAGGCGACAACAACAGGGCGTTGCAGGTCGCGAGCCCGCTCAAGGCAGTGAAAGATGGCATGTGCAACCGTCTGTGGCATAGCTCCGGCCTTCACATCAAGCATCCAGAAGCTTTTCTCTTCCAATGCCTGCATCCACTGCTGCACCAGATGCCAGCTTGCTTCCTGCGCCTCATCACTACTGATATCGAGCAGGCCAATATTGGGGTGATCCCCGGCGATGGTGCGTAAGAGGTGGCTTTTGCCAGCGGCCGATTCGGAGTTCAGCCAGATGCGACCGCCATGTATCGTCCAGAGCGCAAGTCGATTGCAGGCATCTTCAACACCGGCATGGCGTAACCAGCTGTGATAGTCGTAGGTGACCGGCAGCGGTAGCTGCAGGCGTAACTGGCTTTTCACTGTTGGCATCAGTTGGTGTCTTCGTCAGTGACCGCTTTGCGCATCCAGACCACCATGTACTGCACCCCAGAAATGCAGGTGAAGGCAAAGGTTGTCCAGATCACGGTCTGGTAGAAAAGTTCGGCCGGAAGGCCCCATGCCATGTCGGAGAGTACAGTCAGTACCAGCGTAATCTGCAACACGGTGGTGATCTTGGAACTCATCGTGGGCAGCATCTCAAGTTTACCAGTTACCACCTCATAGGCGATCGCACCGACCATGATTACCAGGTCGCGGAACACCACGGCAAGGAAGAGGAAAAGCGGGATCTCATCAATAAAAAAGAGTGTTACGATGGTGCTGAGCAGCATCAGTTTGTCGGCCAGTGGGTCCATGAATGCGCCGACAATACTGCGCTGGTCGAGGTAGCGGGCGATGGCACCGTCGAGCATGTCGGTGATGCCGGCAATGCCCATCAATATCAATGCAAAGGCCGCCTCTCCCTCCATGATTGCAAAGACAATAAAGGGGGTGATGACGATGCGGGCCAGCGTCAATATGTTGGGGATACTCAGGATGCGGTTGTGTACCATCAGTAATTACTCAGCGTGCCACCCACCCTTCGATGGTAGAGGTAAGGGTTAATCCCCTGCGTTTAAACCACTGAACCAGCCACTGGTTGTCGCTCCCTTTCAGAAGCAGTCGGTACTGCTGTCCATCACGGTTCACCTGCCTGAGTGAGAAATCAATAATACGCGGGTCCCGACGCAACTCCTCCTCGAACAGCACCTGTTCGGGCAGTGATGCCTGGCGTTCAATGCTAAGAATTATGGGCTCTTGCTGGGCACTGGGAGTCATCCCTGTTGCTGTCGCTGCCGTACTTGTTGGGGCTGCTTTGGTAACAATGGCATTGGAGGCGTAGGCATCGCGTGCTTTCAGAAGCACCTCTGAGAGCCAGGGTCTGAGCTGCCTGAACGGGTCACCCGAACCGACTGTGCGGGTTTCTGAATATTCACCAAGCCTTGAGGTGCCCCGCACGCTCAGGGTGATCTTCCTGCTGTCCAGCCAGCGCCAGTGCAGCACCAGTGACTCTTGTGCACCATCAATAGCATAACCCCATATTTTTCCTGTTGAACCTGCTCGGTTCTTCAACATGGCGGCGGACTGCGGCATGGAGCGGCCGGAGGCATTGGAGATTTGCACTGAAAGGTTCCAGGCAGGTAAATCGGCGAGGTGTGGTATTTTGTTTTTCTTAAGAAAGGATATCACACGCCGTTGGTTGAATTCGACATTCACCCCGTTAGCAGTAGGTAAGACGCGCTGCAGGAACTGAACCGCCTTCACGCGTTTCGGGATCTGCTTCTGAGCGCTCTGCAAAACAACCCGCCTCCACAGTTGGGGAAGTGCCATGTCGGCAGCCTTGCGGATATTGGCATGCAGGTACTCTGCCGTGATGTCTTTGTTGCTGTCTGCGAGAACCTCGACCTGCATACGTGGATCATCTGCGGCCAGTGCAAGCTGGGGGAGAAGCAGCAGGAGAAGCAGCAGAAAGCGTTTAGTCATTTTACGACCCGCAGATGGCTGGTTTTACGCTCTTTAGGCTTCTCATCCGCTGTTTCCTCTTTTTTGGCACCGCCGCCCTCAATCACTTTAATCGGTGAAACCGCAGGTTCATCTGCAATGTCCTTGGCCGCTGCCTGCGTTGTGGTGGACTCATCCTGTTCTTCTGCATCATCAGGCATATGAGTGCTGACCGCCTGAACGATTGCCTTGATCATCTCCGGTACGCTGTCGTCCCAGATAATACCCTGATCAAGATCGCCTTCGGGCAGGTAGGCCGCCCAGATCGTATGCATCGGAACCTTGCAGGGGTAAGCAACACCTGAAAATGAGAAGTTGGATTCGAGACTATCCTCGCGGATATGAATCACCTGAGGCATGCGGGAGTTGAGAATAAGGCGCAGGGCAGGGTCGCCCTTGAGCGAATCGGGGATGTCCACGTCATCACTGGTGGCATCAATAACAATGTAAATGCGGCCGTGCGCAGCGAAATATTCACGTAGCTGTTTTGCTTTGGCTGCATCTGCGAAGCTTAAACTCATATCAGATCCTCGATTGTTATCGTTTGCCAACGCTAGCGGTAAAGCGGACAGGATTAAATACGGAGTGGCCCTGTAAGCCGGGTTCTGTCTCTCCATATCGTTACCGAAAGGGAGGAGACGGTCATTCATCTAGGCCTACCGTTACCGGCAGGCTCGAGCAGCCTACCCGAGAGCAAACGTGGGCCACGCTTAGCGCTCTCCTATTTGGCCTTGCTGCAGGCGGGGTTTACCGTGCCCCGATCTGTTACCAGTTCGGGCGGTGCGCTCTTACCGCACCTTTTCACCCTTACCGACGGCCCCCGAAGAGGCAGAAGGCGGTCTGTTTTCTGTGGCACTATCCTCGAGGTCGCCCTCACCGGCCGTTAACCGGCGCCATGCCCTATGCAGCCCGGACTTTCCTCGGCGGGTGCAAGCACCCGACGCGACCGTCCAGACCACTCCGTGCGGCGAAGTGTAGGGGGTTTGCAGGTTCTGCGCACTTGTATGATTACAACACCCGAAATGAGGCCTTTCGAATGAGTCATTCATAACTGTGCTCAGGGCACCAGTCGGGGTATTTTCATTTCAAATGCGAGAAAAGATTATTAAACCCTGCAAATCTTACATCTATCAATAAAATACGGTTTGTGCAGTTATCCAGATTTAGATAAGATGTATTCTTGATAAGGAACAGGATCTCCCACAGGAGGCTTCGTTACACGATGCGCACGGTTAGCCTGAAGAAACGAATTCTTGTTCCACTTGTTACGGCAGGCATCGCTGTAGCCATCATCGGTTACTATTTTTTAAGCAATATTGAACACAAGCAAAAGCTCGACATGGTCTATCACGAGATCGAATCGATGCAAAGCCACCTGAAGTCTGCCTTGCTATACAAGGCAGAAGCTATGGCTGGCAATCTGGAATTTATTCAAGAAAACAGAGAGCTCATTAAGGCGTTGAAAAGTAAAGACAGGCAGAGGCTGATAGAGCTTGGCATCCCACTGTATGAACGGCTGAACAGGCAATATAATATTACGCACTTTTATTTCCATGATGTGCAACGCATCAACATTGCACGCATTCATAAACCTGAAAAATTCGGTGATACCATCAATCGTTTTACAGCACTTTCTTCTGAAAAGAGTGGTGCCCTTTTCTCGGGTATTGAACTAGGCCCACTGGGAACTTTCACGTTGCGTTCGGTTTTGCCTGTTTTCGAGCAGGGGAAGTTGATCGGCTATGTGGAGCTGGGACAGGAGATTGACGGCATCCTGGAGGAGACACATCAAGCATTTGATGTGGCTTTGTATATGCTTATCGATAAGAAATATCTTGATCGGGCCAAGTGGGAAGAAGGTATGCGCATGCTCTCCCGATCGTTTGATTGGGAAGAATTAGACGATACCGTGCTGGTTTCCCAAAGTCAGGACGAGGTGCCATTGGACTCTCTCGCTGGCATCAAGCTGGAAACTAAAACTCATGGTGCTCAAGTCATAGAAGATGTCGTTTTCAATTCGCATAATTTCTGGGCTGGTGTCATTCCTGTCACTGATGCAGGAAGCAGGGAGGTTGCCCATCTGGTTTTCCTACATGATATGACAGCTCTGCAAGCACAGTCACGCAACGAAATGATCTGGTTCCTGCTTCTTTCGACCTTGATCAGTTGGTCAATTTTCATCTTCTTTTACCGCGTGCTTGGCAGTACGGAGCAGGAACTGGCTGATGCAAGGAGAATGCTGCTTGCAGAGAGCGAGGCGCGGACCAGAGCAGTCGAGCAGTCGCTGAATATTCAACGTGTACTTGATGAGATGCTCAATATTTCACTGCCACGTTTGACCATGAAAGAGGTGATACTCAAGTCGTTGGATGCTGTGCTCTCTATTCCAATGTTTAAGTTGCAGAATAAGGGCGCTGTTTTTCTGACTGTTGAGGGAGAGCAGATGCTTGAAATGGTCGCACAGCGCAATCTTCCTGATGCGCTGTTGAAATCCTGTGCCCTGCTGCCATTTGGCAGGTGCCTGTGCGGCAAGGCTGCTGAAACGCGTGAGGTTGTTTTTATCAACCATCTGAATGAGCAGCATGAAATCACCTATGATGGCATGCAGCCGCATGGACACTATTGCATTCCAATCATCTCAGGGGGGCAGTTGCTGGGTGTTCTTAATGCCTATGTTGAAGCAGACCATGTCAGGGAGGAGACCGAAGAAGGTTTCCTGAAGAACGTAGCTGATACTCTGGCAGTTGTGATTGAGCGCAAGCTTGCTGAAGAGAAGCTCGAGAAGATGGCTCATAATGATAATCTTACCGGACTGCCTAATCGGACACTGTTCGCCGATCGTTTAAATCAGGCGCTGGCACTGGCGCAGCGGCAAAAACAGGAGTTTGCAGTCATCTTCCTCGACCTGGATCATTTTAAGGAGATCAACGACACTCTTGGTCATGACATGGGTGATGTGCTGTTACGGCAAGCCGCAAACCGTTTGATGAGTTGCGTGCGTAAAACCGACACGGTGGCCCGCATGGGTGGTGATGAATTCACAGTGATTCTTACCGAAACAAAAGTGCCCGGAAGCGTGGAGCTTGTGGCAAATAATGTTCTTAAGTCTCTGCTGGATCCGTTTGAGTTGGATGGTACCTCCTGCAACGTTGGATGCAGCATTGGCATTGCCATGTATCCCCAGCATGGTCTCGATAGTGAAACCCTTCTGAAACATGCGGACACCGCCATGTATTACGCCAAAAGAAAACGCAATAGCTATTGTTTCTTTAGCGATACACTGATCTAAATAATTTTGAATGGCCCGATTAAAGGGGTAGACATTCAAGCAATAAGGGGTGGCAGTAGAGGCCGCCTCGATTGACCTGAATATATTCACTTAACATCCTTAAGCTTGCGTCCCGCCCAGTGGGTCTTATCGTTCCGGGCATGAATGAGACTGCTACCAACCCAATCCTGAAAGGGATTACCACTGAACTTCCCCTGTTTGATGACATAAAACCTGAGCATGTGCTGTCGGCGATTGATGCCGAGCTGAATCGCGCCCGCGAGATCGTGTCTGTGTTGATTGAGGTCGCAGATCCCGATTGGGATTCAGTGATGTTGCCACTTGAGAAGATCGAGGAGTCTTTGGGTCGCGTCTGGGGACCTGTTGGGCATCTCAACTCAGTCTGCGATTCCGAGGAGCTTCGACCCATCTATCAGCAGGGTGTTGCGAAGATGACCGAGTGGTCGAGCGAGTTGGCGCAGAATGAGGCGCTCTATGCTGCGATCAGGAAGGTATCTGAGCGGGACAATTTCGCAGGGCTTTCCGGGGAGCGGCGGCAGGTGGTTGAACATGCACTGCGTGATTTCAAACTCTCCGGTGCCGAGCTTGAAGGCGATGCGAAGAAACGCTTCAAAGAGATCCAGATGTCCCTCTCCGAACTTACTACTGCGTTCGGGCAGCATGTGCTTGATGCTACGCAGGCTTTTGAACTGCACATCACAGATGAGAACGACGTAAAAGGGTTGCCGGAGTCCATCTTGGCATCTGCTGCGCAGCGTGCCACACAGTCCGGGAAAGAGGGCGGCTGGCTGATTACACTCGATGCCCCCTCCTATGTCCCCTTCATGCAGTTTGCCGAGAACCGGGTCCTGCGTGAGGCCATGTACCGTGAATATGTAACGCGGGCATCTAGCGGTGAGCTTGATAACACACCGGTGATTGTCGAAATCCTTGCCCTGCGTGCGGAGGCAGCCTCCTTGCTTGGCTTTGAACATTACGCCGCTTCCTCACTTGCCAGTAAGATGGCAAGTGATGTGCATGAGGTAACTGGCTTCCTGCGTGAGCTAGCCGCCAGGAGCAAACCAGTTGCCGAACAGGAGTTTGCCGAACTGCAAACCTTTGCAGCTGAAGAGCTGGGTTTAAGTGACCTGCAGGCGTGGGATGTGGCCTTTGCTGCCGAGAAGCTGCGGTTGAAAACCTATGCGATTTCTCAGGAGGAGCTGAAACCCTACTTCCCTGAGAAGAGTGTTACGACGGGCATGTTCGGGCTGGTTGAAAAGCTTTATGGCATCTCAATCCGGGAGAATGAGAACGTGCCGAAATGGCATGAGAGCGTCCGTTTCTTCGAGCTGTTCGACAGCAGTGATGAGAAGATCGCTGCCTTCTATCTCGATCCCTATGCGCGAGCGCATAAGCGCGGTGGCGCCTGGATGGATGAGTGCATTGTCCGCTGGCAGAAGCCTGATGGCACCCTGCAGCTGCCGGTGGCCTATCTGGTCTGCAACTTCGATGCACCTGTCGGGAATAAACCTGCTCTTTGGACGCATGATGAGGTGACCACGCTCTTCCACGAGTTCGGCCATGGCCTGCACCATATGTTGACCACGGTCTGTGAGCTTGGCGTTTCCGGTATCCGCGGCGTACCGTGGGATGCGGTGGAGCTGCCAAGCCAGTTTATGGAGAACTTCTGCTGGGAGCGGCAGGTGGTTGATCTCTTTGCCCGGCACTACGAGACAGGAGAAGCACTCCCCGATGCACTGTTTGATAAGATGCTGGCGGCGAAGAACTTCCAGTCGGCGATGATCATGCTGCGCCAGATTGAGTTCGCACTGTTTGATGTGCTGCTGCACAGCGAGTATGACCCGGCAGGTGGCGAATCGGTTCAGCAGCTTCTTGATCGGGTCCGAGATGAGGTATCAGTAATCACGCCGCCGGCCTTTAACCGTTTCCAGAACAGCTTCTCACATATATTTGCCGGTGGTTATGCAGCGGGTTACTACTCATACAAGTGGGCCGAGGTGCTCTCAGCCGATGTTTATGCCACCTTTGAAGAGGAGGGCGTGTTGAATGCCGATACGGCAGCCCGCCTGCGTGAAGAGCTGCTCTCGATCGGTGGCAGCAGAGAGATTATGGATGCATTCGTTGCATTCCGAGGGCGTAAGCCGACAGTTGATGCGCTATTGCGTCATTCCGGCTTGGCCGTTGATTCAGGAGAGTAAGAGATGAGTGATCAGGTAACTATTGTTGATATCAAAATGCCATTTATGTCGATGGTCATATTTATGGTGAAGGCGGCGATCGCCTCGATCCCGGCCTTTATTATCCTCTCCATTATTGGAACGATTACATTTGCACTGCTGGGTGCCTCCTTAGGGTCGGTTGAGACCTACTTCGGACCAGCACAGTTTTAACCATGGGTAACGAGAGCTACAGAGAGCAGGCACTGAAGCTGTATCCATGGGTCTGCGGCCGCTGTGGGCGGGACTTCGCAGGCAAGCAACTGCGTGAACTGACGGTTCATCATCGGGACCACAACCACAGCAACAACCCGCCCGACGGCAGCAACTGGGAACTACTCTGCATCTACTGCCATGATAATGAGCATCAGCGCTATATGGAGGCCGATGCACATGGGGATATAAAGCGAGACGAGTCGAAGGGGTCGAGCTTTAAGGGGCTGGCCGCTTTGGCTGAGTTGTTAAAAGAGAAGGGGGAGGATTAAATATTCGTTGTCATGTTTTATGCGATGTCGCGATTAACAGGTCGGATTTGTATAGAATCATGATGGGCATCCATAAAAATAATACTTGACTTATTTGCTAGGGTATTGTATGTTGTTTGCAACGATTGGCTTAAAGGTCAAAAGGAGGTCTAGATATGAATGAAACCCATGATGGTACAGAAGCTACTGGTTTGGCAGGTGTTTTGGGCGGTACAGCGCTAGCGTTTTGGGCAGCGGTTGTTCTGCTGTAAAAAAAAGCCATTACAAATTGATAAAAAGCCCCGCTTCGGCGGGGCTTTTTTTATGTTCCTTTGTAAGTGCCGATAAGTTCTATTTTGTTGTTTCTTCCGGTTCAATGTCCGGGCCGATCAGGATGGCCAGCCACTCTGTATCTTCTCGTGCTTCCAGCGCTAGTTTTACAATCATCGTTAGTGGTACCGATAGAAGCATGCCGACCGGACCCAGAACCCAGCCCCAGAATACCAGTGAGAGAAATACAACCAGTGTGGAGAGGCCAACGCCTCTACCCATGAAGCGCGGCTCAACCACATTGCCCATGACAATATTCACAGCGACAAAGCCGAGCCCGGTTAACAGAGCATCACCAACACCCAGTTGTACCAGCGCCAGAAGGACGGCTGGTATGGCGGCAATAATCGAGCCGATATTGGGTACAAAGTTAAACAGGAATGCCACCAGTCCCCAGAGAACCGCGTGATCAACGCCAAGAAATGAGAGCCAGATGGTAATGCATGCGCCAGTGGCAAGGCTGATCCAGGTTTTAATGGCAAAGTAGGAGCTGACAGTGGCGGTAAATTTTTCAAAGCCACCGGTTGAAGGCGCGCGATCTCCCATGGCACTCCACTTGTGTGGCAGGGCAGTCATCTCAATCAGCATAAAGATGACTGTCAGAACGATGAGGAAGGTGTTGGCCAGTACGTTGCCAAGGCCCGAGAGAAGATTGCCTGCCATGCCCATGGCGATGGATGGATCAAGGTTATCCCGTAACAGCTGCGTATTCAGATTGATGCCAAATCCTGAAAGCCATGCGATAAGATCGCTGGTCTGCTGGTTCAGTCGAGCCTGATAGGTTGGCAGGTTGTTGGTGAACTCGGCAACAGAGGCGCCTACAAAAGCGCCGAGCAGGCTGCCGAGAAGAACAAGGATCAGCGTGATAATTAGTACGGATATGGCCGGGGGGAGGCCTTTAGCGGTGAGCCATTTCAATGGCGGAAGGCAGATGATGGCAATAAATGCCGCAAGCAGGAATGGCACCAGCATCGAGGTTGCCGCCTGCATGCCTGCAACGACAACCACAAATGCAGCGGTCAGAATCAGAAGGTTGCTGCTGTTACGCGACTCCATCGGTTATTGAAAGCTAGCCAATCGCGGGTCTTCAAGGTCAAATGCCGTTTCACCACTGGCAAACATCAGCTTCAGATAGGGGAGGCAACCTTCGCACTCGATGCCACATCCAGTCGCTTTCTGCGCGGCGGCAAGGTTATCGAAGTCTTTCAACTGCTCGAATGTTTTATTAATACATTCGCAGCGATTGACCTTTTCATCACACATGGTTCTGCTCCTGTTTTGGTTTGGAGTTCGGATACTGGCCCAAATCACGCTGAAACGGCAAGCGCAGCATAAAGATCAGGTTGTGGGTGGGAGCAGACTGCAGGCGCTCTAGCCCTATGGTCATCGCCTCATGCCCCAGTTCGGGCTGCTCTCGCCATGTGCCAAAGATACGATCCCAAATACTGAGATTGAAGCCGAAGTTGCTGTCAGTCTCCTGTTGAATCACAGAGTGATGGATGCGATGCACATCCGGGGTGACCAACAGCAGGCGAATCACCGCATCGACCTTTTTCGGAAGATGGAAGTTGGCATGGTTGAACATTGCCATACCATTGAGAATGACCTCGAATAGCACTACGGCTATGGCTGGAGCACCGAACAGGATCACGAAGGTGAGTTTGATCAGCATGGAGAGAATAATTTCGATCGGGTGAAAGCGTAGTCCGGTTGTCACATCAATATCGCGGTCGGCGTGGTGGACACTGTGCAGTCGCCACAACAGTGGTACGGCGTGAAAAATAAGATGCTGGGTGTAAATAATTAGATCGAGAAGGATGATAGAAAGAGCAATTTCCATGGCTCCCGGCAGCTCGATCATATTAAACAGACCGATACCATTTGCTTCGGCCCATATTGAGGCGCCGACTGCCCCTGCAGGAAAGAGCAGGCGCATGATCAGGATATCGAGCAAAACAATGCCGAGATTGGCAGGCCAGCGGCGATAGCCGAAATGCAGATTGCGGCGGGGCGCTGCTGCCTGAGCCAGTGCCATGCAGCCAAATATTATAAGGAATGCAGCAAGCCTGAGGGTGGGTTCATCCATGCCAGGAGTCTGTATGAAAACCGGAAAGAGGCAAAGCAGGGCATGATGCCAGGGTTGCAGGCCCCGAAGGTGCGTAAATTACGCTTGGTGATCATCGTCATAGACTCTAGCCTGAGGGTAGATGCTATGCTTGGCTCAATATCTAAACGTATTTCTGCTATGTCTGCTTTCAGTTGATTGTGAAATCGGTATGCTTGCGCAGAACGAACGAGATTGAAAATCGGAAAGCCTGCGATGCTTTCCGGATGACAGCGGGACCTACCGTTGTATCAAACAGGTAACGTGTTACGGAGGACAGAAAGATGAAACGAGTAATGTTATTGATGGTGGCAGCAGGTCTTACCTTTGCCGGATGTGCGATCAGTCCAGATGATCCGAACAAACATACGAAAGAGAAGGCTGGAATGGGTGCTGCCATCGGAGCAGTTGCCGGTGCCGTGATCGGCCACCAGCAGGATCGTTCCGGAGGCGCACTGCGTGGTGCTCTGATTGGAGGCGCAGCGGGTGGTTTGCTGGGTGCAGGTGTTGGTCGTTATATGGATAATCAGGAGGCTGAATTCAAGCGTGTGCTGGAGGAGGAGCGTCGTGCCAATCAGATTGAGATTGATCGACTGCAGAATGAGAATCTGAAGATCACCATGAATTCTGAGGTTTCATTCGATTATAACTCGGCACAGCTGAAACCTGCTTTCAACAATACGCTGGATAAGGTTGCTGATATTCTTAATCGCTATCCGCGCACGACTATCAAAATCACCGGCCATACTGATAGCCGTGGATCTACAGCCTATAATCAGAACCTCTCCGAGCAGCGGGCGAATGCTGTGGGTTGGTACCTGGCTGATCGTGGTGTGGATTCGAGAAGGGTCATTGCTGACGGACGTGGTGAACTGCAGCCACGGGCTACCAACGATACCGAGGCGGGCAGGCAGCTGAACCGTCGTGTGGAGATGCTGATTGTTCCGGATAGGGACATTCAGTAAGTCACTCAACAGTAAGAAAAACCCGGCTTAGCGGCCGGGTTTTTTATTTCAGGAGGAAAATTTATGGGCAAGGTTATCCGCTATACGCTTCTCTCTATTGCGACGCTCTTATTGCTACTGTTTGCAGCACCCATGCTGCTACCCTCCGATGCACTCAAGAGTTTTGTTGAAGAGCATGTAAGCCGCACATCCGGTATGGCGGTGAGTGTCGACGAGGTATCACTCCGGTTTCTGCCAACAGCGGAGCTGACAGCAGTGAATATTGTGGCCGGAGAGGTGGCTGGCGCGGAATCTGAGATGTATGCGGAATCCGGAGCGGTTTCGCTTGCCCTATTGCCACTGATTCGTGGTTCGCTGGAGTTAAGCGGTTTTGAGCTGAAGGGTATCGAGATGAAGTTGGCTGGGCGGGAAGCTGGGGATGCTAAGCCTGTTTTGCACATCGACAGTGTGAACGGAAAGGTTCGAATCAATCGGGATCAGATAAGGCTGGATGAATGGCAAGCCAGCCTCTATGGCGGTGAGGTGAAGCTTGATGCTGTTGTTTCACCTGCAGAACGCGGGCAGTTCTCGGTAGTCGGCAGGGCCACGTTGCATACGATCCAGCTTCAGCCACTGCTTCTGGATGTCGGTGCCCGCCAGTCATTGAATGGTGCTATAAGTGCGGAGCTCGATATTTCTACAGAAGGGGCATGGCCTGCGGCAGTACAAAACGGCCTGAAGGCAGATGGTCCGGTACGTATCCGTTCAGGCCAGCTTCTGTTGAGTGGCTTGAGCATCGGCTACGATCTGATCCGGTTTACGCTGCAGGCTCGCGGGGTGAATCATGGTCTGAATAACCTGGAGATATTTTCCCCGCTGCTCAATGCGACTGGTAACGTCAGCATAGTATCTAACCGTAGCCTTCAGGGGAGGATTCGTACGACAGGGCTGCTCTCCGGCGAGATGCTTGTGGGAGGAACAGTTGACCAGCCACAGCTGACGCCTGTTGCAGCACCTCAGGCAAGTTCTGCAGGTTATTGATCGTCGTAGCGTCATGTTGCCACACTACGGTATTGATTTTTTGCTAGCTTAATGGTTACGGCTGACATACAGTGCGATCCGCAGAACATGATTGTTGGTGGTTTTTCTAGGCAGATTCAGAAGTTTCTTCTTGATTTATCTTCACTGAAACATCTCAAATAAACAGTTTTGTGTATTATATAATAATTAGATTAAATAGATTAATCGAGGATTTTTAAAATGGCAACAGGTACAGTTAAGTGGTTCAATGACTCTAAAGGTTTCGGCTTCATCGCACAGGATGATGGTGGCGACGATGTGTTCGTACACTTCTCCGCAATTCAGGGCGATGGCTTCAAGTCACTCGTTGAAGGCCAGAAAGTTGAGTATGAAGTAGAAGACGGACAGAAGGGCCC
>Ga0316187_10002067_pt1 | contig 17533 bp, 11 predicted proteins | sample CroRivburrow1_MG_FD_204927 | JGI IMG/M metagenome (GOLD analysis project Ga0316187, IMG submission 204927) | Coastal sediment microbial communities from Maine, United States - Cross River worm burrow 1 | ecosystem: Environmental > Aquatic > Marine > Coastal > Sediment | place: USA: Maine...
CGAGCAAAAAGATCCGCACACTAGCGGCCGGTCCACTGCGGCTCGCGCTTCTCGAAGAACGCGGCGAGACCTTCTTTGGCATCCTCGCTGTTGAGCACGGCGTAGAGCTGTTCACGAAGGTAGGGAAGGGCCTCTTCGACGGACATCTTGCGTTGCTCGTTGAACGCATGGAGCCCCATCTGCATTGCGTTGGGCGACTGCTTGGCGAGCTGGCCCGCGAGCTCCGTAACCCGGGCATCGAGCTCGGCGTCGGGGACAACTTCGGTCAGCAACCCGATCTCCTTCGCTTTCGTTGCGGTGATCTTTTCTCCGAGCAATATGAGCTTCAGCAGGTCCCGCGTAGGAACGACCCGTCGAAGAACCGCCATGATCATCATCGGGAACAAGCCGCGCTTGATCTCCGGGGTCCCCAGGATCGCGCTTTCGCAGGCGATGGCGAAGTGACAGCAAGCGATGATCCCCATCGCGCCCCCCATGACGTATCCCGGGATGCGCGCGACGATGGGCTTCTTCAGAGTGTCGAATCGCAGCAACAAGTCATCGAACTCGCCCTTCTTCTCGAGCTTGCCGCGGCTCGCAGTCATGCCCTTCAAGTCGGCCCCAGCGCTGAAAGCGTTCCCGGCCCCGGTCAGGATCACGACCCGCACGTCGTCCGCGGCTTCCGCGTCGTCGAGTGCCCACAGCAGCTCGTTCACCACCTCCTGACTGAGCGGGTTCTTCTTTTCCGGCTTGTTGAAGGTCAGGGTGACGATGTGGCCATCCTGCTCCACGAGCAGGGATTGATAGTCGCGTTCCTCCATGGCGGGATTCTTGGGCCCCGATTCTGTCAATTCAAGCGGAATGATTCCGCGTGTAACGTCGCGTGGTTGCAGCCGTTTCAGGCTCCGTGTACTGTGCGTCGATACGCGGCTGGAGGGGCAGAGTGAGCTGGGAGCGGATCGGGTGTGCGGTTGCACTGGCGGCGGTAGTTTCGCTGGCCGCTCCTCTACGTGCGGCTGAGGCGCAGCTCGATCCAGCGACGCTCGACACCATCAAGGCCACGCCCAAAGGCACCATTGGCCTGGGCCTCGTCGGTGCGGAGCTCGGATTGATCATTCCGTCTGTTTCCGGGCTCAATGAAGCCTGGGCCTTGTCGGTCTTTCCTGTCGTCGGGGCGGCGGGCGGCGCGCTCGCTGGCTACTTCGCCCTCGACAAGCCGGGCCGCGAGAAGGGGTCGGTCGCTGCGTTGGTGGTTGGGCTCGCCGGTGTGCTCCCGGCGATCCTGGTTACCGTCAAGGGCGTCCGCCAGGAGCGGCAGGACCGATGGGAGCCGACCCCCCAGATCGACCTGCGAACCGAGAAGGAGCAGCGCGCGTTCGAAACGGCGGAGGCCGGGCCAGGGCTGCTTCGACGGTCACGTTCGGGTCTCCGCGTTGCCGCGCCAGGGGTGACCTTCTCGAGGAGGGCCCCACAAGACGCTGAAACCGCGCGGATGGGCGGCCTCCGCGATCGAACCGAGATGCGGCTTTCCCTCGCGTCTGGCGTGTTTTAGCGTTCCGGCATGATCATCTCGACGGTGAGGCGAACCGTGCGCGAGCGCGCGCTGCTGTCTCCGGGAGACCACGTGCTGGTCGCGTGCTCGGGGGGGCCAGACTCGACCACTCTATTGCACGTGCTGCATCGCCTGCGGAGCGATCTTGGCATCACGCTTTGCGCTGCGTCGATCGACCATGGCCTCCGGCCCGAGTCTGCTTCGGAGGTCGAGCAGGTGGGAGCTTTTGCGCGCACACTCGGCGTGCCCTTCTATGAGACGCGGGTCGATCTCACCAGGGAGGGCGTCTCAATTCAGGCCCGGGCGCGCAAACTTCGGTATCGCGCCCTTCGAGAGATTGCCTTCTCTCACAGCGCCGCCCGTATTGCGGTCGGCCACACCCAGGACGATCAGGCGGAAACGGTGCTTGGGCGGGTGCTGCGCGGTGCGGGGCTCCGCGGCCTGGAGGGGATCGAAGCCCGGCGTTCCGATGGGGTCATTCGCCCTCTGCTCGATTGCCGTCGCTCCGACGTTCGAGCGTATGCGGTGGAGCGGGCGCTTCCTTTCGTCGACGATCCGTCGAATCACCAACGCGCCTTCGAAAGGGTTCGCATTCGTCATGAGGTTCTGCCCACGCTCGCGGCGGAGGATCCACGGGTCGTCGAGCACCTCTGTGCGCTGAGCGATGAGGCCGCCGAGCTCAATGCCTATCTAGACGGCCAACTTCCCCAGCTCCCTCCGGAGGGCGACCGCTGCGTCGCCACCGAAACCCTCGCTGGGTTCCCTGCTCCCATTCGAATTCGCTGGCTCCGAGGCTGGATCGCCCGCGAAACCGGATTAACCCCTAACCGCAGCCATCTCACCGAGGTGGGCCGACTTCTTACGGGCTCGGGGGAGGTCCTGCTAGGATCAGGTTGGTCGGTCTGTCGTCAGGGCGGCGGACTTTCGCTGGAATATCGTGAGCATCGCAGAACACGCAGCAATCGCTCCTGAGCCTTCCGCCCGGCGACGGTTGCCAAGCGGGCTCGGCGGCCTCACAAAGATAGGAGGGGCCGTCGCTCAAACTTGGCCGATCGGTCGGCCGCGCCCCTGCCTTACCATATGAAACAAAGCCAAAAAACACTGCTCTTCTGGGTCCTCGTGATCCTGATGTGCATCGTGATCTTCAATTTTGTCGCGCGCGAGGAGCAGCCTCGAAGCGTTCCGTTCAGCGAGTTCGTCACCGACGTCGCGGACGGCAAAGTCCAGAAGGTCAAAATCCGTCCACAAGACAACAGCGGCGAGTACACCTACTGGCTGAAGTCGGTCGATGAGAACGCGGCGCAGGGGCAGCGCGGCGCCCGCAGTGAGAAGGTGACTGTCGGCATCATGGGCGAGCAGATGAACCAGCAGCTGCTCGATAACCAAGTGAGCGTCGAGTACCTGCCAGAAGATGAAAACAGCCTCTGGACGAGCATCCTCGTGACTTGGCTTCCGATGATCTTCCTCGTTGGCATTCTCCTGTTCTTCATGCGTCAGCTCCAAGCGTCAGGCGGCAAGGCCATGAGCTTTGGCAAGTCACGCGCGCGCCTCCTCAATGAATCTCAGAACAAGGTCACCTTCAAAGACGTCGCTGGCATCGACGAGGCGAAGGACGATTGCGAAGAAATCATCGCGTTTCTGAAGGACCCAAAGAAGTTTCAGCGTCTCGGTGGCCGCATTCCAAAGGGCGTCTTGCTCATGGGTGCGCCGGGCACGGGCAAGACGCTCCTCGCGCGTGCCATTGCGGGCGAGGCCGGCGTCCCGTTCTTCAGCATCTCTGGCTCGGATTTCGTCGAGATGTTCGTCGGCGTCGGCGCCTCGCGCGTCCGCGATCTGTTCGAACAGGGGAAAAAGCACGCGCCCTGCATCATCTTCATCGACGAAATCGACGCCGTCGGTCGCCATCGTGGCGCCGGGATGGGTGGGGGTCACGACGAGCGCGAGCAAACCCTCAACCAGCTCCTCGTCGAGATGGACGGCTTCGAGTCGAGCGAGGGTGTCATCATCATCGCTGCGACCAACCGACCCGACGTTCTGGATCCGGCCATCCTTCGCCCCGGCCGCTTCGACCGGCGCATCATCGTGCCCCGGCCCGACTTGAACGGGCGTCAGGGCATTCTCGCCGTGCACACTCGGCGCGTTCCACTTGGTGACGACGTGCAGCTCGACATCATCTCACGCGGAAGCCCCGGCTTCTCCGGCGCCGACCTGGAGAACCTCGTCAACGAGGCCGCGCTCCTGGCCGCCCGCCAGGACAAGGACGTCGTCTGCATGATCGACTTCGAGATGGCCAAAGACAAAGTCATGATGGGCTCCGAGCGCCGGTCCATGGTCATCAGCGAGCACGAGCGCAAGACGACGGCGTATCACGAAGCCGGACACACCCTGGTGGCCTGGAAGCTTCCGAACCACGACCCCATTCACAAGGTCACCATCATCCCGCGCGGCCCCGCGCTGGGCCTCACGATGGCGCTTCCCGAGGAGGATCGCCTGAGCTACAGCGCCGACTGGGTGCTCGACCGCATCGCCATGGCGCTCGGTGGGCGCCTCGCCGAAGAGGCGGTCTACGGCCAACTCACGACCGGCGCCGCGGACGACTTCAAGAAGGCGACCCAGCTCGCTCGCTCCATGGTCACCGAATGGGGCATGAGCACGACCCTCGGTCCGCTTTCGTACGCCGAAACGGAGGAGCCCGGGTTCCTCGGTTCATCCCATCATAAGGACTACTCCGAGGAGACAGCCAAGGAGATCGACGACGAGGTTCGCCGCATCATCAGCGCGCAATACGAACGCGCGAAAGTAGTCATCGGGGAGCATCGCAAGGAGCTCGATGCGATCGCCGAAGCGTTGCTCGAGAGGGAGACCCTCGGCCGCGACGAGATCGAAGCGATCATGACCGGCAACGAGTTGCCGCCATCGGCCATCGTGAGCGTTCCGACGTATGCGGAGAAGCGGCGCGAGAGCGAAGAAAAGCGGAAGGGCGCCATCTTTCAGCCCCGCCCGCGTGAAGTCCCCAGCGCCGGGTAGTTGACGGAGGTTCCGATGCCTGAGCTGTGGGGGGTCATCAATGTGACGCCAGACTCATTCAGCGACGGTGGCCGGTACCTCGACCCTAGCGCGGCGGTCGATCACGGCCGACGGTTGCTCGAGGAGGGTGCCGACGTGCTGGACGTCGGGGGCGAATCCTCCCGGCCGGCCGGTCGAACGTACGGCGAAGGGTTCGACCATGTGCCTGCCGCCGAAGAGATCGCCCGTGTGGTGCCTGTCATCGAGTTGCTGGCGGGCGAGCTTGCGGCGCGGGTCTCCATCGACACGGTCAAGCCCGAGGTGGCGGCTGCCGCCCTGGCGGCGGGCGCGAGCATCGTCAATGACGTGCGGTGCGCTGAAGATCTACGGCTGGCGGAGGCTGCCGCGGCCGCAGGCGCCAACTACGTCATCATGCACAACCGCGGCCGAGGCGAAGTGCGGTCGCCCAACACCGACTACGGCGACATCGTTCAGGACGTGATCGACGAGCTGCTCCAGGCAGCTGAACGCGTGGAGCGTGCAGGGGTGCCGCGGGCCGCGGTCTGGCTCGATCCGGGCCTCGGATTCGCCAAGACCGGCCGTCAATCCGCCGCGCTACTAAGTTCTCTTGGGCGTTTCCGAAAGACCGGATACCGTGTACTTGTGGGGCCTTCGCGGAAATCGTTCATTGCCGAGCTCGCGCCCAGCCGGAGCGGTGAGCTGCCATCAGCCGACGATCGGCTCGGTGGGACGGCTGCCGCGGTCGCGATCTGCGTGGCGGCCGGCGTCGATGCGGTACGCGTGCACGACGTCCATATCATGAGCCAGCTCGTTCGTGTCGCCGAAGCGCTTCGCGCACCACCTGAGGGCTCGCTATGATCGAAGTCCTCACCAGTGTGTTGACCGAGCTGAGCGACGGATTCCTAGGCTTCTTTCATCGAAACGCCTGGGAAGTACTTCACGATTGCTTCGACATCGGTTTGGTCGCCGTCCTCATCTATTGGGCGTTGGTCATTTTGCGCGGAACGCGCGCCATGCAAGTTGCCATCGGCTTGTGCCTCGTCTTCGTAGGCTACCTCTTCGCCCGCCGTGTCGGCTTGGTGACCGTCACTACGATTCTAGATTCGGTGCTCGCCTATCTCGCAGTCATCGTCGTCATCATCTTCCAATCCGACATCCGACGCGCGCTCGCGCGAATGGGAAGACGGCCACTCCTCCGTGGCCAACGCACGGCCAAAGAGACGCAAACCATGGAGGAAGTGATCAAGGCGGCGGGCACGCTCGCGCAGAAGCGTATCGGCGCGCTGGTCGCGTTCGAGCGGAGCGCGTCGCTGGACGAATTCATCGAGCGCGGGACCGAGGTCGACGCAGCTGTCAGTAAGGAGCTCCTGCACAGTATTTTCGTGCCCAGCTTCGAGAACCCCATGCACGACGGCGCTGTCGTGGTTCGCGAGGGGCGCATCTGGCAGGCCGGCGTCTTCCTGCCGATGGCGGGCTCTGCCGGGGGCGACCGCTCGCTCGGTGCGCGTCATCGCGCCGGCATCGGCATCACGGAAGAGACCGATGCGGTTGTCGTCGTCGTCAGCGAGGAGCGCGGCGCGATTTCACTTTGTTTCGACGGCAATATAGTCCGCAACCTCGACGTCGCCTCCCTGCGGGACGCGCTCTACGGCCTGTTTTACGCGCCCAAACGGGGCCGCCGCAAAGCCGCCGACCGTCGTAGCACAGTGGTGCCCCCGGAACCGAGCCGTTCGCAAAACCCTGAAGCGGTGATCACGGTCAAGAAGGCTGAGGAAACATCGTGAGCGCTGTCGTCGACGCGCTTCACACTATTAGGCTGTTCTTCACCGAGAATCTCGGTCTCAAGGCCGGCGCGCTCGGAATCGCGATCCTCATGTTCTCCCTGGTGCATGGCGCGGAAGATATGGAGCGGAATGTGTATGTCGGCGTCGTGGTTCAACCGCCATCCGATGCGCAGGACATGATTCTCGTGACCGAGATTCCAGACAAGGTCCGTGTGCGGCTCAAGGGCAGCAGGGCGCGCCTGAACGCGATCCGGCAGGAGAACCTGCCCCCGGTCGACGTGAAGCTCAAGACGAAGGAGGAGCCCCGGTACTACCTCGAGAAGGAGATGTTCGATCTGCCGGCGGGGGTATCGGTGATGGAGGTCGTTCCGCCTTCATTGGTATTCAAGTGGGTGCCTCGTGCCATCCGTGAGCTTCCGGTCGAGGTCTCTCTCGACGGCAAGCTGCCCGCTGGGCTCGAATGGGCAGGAGAGCCCGAGGTGTTTCCGGAGACCATGGACGTCGAAGGGCCGCGAGATGTCGTCAACTCGATGCGGACGGTCCGCTCGATGGAGGTCGATGTCCGCGAGCTCGAGGATGGCGTCCTGCAGCGCGAGGTCCCGCTCGTCGGGGCGCCCGCCAACACGACATTCGAGGCGCAGACCGTGTTGGTGACCCTGCGTGTTCAGCCCAAGATGAAAGAGCGAGTTCTTTCACCACTACGAGTCGACGCCGAGGGCGTGGTACCTCGCGCTCTACGTCCTCGTGCGATTACCGCGCGCCTTCGCGGTCCTGAGGTGATTCTCGATCAGCTCAACCCAGCGTCGGTGCTGGCGATTGTCAACTTGAGTGACGCGGCCGGAAAGAAGGGCGCGGTGGCGGTGCCGGTGGAGCTTCGCGGGCTGCCCGACGAAGTCGAAGTGCTCGAGATCGAGCCGGCCATGGTCACCGTGCTGCTGGGCGAATAGCGGTCTCTTTCTTGGCTTCGGCGGCGATGTCGTTGGCCATCGCTTTGATGCGGTCCTGTTTGGGGCCTTCGATCATGACCCGGAGCTTGGGCTCGGTCCCGCTCCAGCGAACCAGCACGCGGCCGCTCTTGCCCAGGGCCTTCTCGGCGCGCGCGATGGCATGGCTGGTCTTGGGGAGGTCTTCCAGGGGGCGGCGATCGGGTAGGGTGACGTTCACCAGAATTTGCGGGACGCGCTCCATCACCTCCCCGGCGAGCTCCGAGAGCGGCCGCCCTTCACGAAGCACGATGGCGAGCACCTGCATGGCAGCGACCAGGCCATCACCGGTGGTTGCATGGTCGAGGAAAATCAGGTGGCCCGACTGTTCGCCACCGAAGTTGAGGCCGCGCTTACGCATCGCTTCGACGACGTAGCGGTCGCCGACGTTGCAGCGCAATAGCTTGCCGTTGTCGTTCTCGATGGCGCGCTCCAGGCCGAGGTTACTCATGACGGTGGCGACCAGCGTCCGGCGACGGAGACGCTTGGCGCGGAGCATGCGTGTCGCACACAAGGCCATGATCACGTCGCCGTCGATCTGGTTGCCCTTCTCATCGATCATGATGATGCGGTCTGCGTCCCCGTCGAGGGCGATGCCGAGGTCCGCTCCGCGCTTGCGAACCTCCCTCGCACATGTTTCGGGGTGCAGCGCGCCAACCTTGTGATTGATGTTCTTGCCGTTGGGCCGGACGCCAATTGCATGGGTCGTCGCACCGAGCTCAGAAAAGACTAGCGGTGCGGTCCGGTATGCAGCGCCGTGCGCCGCGTCGACCACGATCCTGACGCCCTCGAGCGTGAGCTCGTCCGGAAACGAGGCTTTGACGAACGCCACGTAGCGCCCCGGCGCGTCATCCAAGCGCTCGGCGCGGCCAACGCGCGTTCCTGTAGGACGCTTCTTGTCGAGGTCGGAACCATCGATGAGGGCCTCCACCTCGTTCTCGACGTCATCGGGGAGCTTGAACCCATCCGGCCCGAAGATCTTGATCCCGTTGTCCTGATAGGGATTGTGCGAAGCGCTGATCACCACTCCGGCATCTGCTCGCATGCTGGTGGTCAGGTGGGCGATGGCGGGCGTGGGAAGTGGGCCCGACAACAGGACCTCGCCGCCTAGGGCGCAGATGCCAGAAGCCACGGCCGTCTCGAAGAGATAGCCCGACAAGCGGGTGTCTTTTCCGACGACGATTCTGGGGACGTGCCGGACGCGCTTGCCTGCCTGGTATGCGATCGCAGCGCCGATGCGGAAAGCCACCTCGGGGGTCATGTCGCCGCGATTCGCGAGGCCGCGAATGCCATCGGTTCCGAAGAGTTTGCGGCTCATGCTTGGTTCAAGGCTCCCACGTGACGTCGATACTCCAGTTCGACGGAGGGGCAAACGTGCCCGTGGTGACGAAGTTTAGTGGCCAAAGCGCCTCGATCAAGAAACCAGGACGCTGAGCCTGCGCCGTCGTGTTGGGACCGCCTTCGTTTCGCCGCGCCACGAACTGTCCTTCGACGTATAGACCACGGATAGGAACATTGTCGGGGAGGACGCTGTCGACGCTGAAGCCGACCTGCACTGCGGTGTCCCCCTCGGTGTCATCGGCACCGCCTTGCCCTTGTGTGATCCCGAAGGTGGGCGCGAACCCTCCGAACTGAGATTGCAGTGATGCGGAGAAGAGGCCTGCGGCAACACCGGTCAGGAAGTTCGTCGTCTCCTGTGACGCTTGGGCCGTGGAGTTGTTGACGCCACGCTGTTGTCGCGTGCTGCCTGTGACGAGCAACGCGATGACTTGGGCCTCGCTGGTCGTCGGAATGCTGGATTTGAACTCGATCGTCGGGTTGTTGAGGCGCCCGGACACCACGACCGTCACGGTGTCGTTGCTTCCGCGCAACGAGTGCCGCGCCACCAGGTCGACTTTGGCGTTCATCTCCGGGTCGCCGTCGAAGACCATGCTTCCAGAACGGACCTCGAACCTCTTCCCGAAGACCGTGAAGCTGCCCTTATGCAGAGTGACGGTGCCCTTCACCGTGAACTCTTCGGCCAAGCTGGTGTCCAACTTGGGGGTGGCTTCTACGTAGAAGCCCTGGTCTTTGCTTCGGATGACGAGTCGATCTTCGGACCGGATTTTGAGCTTCACCTGGTAAGGATTGGTTCGGCGGATCGGTTCGTAGGTTTCGCCGATGATGAAGACGTCGGGATGTCGCTCGAGGTCTTGCGGGGTTGCCGAGCTTTCCGGAATGTCGAGCTCCAGCTTCTGTAGGCGCACCTCTCCGTCGAGGCCCTCGTCTTCGAATTTCGCAATCATCCGGGCGCTGCCGTCGACCCGCGCCATGATCGACCCCTCTTGACGCAGAGGGAATTGATCCGCTTGAACGGTCAAATCCATCTTCTCGAGCTGGAGTTTCTTGAACCCGACCCGGCCGTCGACCTCTGCCGTTCCGTTCGTATCGGTCGCTCGCAAGTCGGTGACCGTGACGCCATCCTCGTCGAAAATCGCGCGCCCGGTCACGTCCTCGAGGGTCTGCCCTACGCTTCGAAGATTGACGCGGCCGTCCGAGAGCTCGACGCTTCCGACGAAGCTCGGGTCCCGCACGCGGCCCTGCGCCGTCACGCTTCCCTGTAGGATGCCCTCGACATTGACCACACCCGCCATCCAGGCGAGCACGGCCTGGAGTGGCATGCGGTCGAAGTCCGCTCTGCCGTGCACCTCGCCCCTCTTCGCCAGCACGGGAATGGGGTTCTCCCTGTTCCATCTCAGGGGAACCTTCGCCGAGAGCGTCGTCGAGCCTCCATTCCACCACTGCATGTCGACGTCCATTTCGCCGATGCCGTCTTCATACGCTGCTGAGATCCGATTTCGCGAAGGTGGCGTTTCGATGATCGTGTTGACCATCCCGGTTCGGCGGGCAGGCTCGACCCGTCGCGCGCGCAGCTCATCCGCTGCCATCGAGAACGAAAGCTTCGGGTCGTCGCCAAAGAGACCGGTGACCTTGAGCTGCGCGCTCAGGGCACCGGCGGCGTAGCGACACACATAAGGGAGGTTTTCGGTGGGCGCGTCGTAGAAGTCGGCGCTGACCCGGGTGACCGGCCAGGACGGGATCTCCGCGTCCTGCAACCACTGCTCGAGTGGCGTCTCCGACGATGCCTCGAGGTCGAGCACCTGGGTTTCCCCGACGACCCCGTCCATAGTGATCTCGGTGATGCCGTCCTCCAGATGCGCTCTCAGCGTGGCCCGGGGGTTGGATTCGCTTCCGCACAACCCCTCCGAAGAATCCGAGAGCCAGTCGAGGCTGGAATGAAAGTCGCCGCGGCTTCGGAACGCGCCGCCTGCAAGTGTGAGGCTGGCCGCCAATTGCAGGCGGTTGGCGTCCGGAACGAGGCGCTCGCTGAGCTTCTTGGGAAACGCGTTCAAGCGCCGTGGCGGTATCCGCACGGAGAGTCGCCACGGAGAGGTCGCGAGGGCTTCCACGGCTTCCTCGGGCTTCTGCACCAGGTGAACCAGGTCGACGAGCAAGCTTCCTTCGGTTTCGATGAGCTCGCCACCGTCGTCCGCCATGCGAACTTGGGCGAGCAGGGCGCCATACTCGTAGCGGAAGGTGGAGCCGAGTTCGACAGGTCCCCAGCCTTCGACGATGAGGGCCGGGATGTCGATGCTGCCCTTGAACGCCGGTGCGTCGATGGGTCCGGAGAACCGAATTCTCGCGTCGGCGTAGCCCTGCACATTGGGCGGGTCCTCCTCGAAGAACAGCTCGAGCAGGGTGAGGTCCACCGCCCCAGTGCTCAGGGTCGTCTCGTAGACGCCTTCGCGCAGGGACTCCCCCATGCCGCCGGGTGCGGGTTCGACAAAGCCAGTGGTGCTCAGCGTGAAGTTGCCGCGCCCACCAAGGTCTACTTGCGCGTCCGCGTCGAGCAGGCCGTCGTCGTAGTGAATCAGGTACGCAGCGTTGACCGGAGTGATGTCCCACAGGTTCGCGTCGGTCAGAGTGCCCTCCGCGACGATGGTGGGCTCCTTGTCGAGGTCGCCGCGGAACTCGAAGTGGAGATCGACGCCGCCGGTGAAATCCGGCGCGTCTTCGGGGTAGAGGATCTTCAACAGAGCCAGGTCGAAGTTATCGAGGTCGGCGCGGATGTCGTCCGGTCCGTCGAAGAGCCAGACGCCGTGAGCCTCGAGACGCTGGGGCCCTCTACCCATGAGGATCCTATCGAAGGACAGCCCCTTGTCGGGGTCGAGCGTCGCGTTGTTCACCGAGCCACGCCACCAGTGTTCGCCCACGGCGAGCTCGATCGTGTCGACGTCGAGTGTGTAGACACCCTCGTCGGCCTCGACCCGCGCCTGGAACTCCGCCCGCCGATCTCCCTGCGCCGTGAACTCCCCGTTCGCCGTATACGCGTCGGGGCCTCCGGTCAGCAGCGCCTTTCCATTGCCGATGGGATAGCCCGCGACCCGCACGGCTGCACCATCGAGCTCCAGGTCCAACATCAGCTTCGAAGGGTCGCCCCAGACGCGTCCTTCGAGAATCAAGAAGTGGGCGCTGAGCGCTCCATAGTCGAAGCGATCGAAGCGAACCCACCCCTTCGTCTCGAGGTCGCCGCGCACGGTTTGGCGAATGTGCAGGTCGAACTCGGCGCTGCCTTCGATGCCCGGCGCATAGTCTTGGAAATTGGGATCCGCGCTCACCTCCGGAACGTTTCCGCGCGCATGGATCTCCGTGATCCCTTCGTACTCGACGTGCCCGTCCAAATAGAGATCGCCGCCGGCGTACTGCGTTTGCACCGAATCGATGTCGATGCCGTCGTCGCGCGCGCGGATCTTCGCCAGGAACGCCGGGACGTGGATGTCCTCGTAAACGAAGCCGTCGGTCTCGACTTCAATGCCCAATACGTCTTCGTTCTTTGGGTCGCTCGTCATCTCGAGTCGTCCGTTGACTTCGATGTCCGGCGCGCCTCCGATCACCTCCGCCAGCTTCGCTCCTGGGCTGGAGATCTCTATTCGGGTGACCCCCTCGCTCGGCAACTCCCCCTTGATTCGCGCGCGCCCGCCCGCCGTGTTGAGGTCGGCCTGCAGGCGATAGTCCTCCTCGGGGCCCCAGAGGCGCACCCAACCCGTCGCTTCGCCCTTGAGTGACTCCGCCCAGTCGAAACCCACGTCGTGCAATGTCTCGGCGCTGATCGGTTCGACACGGAGGAAGAGGTCGAGGTCCCAGGGATCTTCGGGGACACTATCTTCGTGGGGGCGATAGACGAGCTCAGCGGTCAGGTGCTCATCTCTGCGGCTCGCTTCCGCGGTCACCTGCGCGCCCCTTGCATCGGTGTGGACGCTCCCGACCAGGCTGTCGAGACTCGCTTCGAAGGGGAACGGGCGCACGATGCGTCCGTCTGCCGACCAGACCTCGATATCGGTGATCCAATGGAACTCCATTCGGCCCTTCGCGTCGAGGTTGACGACGCGCAGGTCCTTCAAGCCGAGCAGCTCTCCCGTCACCTCGAGATTGCGTAGGTCCATGTCGTCGACGATCGCGTGGAACGGCTCGCCTTCGGTGGGCGTTTGGTCGGCTGCCTCGAATGCCGCGAGGAATGTCGGCGCACCTTCGCCGTCATCGACTAGGTCGACCCAGCCGTTGGTCAGATTGGCATAGTAGAATCGAAGGCGTCCGCGAAGCCCTGCGATTGGATCGATGCCGAGTTCCACGGTCTCGCCGTAGATGATCGCCTTGCCGTCCGGGTCGTAGACGAACGTGTCTTTGACGACCGTGCGCCAAAGCCGAAGTTGCGTGATGTAGCCGGCGTGGAGGGTGCCCACCATTTGGTCAGACACGAACTCGTTGAGGATGTCCCGCCCGAGCCTGCGGCCGAGCCCGGTGTCCAAGTGGAACAGGACGCTCACGACCAACGACACGAGGGCGATGAGCGGCCAGCCGAGGAACCAGCTGACGAGGCGAGATAGCCAGCGCATCAGTATGCCTCACCAATGGTGAAGTGGATGGCGCCGGGCACGCCCCCCCGAATGAAGCGGAAGATGTTGAACGCATTGGGCGGCGCGACGCCGCGCACGACCTGCCACTTCGGGATCAGGAAGCCGAAGTCGAGCCGGATCGGTCCCACTGGCGTTTGATATCGAAAGCCGAACCCTGCGGCAGCGCGGATGTAGTTGAACCGAAATGCTTCGCCGCGGTTAACGTCACCGAAGTCCATGAACAGCGCCGTTGCGAAGTTCTGCGTAACGGGAACGCGCCACTCCACGCCGGCTTCCCACTTGCGTAGGCCGCCGTCGTTGCGTGCGTCGAAGCCTTCTCGGTTCAGTGAGTCGATGCTACCGGGATCCCCAAGGAACCCGCCGAAAAACCCCCGATGGGTGGTCGGACCGCCCGAGCGCAGTCGGTAGTTTTGCGGGCCGAGCGCTTGGCCGATCAAGTCCAGCCGATTGCGGTCTCGCGCGAACAAGAACATCGCCCCGATGCCGAAGCGAAACGCAAGCGTCGAAGAGAGCGGCAGAGGCGCATAGGCGCGCACCTCAGGCGTGATGCGGATATATTGCCAAGAGCGTTTCAGCGCGGCCGGCGACTGCTGAGTGGCGAGCTGAAAGAAGAACCCCTTCCGCGGGGTGCGAGAGTCATCTCGAAGATCGACGATGACGCGCTCGTCGAGAAAGACGACCTGGTAGCTCGTCGGGTATCGTGGATCCTGGTCGACGGTCAAATAGGTGTCGTAGTTCAGAGCGCCCACCAGCAGAAGCCGGCCGTCGTAGAACGGTCGCGAGAGGCTACCGCGAATCTGAAGATCATGACGGCGAAATAGCTCGTAGGGATCCGGGCCCCAGTCGTGGCGGAACTGGATTTGGGACGTCGTGCGCGGCTCGAGGAACGCCGGCCGCCGGTACTCGACGCGGAGCTCGTTGCCGAAGATGAAGCCTCGGCCGAACCGGAAGAGTGGATCTTGCGCAACGATTTTCGGGCGGTCTTCGATGCGGAGGCGCCGGAACCCGCCGATGAAATTCCGGTGCTCGAACAGCCCGAACAAGTGAACGTCTGAGATTCGGGTGTCTTGCTCGAGGGTCAAAGTGGCGATCGTGCCGCTCTGGAGGCCCGCCCCGATGCCCCAGCGGATTTCCCGGCCGGGCTCGACGGCGATGTTGACGTCGACGACACCGGTGCACTGCTCTTCCTCGTCGCGCCGCGGGGTCGAGGTCACATTCACTGAAGCGAGTGCACCGAGCGCGTACACGGCGCGCTGCGCGTCCGCCAGCGTGAGCGAGCTGTAGGTTTGGCCGGTCTTGAGGTCGGCGACTGCGAGGATGGTGTGCGCGGGTAGCTTGCCGTTGCCGGTGACCGTGATGTCGCCGAACGTGCACGTTGGCCCTCCTTCGACGTAGAGCTCGGCGAACGCCTCTCGTGCGTCGCGATCGATTTCGACGCGCCCCGATACGAAGCCGCAGGCGTAGCTCGTCTCCCTCAGCACCCGCCGAATTTCTCGCTTGCTGCGTTCGTACACCGCCTCGTCGAACGGTTTTCCGATCTCGAGCTCTACAGCCTTCTCGATCTTCGCCCGCTTGTCGGAGTCCCAGGCTTCGTGGCCGGACACACTGAGCGAGCGAAGCAGGACGGGCTCGCCTTCCTCGACCTCGATGCCGATGATCAGCTTGCAGCCCTCGTCATCGTCTTCGCGCTCGCATGGAGCCTCGCCGCCAGACGAGACGATGATGCGGTCGTCGCTGGCCGCCGAGGGCGGGTCGAACTCCGTGCTGACGACCGCCGCGTCGTAGTAGCCGCGGGCCTGATACCAGCGCTCGATTCGTTGAACATCGCGGTCGAACACCGACGAGTCCAGGGTCGGCCAGCCCTTACGGAGCTTCCTCCATAGGTCGAACGAGACCCGCTTTCCATCGAAGGGCGGGACGCCGCATGCCCGGTCCGGGCTGGTGCCAAAGGAGAGGGTGACCCGCTCACGTTCTTGGGAGGCGAGGCAGGCCCTCAGGGCCTCCTGATCGAGGGCCTCCATGCCGCTGAAACGGATCCGGTCGATGCCATATGCATCCTCTGGGATCGTCTTGCAGCCGCTCGCCAGAACGAGCAGGAGGCAGATGCATCGCCGGCGAACCATGTACCTAGGGCTTGTAGCGCGGAGAGCCCCAATTCCGCCAGCGATCGGCGTGATTTCGGCCGTTTGGCGGCCGCCCCGCCTGCTGCTAAGGCTATCGCCACATTTGCATGAAGCAGTACTTCGTCCAGACCTTCGGCTGCCAGATGAACGTCCACGACTCCCGTCGGATCGAGGAGGTCCTGCGGGCGAGCGGCTACCGTGAGGCGACCGAGCCCGCGTTGGCCGATCTCCTGGTCGTCAACACCTGCAGCGTACGCGAGAAGGCCGAGCACAAGTTGATGAGCCTTCTCGGGACGTTCCGGCCGTTCAAGGAGGGCCAGCGAGGCACCGTGCTGGCGGTCGCGGGCTGCGTCGCCCAGCAAGAGGGCGAGCGTTTGCTCCGGAAAGCGCCGTTCGTGGACATCGTCCTCGGGCCGGACAACATCCCCGAGCTTCCGGCCCTCATCCGGGAGGTCGAGCAGGGCGCCCCACCGATCACGCGGACTGTGTTCGACATGGACGACCCGCAATTCCTTCGGGCCAAGCCGCACGCAGATCGCCGGGAGGTCACGGCGTACGTCACCGTCATGAAGGGCTGCGACGAACGCTGCACGTTTTGTATCGTTCCCTATACACGTGGGTCCGAGCGTTACCGACCGGCCGATGAGATCGTCGGCGAGATTCAGGATCTCGTCTCGGGGGGGGTTCGGGAGATCACCTTGCTTGGGCAGACTGTCAACTCGTGGCATGAGCCGGGCGCCGATGCCGAGGCGAGCAAATCCGAGTCCAGGACGGCCGCCTCCACTTCTCGATTTGCGGGGCTACTCCGTCGGATCTCCAAGGAGGTGCCCGACCTTCAGCGCCTTCGCTACACATCGCCACACCCGCGGCACATCACGCCTGAGTTGGTGGCCGCACACACCGAGCTCGACGTGCTTCCGGCGCACGTGCACTTGCCGGTGCAATCGGGCTCCAATCGCCTACTGCGGCGAATGGCCCGTCGATACACGGCCGAGGATTACATCGCGCGCACCGATGCGCTGAAGCGGGCGAAGCCCGGGCTGACGCTTTCCTCGGATTTCATCGTCGGCTTCCCAGGGGAGACTGAAAGCGACTTTGAGCAGACCCTCGAGCTCGTGCGGCGTGTCGGCTTCGTGGCCGCGTTCGCTTTCAAGTATTCGCCGCGGCCCTACACGCCGGCGCTCAAGCTCGGTGACGAAGTTTCCGAAGAGGTGAAGGACGAGCGCTTGGCGCGCTTGTTCGCGGTAATTGCGACGCAGCAGTCCGCGCACCTGCAATCCCTGGTCGGGCAAGAGTTGCAGGTCCTGGTGGAAGGGCCCTCGCCCGGTGACACAGGGCGATTCGCCGGCCGCAGCGAACGCAACGAAATCGTTCATCTCATGGCGCCTGAAGGCTACGATCCAACCGGCGAGCTCGTGGCCGTCACGATCGACGAGCCCTACCGTCACAGCCTCTCCGGGTACATGGCCGATGCGGCCGGGCTCCCGGAGCGCGGCCGGCGTACGCGCCTATCGGTGCTCGATGCAGGAGGCGCCAGCTGAGTACCGACACCTGGTGGGAGCGCGTGCGCCCCTGGCGATTCGCGGTCTTGTACATGGCCCTGATCTTCGTGATCTCGTCGTTCGAGGTGGAGGTGCCCGTGATCCGTCACTTCCCTCTGCGCGACAAGGGGGTCCATTTCGTCGAGTACGGGGTGCTCGGATGGCTCTGCGCCGCGGCCTCCTCCCGCACTTGGCCCTCCGCTTCTGCATGGCGAACAGCCGCGTACGCCGTCTTCGTTTCGGTCCTCTGGGGCGTTTCCGACGAAATTCACCAAGCACTCGTACCAGGGCGATCGTCGGAGCTCGCCGACGTCATTGCGGATCTTTTTGGCAGCGTGGCAGGCGCCGCAGGCTGGCATCTGTTTTTGAACAGAACTGTGAGCTAATGCACCGTAAGAACGACCTTCCTGGGTGAGATGCCATTGACGATTCCAGTCTCAACACCTAGGTTTTAATCCATGAGGACGGAGACGTTCTCGTAAAAAAAACAAAAAGTTTAGCCGGTGGAACCCCCCCATATGTCCACCGGTTACCCCCCGCCCGGTCGCATCTCCCCCCTCCAAGCGACCGGGCGACCCTTATTAAGGGCC
>Ga0316187_10002068_pt1 | contig 17529 bp, 18 predicted proteins | sample CroRivburrow1_MG_FD_204927 | JGI IMG/M metagenome (GOLD analysis project Ga0316187, IMG submission 204927) | Coastal sediment microbial communities from Maine, United States - Cross River worm burrow 1 | ecosystem: Environmental > Aquatic > Marine > Coastal > Sediment | place: USA: Maine...
CTTGAATCACCCGAGAGGGACTAAGTGAACGGGTCGAACTCCTCGGTCTCGATGTCGTCAAAGGAGTCGAGTGGTGGGCCGGGCTCCGACTCGGAATCCGCGACAGGGGGAGGTCGGATCGGCAGGCACGGGCGCCGTTCCCCGCATCAGGCCGAGGAGCTCGGCGGGCGAGACGCCGGTCCAGTCTCCGACGTGCGCAAGAAAGTCTCCTGTCGGGACGATCGCCGCGGCGGTGAAGCGCATGTGCTGATAGAGCATCTCTGCGTGGTGATCGCGACAGCGCGTCAGATGCTCTACGAGGGCGTCGTCCGGGAGCCCGTCGGGGTCGACCGACTGGAGATCTCGGTGAGCCCGGATCGAGGCGGGCTTGAACGTCTCGTTCCACTCGTGAAGCTGCTCTCGCCAGAACTTGCGCTCGAAGACCTCCTCGGCACGCTCAAGGCGCCGAGGGACCTCGTCGTCCGCAGGCGGCTTCACGGCCCTGTACGCGAAGCCGTGAAGGTACGCCATGACGAGCCCACCGATCAGCATGCCGTACAGTTCGGCGAACTCTTGGGTGCCACGCTCGAAGGACCGAGGATGGACCTCCATCCAGTACCGTGTCGCCGGCCGCGGGAAGTGAACGGGATCGAGCTCCCAGAAACCCGGGCCGGGGGGCTCGAAGCGAAGCTCAGGCCCGTTGCTTTCGGTCGCCATGTGAGCTCCTTTCGTTGATGGATCCGGTGAGTTGGTTGAACACTCCTTAAACGCACATCATACGTCAGCTCCGGGCTAGCCGATCATGGGGGGGGCTCACCCGGGGGCATCTCTTGACGCGGGTCAAAGGTCCGGCCGTGGCGAAGGGCTGCACCCGGTGGAAACCGACGTAGCCGTCGGACGAGATCGCGGCGCGGTCCCTTATCGAGGGTCCTCGGCGGTATCGCAACTCTCGCCCCGCGTCTCCGGTGCAATCCCGGGAGACTCGAACCGCCGATTCGCCAGCACCGCATCGATCGCCGGGAGCAAGTCGGTTGCGATCGCGCGCTTGAGCACCACGCCGTCTGCCTGTGCCTCGCGGCCGAACCGGGCGACACTCATCCCGTCCTGAACGCTGAGCAGCAGCGTCTTCGACTGCGGCGAGCAGGTGCGAAGCCGACGAAGGACACCAGGTAGGCGACCCGGGACCAACGACAGGTCGAGGATCACGACCGCCGGCTTCAGACGAGACGCGCCTTCAAGCAGCGAACTCTCGTCTGCGACGATGAACATCGTCTCAAACTCCGATTCGATCATGTCGCGCACGCACTCGATGAGCTGGTGGTGCCGATCCGCCAACAACACGCAACTCGTCGACGGCTGTGTCATGCGTGCGAGAATAGCCGCACGTTGACGCCTCGCGGAACTAGGAGGATTGCGGGTGTTGGTCACGGAGACTACCGGAGGTGTCTCTTGTGGCTCAGGTAGAGTCTCGGCGGACGTCCCGTAGTTCTACGAGTTCATTGCCCACCCCGAGTCCGCTAGCCTGAGCCCCGGAGGATTGCGCAGGTCGTAACCGGAGGGCTCATCGGCGAGATCGCCAGCAGTGGCCCAGGTGATACAGAAGCAGATGGACTATTCCAAGAAAGCGACCGGTGCGGGGTCGTGAGGAGGGTGAGAGCATGAAGAGACCGTCCACCATCCAACGGGTCCTCGTGGCCTTTGTTGCCCTGTCCGCAGCCGTCATTGCATTCGTCGCGGTGTCAGCCACGGGCTGCGGCCAAGCCGAACGGGTCGCGCCCGAGGGAGGGCTCGACCGAACGGTGCTGCCGCTGGCAGAGCCGGCGCGACCGGTCTACACGGAGCTCGACGTACGCAACGCGACGCCTCCGCCGCGATTCGAGGTCAAGGCGCCGGCAGGGGCGCCCAACGTCGTCGTCGTCCTGGTCGACGATCTCGGCTTCGCGGGCACCAGCACGTTCGGCGGCCCGGTCGGAACCCCCACGTTCGACCGTCTGGCCGACAACGGTTTGATCTACAACAACTTCCACACGACCGCCGTCTGCTCGCCCACTCGTGCGGCGATCAAGAGCGGTCGCAACCACCACGTCGCCAACATGGGCGGGATCATCGAGACAGGAACCGCGTTCCCCGGGAATACGGGGCAGATTCCGAACGATGTGGCGCCGGTGGCCGAGATGCTGCGCCTCAACGGCTACAGCACCGCTGCCTTCGGCAAGTGGCACGAGCTCGCCGCCTGGGAGGCGAGCGTCTCGGGTCCCTTTGCTCGCTGGCCGACCTTCCGGGGCTTCGACAAGTTCTACGGCTTCCTCGGTGGCGAGACCAATCAGTGGGCGCCGTACATCTACGACGGTGTCCATCCGGTCGAGCTGCCGGACGATCCGGACTACCACTTCCTGACCGACATGACCGACCAGGCGGTGGCGTGGGTCAGGTACCAGAAGGCGCTGACGCCGGACCGGCCGTTCTTCGTTTACTTCGCACCGGGTGCCACCCACGCGCCTCACCACGTTCCACAGGAGTGGATCGCCCACTGGAAAGGCAAGTTCGACCAGGGTTGGGACACGCTGCGCGACGAGATTCTCGCACGTCAGATCGAGCGGGGCATCGTGCCCCAGGGCACGCCACTGGCACCCAAACCCGAAGCGATCCCGGACTGGGACACCTTGTCGGCGGACGAGAAGCGGCTCTTTACCCACCAGGTCGAAGTCTTCGCCGCCTACATCGAGATGGTCGATTACGAGATCGGCCGCGTGGTCGAGGCCGTCGAGCAGACCGGGGAGCTCGACAACACCCTGATCTTCCTGGTCTACGGCGACAACGGCACCAGCGCCGAGGGCGGCCGCAACGGCATGTTCAGCGAGATGACCTACTTCAACGGCGTCCAGGAGACGGTCCCGGACATGCTCGAGAAGATCGACAAATGGGGCGGACCCGAGACCTACCCGCACATGGCCGCAGGCTGGGCGGTGGCCTTCGACACCCCCTATCAGTGGACCAAGCAGGTCGCGTCCGACCACGGCGGCACCAAGGTCGGCATGGCCATTCACTGGTCCGGGGGAATCAAGGCCAAGGGCGAGCTGCGCACCCAGTTCCACCACGTGATCGATGTCGCCCCGACCATCCTGGAGGCGGCCGGCCTGCCAGAGCCTAGGGAGGTCAACGGCACGCCGCAGCGGCCCATGGACGGCGTCAGCATGGCCTACACCTTCGGCGACGCCGACGCGAAGGGCCGGCACGTGACCCAGTACTTCGAGATGTTCGGCAACCGGGCCATCTACCACGACGGCTGGTTTGCGCGAACCATCCACAAGGCGCCGTGGGAACCCCACCCGCGCCGGCCGCTCAACGAGGACATCTGGGAACTGTACGACACTCGCAGCGATTTCAGCCTGGTCAACGACCTCGCGGCACAAGACCCGCAAAAGCTTGCCGAGCTGCAGGCCCTGTTTCTGCAGGAGGCCGAGAAGAACCAGGTGCTGCCGATCGACGACCGCACCGTTGAACGGGTCAATGCCGCCATTGCGGGTCGCCCGGACCTGATGGGGGGACGCACCTCACTGACCCTCGCCGAGGGTATGACGGGCATGACCGAAAACGTCTTCCTCAACATCAAGAACAAGTCCAAGACCATCACTGCCGAGATCGACGTCCCGCCGAACGGCGCCAATGGAGCGATTCTCGTACAAGGCGGTCGCTTCGGCGGCTGGGCGCTGTACGTCAAGGATGGCGTCCCTGCATACGACTACAACTTCCTCGGTTTGCGGAGCACCACCATCATGGCCACCAAGCCACTCGCCCCCGGCCGGGCGACGATCCGGTTCGAGTTTGCCTACGACGGCGGTGGCCTGGCCAAGGGTGGGCTCGGGACGCTCTACGTGAACGACGAGAAAATGGCCGAGGGTCGCATCGAGCACACCCAACCGATGGTATTCTCCGCCGACGAGACCGCAGACGTAGGCATCGACCTCGCCACACCGGTGGTCGAGGCAATCGGGTCGGAAGCGAGATCGCGATTCACAGGGAAGATCTCGAAGGTGATAATCGAAGTCCACTGAGCCACCGGGAAAGACGGCATGACAGCCGATCGCCCGAGCCGGAACGCTTTCGCGGGCGGCACGACCTATCCGGTGACCCTTGCCGTCGCCAGCCTGGTCATGGTCGCGGCCGCAGCGCCGGTGTTTGCGGGACACGACAAGACCGACCGCGTCACGACCGATGACGGGGGCGTCTACTTCGGCGAGATCGACAGCGTTCAGTTCGCGACCTTGACCCTCGACACGGACCCGGCCGGCACGATCAGTATCGAGTGGCGGCACGTCACGGGCCTCACCAGCAAGTTCGAGTATCGAGTCGAGTTGAGCGGGGGTGTTCAGCATTACGGCACCCTGGGGGCGCCCAACGGGCCCGGCCATATGAGCATCGTGAGTTCCGACGGCCCCATCGAGGTCGATCTTTCGGAAGTTGTTTCGATCATGCCGGTCGAGCGAGGTTTCTGGAAGGCACTTGACGGATCGGTCAACTTCGGCCTTACCTACACCCAGGCGAGCAACACGTTTCAGTACAATCTCAGCGCCAGTGCGGAACGCCACACCCGCAAGCACTTTTCCGTCCTGTCGGCGCAGTCGATCTTCAACACCCAGCAAGAAGCCGATGCCACCAGCCAGCATTACCTGAAGTTCATGCTGACGCAGTTCACCAAGTGGAAGTGGGGCCCGTTCGAGTTAGGGCAACTCCAGTCGAACCCCGCACAGGGGTACGACCTTCGACTGCTCGTCGGTGGCGGTGCTTCGAATTTCATCATCGAGCGGTCGGGGGCATTGTTGTCGTTGAACCTGGGCGCAGTGTACAACCGCGAGGAGGTGACGGGCGAGTCGACCGTCGACCAGAGTGGTGAGGCGCTGGCCGGAGTAGCGTTCCGACGCTTCAAGCGCGGCTCTCACTCGCCCAGTGTGCAGCTGAGCCTGATGACGTTCACCACGCTCAACGAGACGCACCGGTTCCGCACCGTCTTCAACTTCAACATTGGTTGGAAGATTGTCGGAGACTTCCAGTTCAACTTCCAGGTCAACAACAGCTACGATTCGCAACCGCCGGGAACCGACGCCGACAAGACCGACATCTCGGTGGTGACGTCGATCGGTTACACCTTCTAGCGCCGGGTCTGAGGATACGGGTGGGCGATGTCTCCCTGCTCAGGTAGAGATACGGCGAGATTCCCGTAATTCTACGAGTTCATCACACGGGGCGACTCCGATAGCGTGTGGGCTACAGGCGGTAAGCAGTCTGAAACGATAGGAGGTCGAGATGGCCGCAGCAAGGCTCAGAATGATCGGGGTATTGGCAGTGCTCGGGACGCTCGCGCTCCCGCTGGCGGTCCCGACGGAAGTCGGGGCACAGGCGCCGGCGGTCGATCCGGAGGCCACCAGGCTCCTGCAACGGATGACCGACTACCTCGGCAGTCTGGGGCAGTTCAGTCTGCACACGGATAACACGCTCGAGGATGTGCTCGAAACAGGGCAGAAGATCCAGTACGATTTCGTGACCAGCGTTGTGGTCCAGAGGCCCAACAAGCTGCGCGCGGAACGCACCGGCGACCTCATCGACCAGGTCGTGATCTACGACGGCAAGACCCTCACGATCTTTGACGCCGGGGAAAACTACTACGCTGTCGCGGACGCCCCGGACAACATCGACGACGTGCTGCACTTCGCTCGCGATACTCTGGATCTCGTTCCGCCGTCGGGCGATTTGATCTACACGGACTCCTTCGAATTGCTGACTGCCCCCGTGACCTCGGGGATGGTCGTGGGGAAGTCGATCATCGGCGGTGTCAGGTGTGACCACCTTGCCTTCAGCGGTCCGGTCGTGGACTGGCAGGTGTGGATTGCGGACGGGGACAAGCCGCTTCCTTACAAGTACGTCATTACCACCAAGGATGACCCCGCGCAGCCACAGTACATCCTCATGATGAGCAATTGGAGCGTCGAGCCGAAGATCAAAGACGCGCTGTTCAAGTTCAAGGTGCCCAAAGGCGCCAAGAAGATTGATTTCCTTGGCATGGATTCCGGTCACACGTCCATGCAATGACTCGGGCTGCGAGGTACACCATGAAGACCGTATTCAGGATTTCGGTTCTCGGTATTGGCTTCCTGTCCATGCTGCTCCTTGACGTGGCGCCCCTGCAACTCGTGCCGGACGCGAATGCCGTCCTCGGCGTTCGGCGCCGCACCGCGCGCAGGACCGCTGTCGTCGTGGGGAGCGCCAACGCTGCCGCGTCGGCCCAGCAGCAACAAGCTGCCGCTGCTCCTGCTGAGACGGCGCCACCGCCCGCGCCTGCGCCTGCCCCGGCGCCCGCGCCTGCAGCTGCGCCCGCACCCGCTGCAGCGCCCGCGCCCGGCGCGCTGCCCCTCGGCACGGTCGTGACGGCCCTGCCCGCGGGCTGCGCCCCGACAACGGTCGGTGGGGTCCAGTACCAGAAGTGCGGTGTCGACTACTACAAGGCAGCGTTCCAGGGAAGCAACCTCGTCTACGTCACGGCACAGCCGTAGGCGATCTCCCTGCAACGTCCTGAGCTCGCCCAGGAAGCACGCTTCGCCTTGATTCGAGCTCGGGGTGGGGAGCGCTCAGATCGACACGATTCCGTGCTTGATCGCAAAGTGGACCAGCTCGGCGGTGGTGTGTAGCTTCAGCGCTTCCATGATCCGGTACTTGTGGAATTCCACCGTGCGGGGCGAGAGCTTCAAGTCGACGGCGATCTCCTTCGCCGACCGGCCCTCCGCGACCAGCTGCAGGATCTCTCGCTGACGTGAGGTCAGCATCGCCACGGGGTCGGCGGACCCGCCGGGCGCGCCCGTCGCGTCGTGCATCAACTCTCCAGCCAGAGTGGGGGTCACGAAGGTCTTGCCCTGCAGGGACGCTCGAATCGCGGCAATCAGCTCGTCCGGCGCAGAGTGCTTGAGCACGTAGCCGGAGGCGCCCGCGTCGAACGCACGGCGCACGAACGCGACGTCCGGGTGCATCGTGAGCAGGACGACACGGATCCGGTCATCCATCTGCTTCAATCGCATCGTCGCATCGATTCCATTGAGCCGGGGCATGGTAATGTCCGCCACGATGACGTCGGGCTTGAGCCGCTCTGCCGCCTCCAGCAGCGCTTGGCCGTCCTCGACCACATCCAGCAGCTCGAACTCGGGAGCGAGAAGGCCCTTGATGCCCTCGGCGAACATGCGGTGGTCGTCGGCCAGCAACACCCTCGGACGCGCGCCGGGTTTCACGGCGACCTCCGCGCCGGCGGCAACCAGGCCAGGACGGTGGTGCCCTGCCGGGGGACGCTTTCGACCTCGAGCTGTCCGTCGAGGTGGCGGACCCGCTCCCGCATCCCGGACAGGCCCAACGCGGGAGGCGTGGGCGGAACCGTGGCGTCGAAGCCCTGGCCATTGTCTCGAACTTCCAGCTGAAGTCCGTCGTTCCGTTTCCGGATCGAGACCTCGACTCGGCTGGATTCGGCATGGAGGGCGACGTTTCGCAGGGCCTCTTGCGCCACGCGGAAAAGGCACAAGCTCGCATCGCGGGACGTGGATTCGGGGATCGCATCCAGCGCGAGCTCCACGGGGATCGCCTCCTGCCTCGTGAATCGCTCGCATTCCGCCTTGATCGCCTCGACCAGACCCAGCTCCGCCAGGACCGTGGGGTGGAGGCGATAGGAGAGCGCGTGGACGTCTTCGCCGATGCGCACCAGCTCCTTCCGCAGACCGTGAAGAGATTCACCCACCGACGGTGTGGTGGCCAGCCTCTCGATTCGCGCCGCTTCGACTGCCATGCAAGCCAGGCGCTGCGTGATGTCGTCGTGGAGCTCGCGCGCCAGCCGTGCCCGCTCTTCTTCGTGGGCGGCCATGATCCGACCGGTCAGGTTCCGCGTGATCTCCTGCAGTTGTCTCCGTTCCGAGATGTCCACGGTGACACCCATGAGGCGCTCGGGGCCGGCCGTCGTATCAAGGGGGGTGCGACCACGCGACGCGAGCCACCGCACATTTCCGTCTGGACGAACGATTCGGTACTCGGCTTGACCCTCCTCACCCGAGCTCACGACTTCCCGGATCTTCCGGCGGATCGAATCACGGTCGTCGGGGTGGACCATTCCCAGGAACCGGTCGAGGGTGAGTGACTCGTTCTTCGGCAGGCCCAGCAGATCCAGGGTCCTTGGCGTGACCCAGTAGCGCCCGCTCGCCAGATCCAGGCTCCAGAGACCGGCGCCCGCCGATTTGGCCGCCAGGGCCAGTTTCTCCTCGCTCTCGCGCAGCGCGTCATCCGAGCGCTTGCGAGCGAGGGCGTTCGCGAACACCTGCGCGACCATGCCGAGCCGTCGGACGAGCGCGTCCGACCACGTGCGCTCGGTCCTCATCGTGTTGAAGGACAGGGCACCGATGGTGGGCTCCCCGCCGACTGACAACGGGAAGCAAATCGAGGAGACAACGCCGAAACGAATCCACATCTCCCGATCCGTGGCCGCCTCGGGGGGCAGGTTGTCCAGCGACGACACGACGAGCGTCTTGCCGGCTGCCATGAGTTCCAGGCTCCAGGGAAAGAACTCTCTGCCGTCCATCCGCTCTGGAACCGGCGGACCTCCGAGCGGACGGTAGAGGTGTGTCATGGTGAGGTTCCCCGGATCCCCCCCCTTCCACTGCCAGAGGGCGGAGAGCTCCACGTCGATGCAATCGCAAATCCGACGCTGAGCCACCTCGACTTGTTGGTCCACTTCGTCCGACGGCAGGTTGATGAATTTGATGGACAGATCGAGAATCAAGTCCTCAAAGGTCGCCGCGTCGAACTCTTTCCGGAGATCGACGCCTTCAGATTCTGCTTTGCCCCGAAGACCCATCACCTTCACCCGCAGGAAGACACCGGAGTCCAGCAACGATATTCGTCCCTCCGGGGAGCGTCAAGACCCGCCGGATCGGTCCGGTTCTTGATGCGATTACAATGCGTCAAGGGAATGGAGGTAGGTGATTTGGACGAAGCCAGACTTATCGAGAAGCTCCGTCGGGTCGAGGCTCTCTTCGCCGGCGCCTCGACCGCCGGTGAGAAGGCCGCGGCAGAGAGTGCGAAGCAGCGAATCCTGGACCGCTTAAGCCTCTGGGAGCAGGAAGCTCCACCGGAGGAGTACAAGTTCTCCTTGGGAGACCCGTGGTCCCGAAAGGTATTTGTCGCCCTGCTTCGCAGGTATGGGATAAGACCCTACAGGTACAGTCGTCAGCGTCACACCACGGTGATGGCGAGAATCTCGAAGAGCTTCGTCGATGAAACGCTGTGGCCCGAGTTTCAGGAGATCTCCGGAACGCTACGGAGATACCTTGACGACGTGACCGATCGAGTGATCGCCCAGGTCATTCACGAGGATTCGTCCGAGGTCGACGTCATGGAGGATCCCAGGCAGCTTCCGCCTGCCGTGGACGGCGCTGGTGTCGGGCCTGCGAAGTGACCCATAATGGCGCGTTACCACCCTACAGTGTGGGTACGGGGGGCAGTTGGCAAAGGGGGAGGCGACCCATGAGGGTTTTCGTGAAGCGAAAGCGTAGCTGGTTGCTCATTGGCCTATGCCTGACCCTGCTGTGCACGCTGGGTCCCGACGTGGTCGAGGCCAAGAAGAACAAGGCCGCTGCCAAGTGCGAGGGAACGAAGAAGCAGCGTAAGCAGAAGATGGAAAAGCGGGAGATCACCGACGCGCAGCTCAAGGAGATGATCGCGCAGTACAAGGAGGTCCTTTCCGCAGAGCGTGATGTGATGAGGGAGACCGCGGTGCGTCGCCTCTCCGCGGATAAGCGAAACAAGCCGGGTTCTACGTCTGATACCTACATACTATGTCAACCAGAGGGTCGGGGGTCTTCGCGGACGCTCCGGGTCTGAAGATCGTGGCGCTCGAGTCCGTCCACGATTTCCTGGACGAAAAACAGGATCCGAATCGGCTCGTCCCGAACCTGACCTTCGAGAAGCGGAAGACGATTCGGATGGGCTCGAAACGCATCGAGTTGATCAATGCCCGGGGGTACCACTCGGACGAAGGCGATCTGTTCATCTACCTGCCGGACGACCGGTTCCTGATGGCCATCGACACGTTGGCTCCGGGGTACGTGCCGTTCATGGACTTCGACCTCTCCTCGAATTTCCACCGCTACCTGAAGGTCTTCGACGAGATCCTCGAGTACGATTTCGACGTCTTCGTCGGCGGTCACCTGACCCACCTGGGTGGTCGCCGGGATGTCGAGTTGACGAAGGAATACGCTCTCGACGTTTACCGGACCACCAAGCGGGTCCATTCCGAGACCGACCTGATGAAAGTGATGGCCCGAACGGCGGAAGCGGCGGGAGGATGGGACAACAAGTACCTCCTGTTCCGGGCGTTTCTCGACGAGGTCATCGAAACGAGCGCACGAGAAATCGAGCGTCGCTGGGCGGGCCGGCTGGCCAACGTGGACGTGTTCGTGGAAAGCCACGTGCGGACGGCGCTGATCTACGTTCGATGGGACGACTGAGGCCCACGCAGGAGTCGAAATGAGAGCCTGGAGATTGCACGAGCCCGGGGGGCCGGAAGCGTTGATCGTGGAGCACCTGCCGCGGCCGGAACCGACGCCCGGACAGGTCCTGATCGAGGTTCGCGCCTTCGGGCTCAACCGGTCCGAGTGGTTCACGCGAATCGGAGACTCGCCGTCGGTAAGGCTCCCCCGGGTGCTCGGCATCGAGTGCGTCGGTACGGTCGTCTCCGCTCCGGGCGGCGAGTTCGATTCCGGCCAGACGGTGTGCGCGATCATGGGCGGGATGGGCCGTGAGTTCGACGGTTCGTATGCCGAGTACACCTGTGTGCCGTCGTCGATCGTCTTCCCGCTGCGCACCGGACTCGCGTGGCAGGACCTCGGCGCCCTGCCCGAAATGCTGCAGACCTGTCACGGTTCGCTGCAGACCGGGCTCGGCGCACGATCGGGTGAGACGCTGCTGATCCGCGGAGGCACCTCGTCGATCGGGTTGACGACGCTCGCGATGGCGAAGGGCAACGGGCTCAGGGTGCTGACGACGTCGCGAACTGCTGCCAAGGCCGAGATCTTGAAAGAAGCGGGTGCCGACGAGGTCCTCATCGACGATGGCTCTCTGGTCGAGAAGGTGCGCCGGTTACACCCGGACGGCGTGGATCGTGTGCTCGAATTGATCGGCACCAAGACGCTGCTCGATTCGTTGCAGTGTGCGCGGCCGGGTGGCGTCGTGTGCATGACCGGTATCCTCGGAGGCGAGTGGGAGCTGGCCGGCTTCCGGCCGATGGAGCACATCCCCACCGGCGTTCGCCTGACGGGCTACTCGGGAGGGGCGACCGACATCGCATCCGATGATCTGCAGCGCTACGTCTCGATGGTCGAAAGGGGTGAGCTGGAAATTCGTCGTGGCCCCGTCTGGACCTTCGATCAGCTCCAGGAAGCGCACCGCGCGATGGACGAGAATCGAGCCAACGGCAAGATGGTCGTCGTCATCCGCGGAGATTGAGGACAGGTGACGCCGACGCCGCTGCTATGCCCGAAGCGAGTCGAGGTGCTCGAGCGCGACGCGTACGGCACTCCTGACAACCGCTGGGGACGCCTTGGCTCTCAGCATGACGAACAAACCCAGGACGGAAGCCGTGAAGAAGTGCGCTTCCTCGCGTGGAATCACGGAGGGATCCAATTCGCCCCGGCTATGAGCGCTCTCCAGCGCCGCGCGGAACGCCCGGGAGAGACGAGCGAAGTAGCGCTGAACGAACGCCGCACCGCTGGGGTCCTCCGGTCCGAATTCCACCGCCGTATTGCAGAGCAAGCATCCGCGGCCCGAGGCCGGACCCTGGCCCGCCTTACCGAAGAAGTTCAGTAACGAGCGGATCTCAGCGATTCCGGCGCCGGGAACCTCGAGGGGACCGAAGTTCCGCTCGACGACCTGCTTGTCGTAACGCTCGAGCGCGGCGTCGAAGAGATCCTGCTTGTTGCCGAATTCCGCGTACAGACTGAAGCGGTTCACGCCGAGTTCCTCGACGAGCATCTGCGTCGAGGTGCCGGCGAAGCCGTGGTCCCGAAAGAGCTCCATGGCCTTCTCTACCAGCACCTCGCGGTCGTAGCCCTTCTTTCGACCCATGCTTCGATTCCCTCTTGACGAACTTCGCAGCTTCGATTATAACTAACCGATCAGTTAGAAATCAAGACAAAAGAAGGAGACGTGCGATGAGCGAGAAGACGACCCTGGTGGTGACGGCGGTTCCGAACCCGGCAGAGATGCCGGCGGTGCAGGAGTACCTCAAAGGAGTGCTGCCCCTGCTCCAGGGCGCGGGAGGCAAGTTGGTCAAACGCCTGAAGGTGAACAAGCCCATCCACGGGAACCCCAGCGGGATGGTCCTGGTGATGGACTTCGACTCGGCGGAGGCGATCACCAAGATGTTCGAGTCCGACGACTACGCCGCGCTCGTGCCGGTGCGCGACCGGGGCTTTTCGGAGATGAACATCCAGTTGACTCAGGAGATGTGAGACCGAAGGGGTCGATCGAAAGCCGAGTCTCCAGAAGACGCGGGCTACGCAGATCCTATGCGTAGACCGCGCCCTCGTTGAGGAGGCCCAAGTGTCCTGCTGAGTGCAGGATCCAGCGGTTTCGATTCGCTGCCCAGCGGATTGAAAGTCCGGTGGTCACGATGCAGCGTGCTCGGTGCGCGACCGCAGATGATTGACTACGAGAGGTTTGCGTTGGTGGGCCCACCAGGACTCGAACCTGGGACCGGCGGATTAAGAGGGCCGACCGTGGGGGCGGCGTTTCAGGCTTTCTTGAAACGTCGCCCCTTTTTTCCGTCCGGGGTTTCCACCAGCGTCCAGGATTTCCATGCTGTTGCTAGAGAATGCGTAGAGTCGTTTCGAGGAGATCAGTCCTCGACTTGTCTCTCGTTCTGGATGATCTTCCTTACCGCCTCCAGAAGTGCCGGAACGTCGCACTCGACGGCATCCCACAGAATATCGGAGTCCAGAGCGAAGTACGCGTGGGCGATGACGTCTCTCAAACCCGCTATCTCTCTCCAGGCCACGTCAGGATAGCGCTCGCGCAAGTCACCCGGGAGCTTCTTGACCGCTTCGCCAATGATGTGGAGGTTCAACAGGACGGCGTCCGCCCTGACATCGTCCTGGAAAACCTGGTCCTTCGAGCGGCCCGCGGTATACTGGAGGACCTTCTCGCAGCTTTTCTTAATGTCTTCGAGAAACAGCAGCGGATCACGCGACACGGATCGCTTCCTTCTCGACGTGCGGCCTAGCGCGGTCTCTCAGCCCGCTCTCGGTGACCAAGTCGACCTTCGCCCCCAGAAGATCCTCGAGGAAGATTCGGAGCTTCATGAACGACGAGAAACCGGGCGGCTTTTCGAAACCGACGAGGATATCGACATCGCTGCCATCGGCGGCCTCGTCGCGCGCCACCGATCCGAACAGACGTAGGGATTTCACGCCAAACCGTTGCAGTTCAGCTGTGTGCGATTCCAGAATTCTCAGAACATCAGCGCGACGCATCGGTATCTCCACCAGATCCTGGCGTCGGTGCCTGCTTGATTCACGTTCAATTGTAGCCCAAAGTACCCCCACGGGCAGCCGGTTCAGCATCATCTTCCGTAAGGACGTCCATGACCCACTCGCCCGATCGGCCTGCGGATAAGCGAAACAAGCCGGGTTCTACGTCTGATACCTACATACTATGTCAACCAGAACAGCCGTCTCGAAACTCTCACGAGCCTCCTGGCCGCGGTCGAGACGAGACAATGCGACACCGCGATTCACCCAGGCATCGGCATCGTCCCACCCGGCGTGGATCGCCCGATCCAGGTGGGCAAGCGCCTCCGCGTCGCGCAGCTGCTTCACCAGGAACGTCCCGTAGTTGTAGTTGAGGCAAGCCGCGTCGGGGGCAAGTTCAAGTGCCGTCCGGAAGAACGCGTCGGCCTTCTCGACCTCCTCGGACTCGGCGAGCTGCGCCGCGAGGTTGTTGGGGTAATAGGGAAGGGGTCCCAGCCGGACACGCTAACCGGTCCACCTGGAGGCAAGGCGTAAGCGCGCGCCAGATTATCCGGCAGGGCGCACTCGCCGCGATGGAGCAGCTCGAAGTAGATCTCGCTTCCGGTAGGGGCGAGGAAGACGTGGTCCCGCCACAGAACGGAGGAGGGAGTTATAGGAAGAGGTGGTGTCTAAAGACGGACAGCGTTAGTCGATGGACGTCTAATGTCAGTCGATATCAACAAAGGAGTCAATCATGAGACGCCGTCTTGGAGTCGAGCTCGCAGCAGTTCTAGGTCTCGGGTGCATCCTGTTCATGTTCCCCGTAAGCGCTTCCGCCGATGTTACCGTGGCAGACTTACCGCTGCTGCAAGGTGAAGTGTTTGCTGGGACGCTGGCTGACAACGATCTTGTGGTAATATTGGTGTTCCTAGAGGCAATCAATGGAACAACTTACTACACTGAGTACACTTTCGATCCTGCAACCTCTAAGCTCAAGGAACACGCAAGCAGCATAGCAGAGATAATCCAGCCTCGTTCTGAGTGGAAGGTGTACGGAAAATTGGAACCGGACCCTCAAGATTCCGTCTATATCGTCGATGCGTCCGGCGTTCTTAAAGTAGATGGTCTTCCTACAGGCCTAGGCAAAGTGGACTACGAGGATCCATCGGCTCCCGTGCTGACTGCGGCTCCAGGGGGGTGCTTCACTGCTTGTGTCTTTGAGGGTTGTTGTGTGTGCTGTTACTGCGTTCATCGAGCGTTGAACATACCGTACTTTATGGATCGGCTGTGCTGCCGTTGGGCGGGTCTTCACTGTTAGTAGTTAGTAGTTCAAGCTCATGCCGGTCGCGTTGAAGAGCGTCGGCAAGTTGGGTCACGAGGAATAGAGAGGTCGTGAAACGGCCACGCGCAGCGTTAGTTGTTACTTGGGTCGGCCTCGGGGCGCTCAACGGGCTTGTTTTGTGGATATCTCTGGGGGCGGTGGCTGTTTCACTCACTGGGGAGGACACTTGGCAAGGAGCGATTGGAAATGCCGTACTCGTGGCGCTGTTGTACTTCTTGTACTCTCCATACTTGGCTCTTCTGATATTAGTGATCGCTGTTCCAATCTACGCGACGGTCTTTTGGCTGTGGGCGCTCATTTGTACGAAGAAGCCATGGTTGGACTCCAGTTGGCCACCCGTGTTGCTGGCCGCTTCTGGATTCGCGCTGCCACCCTCCCTCGTTATCTCGACCGTGAGCGTATTGGGCAAGGAGGGGGTCGCCTGGCCGAAGTTCCTTGTGCTGATGCTCTTGTATTTCACGATCTTTTGGGGCGCTATCATATCGCCTCGTTGGCTCGTCCAGTCACTCGCTCCGGGAGCTTTCTCGGGTGAACCTAACCAGCTTGAGAGTGCGAAGTTCTCCTAGGCCCTGCGGCGTGCCTTGGTCGGTTGCGGATAAGCGAAACAAGCCGGGTTCTACGTCTGATACCTACATACTATGTCAACCAGAACAGGCCGGTCGAACAATGGAATAACCTGAAGCACGCTCTGTACCCCCGACAACACGGGAGCGCGTCGTCTCAACTCGTCGAACCAGTTGAGCACGAGGATCGCGTGGGTGCGATCGTCGGTGTCGGACTCGTCGCTGTCGGTGACCAGGAAGCGCCGGCCGTCGGGGTGGAGGTTCCAGGTGGAAAGCCACCGGACTCCCCCCAGCGCATCCTCGAACACCACCCGCGGCTTCTGGGCGACGAACGACGGTCCGCTGCCGGAAACGTCCGCGACCAGCAGGTCGTCACCGCGCCGGTAGTACAGTTCGCGTCCGTCGCTCGACCAGCGGGGAAAGCCAGTCGCCCCGTCCGTCGAGATCTGCCACTTCCCTGGTCCCGCCGGGTAGGGCCGGACGTAGATCTGGACTTCGCCCGACTCGTTCGAGCCATAGGCGACCCATCGGCCGTCAGGCGACATCTGCGGCCAGTATTCGCTTTGGGGCGTCGCGAGGAAGTCGCGCGACTCGTGCTCTCCATCCGCGTCCAGCGCCACGATGTCAAAGCCCGTGTCCGGATCGTCCCTCAAAACAAGCAGCGTCTTGCCGTCCGGACTGACATCGTGAACGTAATGCGCGATGTCGCTCTCGTTCAGGCGCACGACCTCGCCCGTACCGTCTGCTCGCTTGGAGTAGACATTAGCCGCACCGTCCCGATCCGATGAAAAGTAGATTCGTACGCCGTCGGGGCTCCAGCGCGAATTGGAGTTGTGCGCTTCGGCGAAGGTCAGACGCGTCAGGGTATCTCGAGTGAAGTCGTGGATCCAGATATCGCTTCGGCTCGACTCACCGACGATATCGACGGCCAGCTTCGTGCCATCGGGAGAGATCGAGAACTGGTTGTAAGCGCGGCTTTCCGCGAGCGCCGGTGTACGGGCGCCATCGAGTGCCAGCCAACTCAGCGTCACGTCGTTCCCCCTCGCTCCGCCGCCGCTGAACAGCAGGTGACCTGCCGGCGAGAAGTGGTAGCCTGCGCCGCCGTGGCTCTTGTTGAAAAGGATGCCCTCGAGGACCGGAGCCGCAGAGCCACTGACCTGACGCGACTCCAGATCGAAGCCGACCGCGAACATCGTACCCTCGTGCACGTAGACCAGGTGGCCGGTCGGAACGTAGGCCGGATTCGATCCGCCGCGCTGCAGCACCCTGCGTTCCTTACTTTCGAGGTCGAGGATCTCGACGGTGGCCTCGTCGAAGCTAGCGCCCCTCTCCTGGACGCTGAACAGCAGCGCTCGTCCATCGGGAAGGAAGTGCGGCCAGCGGTGGGAGCGCTCGTCGTCACCGGGCAGCGTGAGCTCCTCCGGATCGCCGCCGCTGGCCGGGACGCGCAGCAGACCGCCGGAGGTCTGGGGAGCGAAGACGATCGTATCGTCGGGTCCCCAACTGCCGCCCCGAAACGTCCCGACGTCGCACAGCGTCAACGGCGCACCGCCGACGACGGCGACCTTCTTCAGCTTGCGGCCGGCGACGAACGCGATCCAGCGGCCATCGGGGGAAAAGAAGGGCTGCTGGGCTCCGTTCGTCCCGGACAGCGCCGTTCCTTCGAGCTGGTCGATCATGCGGACGTGCAGCACACTGTCGGGTTCGGCGATGTACGCGATACGTGTTCCATCGGGCGACAAAACGGCCTGGGGCCCGGGTCGGTTTACGATGTTCTCCGTCGAGAGTTGAACGTTCATCCGGATGACCTGCACCGCTGCGCTGTCGGTGTCTCGCGACACGAAGAGCCAGGCGATCGACGCGAGCGCTGCGATGACGGCCACGCCTGCGACGAACCACGGCAGACCGGACGGCCTCGGCGCGGTCGGCTCGGCAACCGCTACTTCCTCCGGTGCCTGCAAGACCTCTTCGATTGCGATGCGCGCGTCACCGATGTCCCGCAGCCGCTTGCTCGGATCACGCTCGAGGCAACGCTCGAGCAGGCGCCGGATGCGGGGCGACGTATCCCCGGGCAGCGAGCCCCATTCGATGTCCTTCATGATCACGGCGGCGAGCGTTT
>Ga0316187_10002069_pt1 | contig 17527 bp, 19 predicted proteins | sample CroRivburrow1_MG_FD_204927 | JGI IMG/M metagenome (GOLD analysis project Ga0316187, IMG submission 204927) | Coastal sediment microbial communities from Maine, United States - Cross River worm burrow 1 | ecosystem: Environmental > Aquatic > Marine > Coastal > Sediment | place: USA: Maine...
AAAACTTACCATACGCATATCATATCTTAAATCTTCCAAGATTTTACATCTTGGCAAGATATGTTTAGTCTCTACCTAGAGAGTTTTACCCCAGCATATTGTGCCGAGGATCTTGGATGGTTACGTTAACCCTAATGTAGCACACCCACACCGGCTAAAATCGCTGCTCTCTTGCCATAGCGCACGATCTGCGGCTGTGCTCGCCTCGGACAGGATCTCACGTACGGTCAAGTACGCTTCGTCCTGACCGAGCCTGTGCGCAACCACATCTGGCGCACTCTAGCGCGTTTTTCCTCGGAGTAGGTCTGCAACGTTAGGGTTTACCATACAAATTCATCATCTTATCACTAAGGAGTACTTGAGAATGTTCAAAAACGCCTGATTCTCAAATTCCAGATAGTCCTCCAGATCTACGGCCATCCCCGCAGCGAGCTACAGGGAGTAATCAAGCTAAAAGCAACTGCTATGCCAGGACTCAGGTGAATATCGATCTGGATAACCACTGATAATAACGAGATTATTTAAAATAATGTAACCTTTATGAGAATAATGTCAGAAGCATACCTGCCAATATTCTTTACAGTTTGTAAAGTTTTTGCTTCAATCCCTAAAGGCTTTCACCTGATAAATTTCTTTAATTTCAAGTAGATATACTGACCCGCTATCTGGCACAGATATTCCATTGCTTGTGTGTGAATGAGTTTTTGAATCCTTAAGAACCATTGATCCGCGCCGTCCCGATTAGGAGGGAGGACTGTATGCAACTAGATTCAGCTCAGCCGACCAACAAGAACGGGCCTAAGTACTTTGACTGCCATTTCTATAAGGAATGCCTCTCGCATGCAGCCAAGCGCAATTGGAAGAGCTGGAGTTGCGAGCAATGTGCGAACCTTAGCTTGAAGCTGATCTGTCAGAAGCTCAGATTTATCGAGCCCTATTATGGACTGCTGGCGGAAATCTATCCTGAGTTCAAACCGCAATGGCAGTCTCTCAAAAGCGCTGCCCCGAAAGCAAGATCATAATGAAAAAAACACTCAAAACGGCGGCTCAAGAGCTATGGTTTGTGCGGAAGCACTGCTTTGGAAGAACATACCCTGCAAGCGATGGTCGCTGTCGCTACATAAGAGCTAAGGTACTGTTCAAATCCTCCGCGATCTCAACAGGCAGAAGCGACTCCAAAGAAATGGATGCAGTCTTTCTCTGTCGATACTCCGATGAAGAAATGCCTTTACATAAAGCACGTCTAACTTCTAAGCTAGACCAGTGTCCTGACAAAGAAAGAAGAAAAATGACTGATGTCGCTTGAGAAGCCCGCTTCGAGTGCAATGGCGAAGGGCAATGTGTTACGCTCGTGTTATGTTTTTCTTGGAATTTTCTTAGCACCATTACATGAGCAGTTGACACAAGATTAACAATTGTGTACCGTTTAGTGTACTTGGTGGACAAAGGGAGGATAACCTCGCTTGGGCGTGGAGATCAGCCCAGCGTAGGCCAGCAGCAATCGAGCTGTTGGCCTTTTTTTTGGCCTTTTTGCAGAAGCTTCCTATTCCTTCAGGAGGTGTTTGCCGGCTTAGGTTGGAAAGACTGCCCTTTTGAGGTCGGATATTGAAGCAAAGGACATGATTCACTAGGCCATGCAATTCGGATTTTGGGGAGGCGAGACGATGAAGAGCTCATCTGATTTAGAGGGAAAAAAGAGCGCCATAGGGAGTTTAGTTGGTGCCTTTTTTGAAGAGGAGTTTTGTTTTTCGTCGCCACACATCAAAGTGTTGATAGATCAAGATCTGTTGGTGATACGAGCGAATAACTTTCTCGCTCCAGCCGAACTTGAGGTTGGAAGAGAAAAGAGAGAGAGGATTCCGATATATGAAATGTATTCCAAACTATACGATAAGGTAAAGTTTTCCTTAATTAACCGAATTAATCAAATTACATGCGAAACAGTCATATCCAGCGAGATAAGCGTCAACCTCGAAACTAGAACATGTTTAATAATACTCTATTTGTCATCAAATTTATCAAACAACTGATGAAACTATCAATGGGTTTAAAATCATGAAGTCCAGCAACGAACTCGGAGAGTGATACATACTTAATGCTCAAGCGAATTGGCATACGAAAGCAGGTGACGAAGTCTTCACGCTACTTAAATCGTCAGACAATGGTCTTTTCTCCCATGAGGCCGAGATGCGTTTTAAAAAGTTTGTCATCACCGCAGAAGGGAAGGTCTGTATTGGCGCACTCGGCCTTTCACAGCCCGGGAAACATACAAAAAGACAGGCAAAGCGGGGGATAATACCATGTGCTACCTGAAGAAGTGGGACACAGCTGCGAAACTTGTAGAGCAAATGGATCCAAAGGTCCAGGGCGATAGCAAAGAGCCCCAGAAGTCGTTGTTTATAGCTGATTCTCTCAATCTGTATTTCAAGGAGATGGCACGCTGTCCTCTGCTGAACAAAGAAAAAGAGGTCGAGATCGCCAAACGAATCGAAATGAATCAAACGAAGGTCGCCCAGGTGATGCTCCGTTATCCTCGCATCATTCTGAAGGTGGCCAAAAACAAAACGAAGCGCCACCTGCACCAGTTTTGCGAGAGGATGGACCACATTGCCGCGTCCCACCAAGAGTTGAGAGTCCAAAGGAATGGCGGGCACTGGAACCCTGAGCTGGCCAAAGAGGAAGACCAGACCCTGAAACAGATGCATGAGATCTTCCGAGAGCTCAATCTAAATGATGGCCAAATCGACAATTTAATTTTAAAGCTTAAAGACTCTGTGGAACGAATCGAGCTCGCGGAGAAAGACATTCAGAATTGTGTAAAGAAAACTGGCCTTTTCCCCGAACAAATCCAAGAGCTGGCATCCAGCGCCAAGGAGGGGAATCAGTATAAAGAGAGCATTGTCAAGGAGAGAGGAATTTTCGTCAAAAAACTCCTGAGCATAGAAGAGACGATGGGGAGTTCTTTGGAAGAAATACGCCGTGCAGAGTCGGAAATTCGCACAAGTAGCTCCCAGCTGAAACAGGACTTGAAAACGATTCTTGCAGCTCATGCAGAGGCCAAGACCGCCCAAAAAGAATTGGTAGAGGCGAACCTTCGTCTGGTGATCAGCATTGCAAGGAAATACACCAATCGTGGCGTTCAGTTGCTGGACCTTATCCAGGAGGGAAACATTGGCCTCATGAGAGCCGTAGATAAGTTCGACCACCGTCGCGCACATAAGTTCAGCACCTACGCTAGCTGGTGGATTCTCGCGGCCATCACCCGCGCCATTCAAGATCAAGCCCGAACGATCCGGGTGCCTGGTTATCAACTCTTTACATTCGGGAACCTGAGGAAGACTTCACGAGAAATGATCAAAAACATGGGCCGGGAGCCTACGTATGAGGAAATCGCCGAAAGGATGGAGCTTCCCATCGCTAAGGTGAAGAGGGTGATCGAGGTTGCCAAATGGAGGTACACTGTCGCGCTGGATGGCCCTAACGGAGATTTGGACTCCGAACTTGGAATCTTCCTTGTAGATGAAGATGCGTTCTCGCCGGAAGAGGTGTCGGTCAAAAGAAACTTGGCAGAACTCGTCTGGAGACTTCTCGCAACTCTTAGCGCACGTGAGGAAAAAATGCTGAGGGGGCGCTTTGGAATCGGAGAGGCGAGAACACATACCCTGCAAGAGGTCGGCGACGAATTTGGGGTGACGCGTGAGCGCATCCGCCAGATAGAGGCCGAAGTCTTGAGGAGGCTGCGGCGCTGCGTGCGGAGGGAGAACTTGGATTTTTTTTGGATGAGCGAGCCTCGGCCTGCAAGTTCTTTTTAATCATTCGGTACGGCTACTCTGATCACTTGCCACCTGGTCCGGCCCGAATGAGGTGCATCTTGGCACACACAGGCGCTCGGGGAAGTTATCCTATCCCCCAAGACCAATCGGCCCTTATGCTGGTTGTTGTCCGCAATTGATGAGCGCACCATGTCGGCTGAAAAGAAAAAGGAAACGGGTGCCCACATGAGAGAAAAACACAACATATGGCCAATGATCATGGTGCTCGCCATCCTGTTTGGGATGCTGCAGGTTCCACATGGACTGGCCATGAACGACGATGTCATCAAGCGGCGGATCGAGGAGAAGGCGGCAGAAACGGTTCGATTGAATGGGACGAAAGTGCAAGTCCACGTAGAAAATGGCTTCGTCGTTCTGTCCGGCACCGTACGGTTTTACCGGCAGAAGATGCTGTTTGAGCTCATTGCCTGGCAGACCATGGGGGTGGCGGAGGTAGACAATGAGATCGTCGTGGTTCCCAGAGTTGAGCTGTCCGACGCGGCAATTGAGCGCAAGATCAGCGAGATTGTGAAGATCTTTCCAAGGTTCCACGGCGCGGGAGTGAGCGTTACGGTCGATGGCGGCGCCGTGACCCTGCGCGGTACCTTCAGCCATCCACTAGACGTGCAGTTCCTCAAAAACCAGGTGGCGGACATCGAAGGCGTGACTGCGCTTGAGGTGCTTGCCACCTTGAAGACTTAGGCGCTGACTACAAAAAAGGAGATGATAGAAATGGCTGGGGCTCTGTAACTGAGCGATTTTGCCCTGTGATAAATTGATATGCCATATTATTTGAACATGCCATTGTCATATCACCTTCAATGTGAGCTTGAAAGACCTCTGAGGCAGCCATCTGGCCCGGGTATTTCCTGTGGATTGACCGCGAGTGGGAACAACATCCCGGTGTAAGGTGCTAGGTGTATTTTCCTCGGTTGATCCTGGCAGCCTTTGAGACGAGAAAACTATCATGGAATCAGCTTTAGAATTTCTCTTGGTTCGTCTAGCTGCAAGGGGTATTTCCCTGGAGCAAATACCCAGTCTCATCCGCGATGTGCTTGGGATCATAGCGGAGGGAGGCCTGTTTAGCACACGAATGGTCAATGACTACCTGGAGAGTCTGGGATGGAGTTCCGAGGTGCTCGATGATACCTGCTTTCAACTCATTGTTTACATTCTGGAGTCAGAGTGGGGATATCGCGTTCAATGTTACCAACTCGAAGAATCACACTCTCAATATTATCATTAAATACAGCCATAAATATCATTTAACCCTATGGAGTTAAATAGTCCTGTTTAATCAGAGATAATGATTGAAACAGTCATAAGATGCCAGAAAAAGTAATGAAAATGAAGATATAGTACAAACGTCTCCAATCCAAACACTAACGGAAACATGTCTTCGGTTCTTATCTTAATGGATGGGAGGTACGGATGGTGGCCTAAACTTTGAAACTCTCCTTAAGGAGCATTTACGGACCGGAAGCTGATATGATCCTCCAATCCCTCGGCTTGGCGGGCGGTTGGGACATTTGGTGGCCCAACTGCGTGGCTAAATTAGTCACATTGAGTCAGAAAGGAGGTTAACATGATTCGGTGCAGCCACGTTCTCTATTGTACCGATTTTTCCGAAGAGGCAGACATGGCTTGCCACCACGCCCTGGACTTTGCCCAACGCTATGGAGCCAAACTCCATGTTCTTCACATCCTCCACTCACCCTTCAAATACTGGCGCCACCTGGTGGATGAGTTTGTTGATGCCGCAGAGGTAGTAGAAGAGGTCAGCGAAGCGATAGTCGAAAAGGCCAGAACCTACCTCGAAGAGCACTATGCTTATGTATTGACCAACTTAAAAGGAGCTGTTTATGAAGTGAAGCCTGGAGTACCCTTTATGAAAATAGTGCGCTATGCCCGGGAAAATGCAGTTGATCTTGTCGTTATGGGGGCTTCGGGCAGCTCTGAGTTGGACAAGATGACCTTCGACAGTACGGTGGAGAACGCAGCGTGTCTGGCGCACTGCCATGTCATGGCCATTCGCAACCCGGAAATGGCCTTCACGCTTCCAGGCTGAATTAGAAAGCCAGAGGTGGATTGGAAAAAAGTGGTTGCACAGTAACGGCGTAGAATCAGTACATGTGGTAGTTGCTCCAACACATCGCAAAATGGGACCTCGGAGACCATTGCAAGGAGAGTTTCCAAGGTGACAGGCGAGAAAGGACTTGGCTATGCAACTCTTTAAAAAAATATTGTTTCCTGTGGATCTGTCCCATATTTCACCCAAAATCGTTCCCTATGTGAGTGAGCTAGCGAAAATGTTCGAAGCGAAAGTTCATCTCCTGTTCGTGGCGCGTGTTTTTGAGCACTTGACCAGTACTCATTTGCCTAATCTCACCATCGACAATCTTGAAACTGAAATAGCAAGAGAAGCCGAGAAAAAGTTGCAAGTATTCATGGATACCTACTTTAAATGTGACTCCTGCAAGGCGAAAGTTGTTTCCGGGAACCCCGCTGAGGAAATTTTGATATACGCGGAGTTAGAAAAGATAGATCTAATAATAATGGGCACCCATGGGAGAAAGCGGATCGAACCGATTCTTTTTGGGAGTGTCGCCGACCGGATTGTCAAGAATTCGCCTGTTCCCGTCCTTACTATAAATCCCTACGGTAGGTCTGAGGGCCGGGAGCCTCACTCTTTCGAAGATCTCTAGCTGAGTTCCATCGAGATTCGAGTTACGAGACGGCGGCCGTCAATAGTTAATTGTTAATTCGTTAATTGTGTTTTCATGTCTGAGGGGGGTAAATCTCCACTTAAATACCCAGGAGCCAAGGTATTGTATCTAGATTATTGATGATATGCGAAATGGTGCTTGCGGGGGTGAAGGGCTAATCCTGATTCGCAGGGGAAGAATATGACAGTAGTAATTCACCTGTACACGGCAGGAGTGCTGAGAATCAGGAAGCTCTAGACAATAGAGGTATGAGGCTCTTTCCATGAGGGGTTCAGAGAGCAGTGGAGCCGGAAGCGCATCCACTCCATCCAGGAGGCGCAGGAAAAGGCAGAAGAAGAGATATTCTTGTCATTGTTGTCGTACCGAGCAATTGTTTTGCTGGACGTGTGGCTGCGGATTCCAAATCTGTCTTCACTGCATGCAAGAGAACCAGTGGGGCATCAGTGGCAACTCCGTCACCTGGATCTGCCCTGATTGTGGTGAACTTCGCGGCATTTAGATACCGATCGCACAAAGATCTCGATCTTTGGTAGGCTTCTCCCCAAAATAAAATGGCCAGAAAAGGAGATTTAAGCCTGAGCAATGACAAATGTCGCACAATTTCGGCCAATACTGTAGTGGGAGTTTGAACTCATGTGGTCTCCGAAGATTCCCGTAAACGCTATTGACCGGCTGTCCTTCTACTTGAGGACCCTTGATGAGTTGATCGCCGGTGATGTGGAAATGATCTCTTCGGAGCAGCTGGCCAAACAGTGTGGGGTGAAGCCGGATCTAGTCCGCAAGGATCTTTCTTACTTTGGTGAATTTGGCAGAAAGGGCGTTGGCTACCGGATCGTAGACCTCTATTCTCAAATTAAAAAAATACTCGGCGTCGACCGCACGTGGAATATGGCACTGTTCGGAGTTGGCAATCTGGGCTCAGCCCTCATCCGCCATGCCAACTTTCTCAAACAAGGCTACCGGTTTGTGGCTGCCTTTGATGTGGATCCCGAGAAAGTCGGTAATAGACTTCCCGACGGCCTCATCATCGAGCATGCAGACCGTTTTGAAGAAGTCCTCAAGGAACGAAATGTTGGAATCGGGGTTATAGCCGTTCCACCTGCGAACGCACAGAGCGTCGCAAACCAGCTCATTCTGGCAGGGATCAACGGCATCTTGAACTTTTCTCCGCTTCATATTCACGTGCCTGATTGCTGCCGGGTAGAAAATGTGGATTTTTCCATAAAACTGGACATTCTCGGCTACCATATTTCATCCTTCAGCACATGAAAAAAACCTAATAACACGTCGGCCAGGAATCATTTTGTGCTCGGTATTTATTATTTCATTGTTGTATCCCTTGTGGTCATAAGTTGGTATCTTTTGGAGGTGATAAGCCTTCTCGGCCTTGTATCTGCCGCACATTCAGGTCTTTGTTTGGGGCATTCCCCTCCGGGACGTTGCCAGAACAGGCCTGCAGCCCAGAGGTTTGCTCCCAATAGACCGCCAAATGATTGAAAGTGATTGTATTATCAGTAGTGAATGGTTGCGATCTGATAATTTTTCAAGGAGCCAATCTACCCTAGCAGGCTTGTTGTTCAGTCGGGCGAATCTTCAAGAAAATCTACTCAAGATTCTGTTACAGATGTAAAGTCCAAACATTCAAACGTTCGCCCTCACCACCAAATATCAGGAATTCGTGGGAAACTGGATGCTTTCAGGGCAGAAACCCGGAAAAAACTTCTCCAAGCATCCACCAGGGTGGTCCAGTGGGTCAACATCTTTCTACTGCACGCCATGAGAAGACCTCATGAATCCAGTTCTAGATGTGTCCATAGTTATTCTCGCCGTCGTTGGTCTGTGGTGGGGCGCCACATGGGTAGTGGAATCTGCTGCCCGTATCGCTAGAAGGCTGGCCATCTCTGAGTTGGTCATTGGCCTCACTGTGGTGGCCCTAGGTACCTCGGCCCCAGAGTTCGCTGTCACAGTGAGCGCGGCACTGGCAGGCCATGCGAATATCTCGGTTGGGAATGTGGTCGGCTCAAATATTTTCAATCTGGGTTTCATCTTGGGTGGCGTAGCTTTTGTGCGTGCCCTGGATACATCCCGCCCGCTGGTCTATCGCGACGGCTCAGTATTGATAGGAGCTACACTACTGCTGCTAGTCTTTTTGAGCGACTTGCACTTGGCTCGCTGGGAAGGGTTGGTCTTGCTGGGGCTGTTGGTGTCATATCTTGGCTTTTTGATATACCAGCGCCAACCGCTAGAAGAGTCTACTCCAGCTGGAGAATTCCGCTGGTATGACATTCTGCGGCTCCTGGCAGGTTTGGCAGTGATTGTAGTGAGTGGGCACTTTCTGGTTGAGGCCGCAGTAGACCTTGCGCGTGCCCTTGGAGTGTCGGAATGGGTAATTGGCGTGACCATCGTGGCTGCCGGAACCTCTACACCGGAATTTTTTACTTCTCTGGTGGCAGTTACCCGGGGGAGGCATGGTATCTCAGCAGGTAACTTGATTGGCAGCGATATCTTCAATTTACTCGGGGTGCTGGGTTTGGCAGCCACGTTGCGGCCTATGACTATAGAAGCAAGTGCCCGTGGCAGCCTGTTTTTATTATCGGGCATGGTTATGCTAGTGTTTTTTATGGCTCGCACTGGTTGGAAATTCTCGCGCCTGGAAGGTGGCTTGTTGGTGTTGATTAACCTGATCCGCTGGGTCATGGATTTTATGCGCCCATGACTCACTCATGGTCCGCCGATCAACGAGGGAGAATGTGTGAGGATCCTTGGCATCCGCGGGCTCACACTGCTAGTCCGGCCCGACAATGAAGAAAGTGAGTGATTGAGCAAAAGATCTGGCGTCATCCTATGTTATTTGTTATCTTAAAATTTCCGGGTGTTACCTTAGAAAGTCACGGTTGTTCAGAATTCTCCGTGAACCATCGAAAATTCATTGTGGGATCGTGTAATCATGAGAAAAAAGGAGACCGGCACCTCTCAGGCTATGACTAGGGGTCAGATGGAAGCTGAGATCAGCAATGCATTAGTTTCATTTGAAAAAGAGCACATGGGGCGTGGGCCAGTGGAGGCCAAGACATATATTATTGAGGACATTGTGCTGATCCGTCTGAAGGGCGTCTTGACCCCTGCAGAGACTCAACTGGCAAAGGATGATGAAGGAATTCAACTCATTAAGCAAATTCGGGAAAAGCTTTTGGAGCAGTCCCGTGGAATCCTGGAAGATATAGTCAAAGACATAACGGGATACGCGACAATGAGTTTCCACTCGGACATAAGCACAAAAACAGGCGAAAGGTTTATCATCATCACTCTGTTGGGAAAACTATAGATACACATTCACATTGACAACTAAATCCTTAATTTAGTATGTTTTTGCAGAACTGTAGGCCTGGACCGTACAACCATATGGTGTGTTAGATGCTCCCGGCTCACGAGTTCACTTCTCTGCTATGATGTGAAGTTCTGGATATCCCGAAAAACTTACCATACGCATATCATATCTGAACTTTTATGAAAGTTTACATCTTGGCAAGAGATCTAAACTCTGCTTCGCCTTCGATTTACAACAACATCTTGACGTCTCTTCGTTCCCAGCCGCGAACTCTTTGGAAGATTCAAGGATTGCCAGCATCCACAAAAGTAATGGGGCAGTGTGAAAAAATGTGAGTATCGTGGGTTGCCTAGGCATACTAGATCGTATACGATTACTAAGTAAGAATAAATCGACAAAAGGAGTTAACAACCTATGTCCTCGCATGACGGCCAGGAGCAGGTATTCCAGGAGAGAGTTCAGGAACTCAAAGATAAGTGCAGAGAGGCTGGACTCAAGCTTACCCATCAGCGATTGGAGATCTTTCGCGAATTGGCAATGGCGACTGATCACCCGTCAGTAGAGGCCATCCACAAGCGGGTTCAGACTCGAATACCAACGATCTCTTTGGACACTACCTATAGAACTCTTTCAACTTTTGAGCATTACGGCTTGGTCTCAAAAGTAGGTGTCGTCGAAGATAAAGCCAGGTTCTGTGTTGATTCATTGCCTCACCATCATTTATTTTGCACAAGGTGCAAGTCTATTGTTGATTTTCCTTGGGACTCTTTTGATGAAGTAGAACTCCCTGCAGAAACAGAGCAGTGGGGCCGCGTCAATATAAAGCGAGTAACAGTGGAGGGTACCTGCAAACAGTGTTTGAGAGAGAGATGAGCGGTCTGGTTCCGCGATGAAAACACTTTAGTTCCGGGCATTTTTTTTTGCGGATATAGTAAGAATAATTCCTATCTAGTAACAATTAAGTGAGATAGACCACATTTAAAGAAAGGGCATGCTCAGGAGTTGTAATTTGACTTTGAAAAGACATCCGCCAAATGATGGCATTACATGGGAGTTTAGAACTTATGAATATGGAAAATACAGTATTGTTTGGTGTTGATGATTCCGACTTTGCCCGGCAGAGCATTGCCGCGATAGGCCATCTGCTGAAAGATAATGAAAATTGTAAGATAACAATATTCTACTGCGCCCCAGATCCAGACCTCACGTTTTTAAGAAGATTACTGCACAAGTATCCTGAGGCTCTTGAAGAATACGAGAAAATATGCAGGTTGGAAGAGCACAATATTGTCGATCGAGCAAGGGATGCTTTGGCAGAATCCGGAGTAACTGAAGATAGGCTGGCATTAGTTTGCGAGGGTAAATGTAGGGATCCTTCTGCTGCTCTGTTAGAGTTGGCTTCAAAGGAAGGCTGTGAGACTCTCGCAGTGGGTCGCCGTGGACCCGATCGAGTGGAGCGCAAGTTTATCGGTACACTTGCATACCAGCTTGTGCACATGGCCGAAAACCGACCCCTCTGGGTGATCGATCCGCGCGTTTCTTCTCATGACGTGCTAATAGCTGTGGTCGGCGCACCTATCAGCCGACGGGTTGTAGAGCATACGGTGAAGTATTTTGGGCATCTCAGCGAGAGAAGGTTTACGTTTTTTCACGTGCTCCCGCCTCTCCCACCTCAGTACTGGGACGATACACGAATCTTAAACGAGAAGGAGCGCAAGGATCGGGAGAAGACAATAAAACAGTGGATGAACGGTTATGTGGAAGAAGTTGAAAAAATAGCGAACGAAGGCAAAGAAAAGCTTATCAAGGTTGGGATACCAGAAGAAAACATAACCTTCAAGGTTCAAGCTCAAGACAAAGGCATCGCCAGAGATATTCTCGCAGAGTTGGAAGGGGGTGGTTACGGTATCCTAGTGCTTGGGCGAAAGGGGTTCAAGAGTATCAACCAGTTCGAGCTCGGCAGCAAGGCTAATAAACTGCTTCTTAGTGCCCATGCACTGGCTGTTTGTTTAGTCAATTGAGGAGTCCAGGACAGGTCAATGTTCGATAGTTTCGACTCCAAAGTTTGCCATCAGGTCCATTTTCCCGCCGAGAGGAGAGTCGTACGTGGGAAGATAGCAATGAATATCAGTCGAATCAAAACTTGAAAAGGCTCCTTGCATATTTTTGATAGAACGAATTAGCAGGGAAGAGTTCCCTTTCACACATATCATTGTGGTGAGGGGAGGTCAGACCATGTTCACATTGGAAGAACTGATTCAAAAGCCAGATATGCTTAGTCAGATTGATTGGGATCTAAACCCACAGGCAGCCTTTGAAATGTATCAAGTAAAATCCATAAATTCTTGGAAATATCGTCATCTCCCTGAGGTCTTACATCTTTACATTGATGTTTGGAAAGACATAGCCAAAGTTTTCCTTATGCGTCGGAGTTTGAAAAGTGCAGAGGACATCGCCTTAATTCCCGTGCCCAGCGATCTGATAGATGCATGCCTGAGGAAACGGGTGGGTGCGCCGGTGCCAAGTGGTCAGTATCCTATTGACGACCCGATCAGGGACTGGATTCGTTCAGAACTAGGTATGTAACAAGATTCGCGTCAGCCGTTCAACCGGGAAGGGAGCAGAGATGACTCAAATTAGGTTTACAGAAGGTTGATATGCTTCACTAAATGGAGGCCATTGTGAAAAAGGATGAGCTCCAACAGTATAGTGGGAAAGAAGGAAAACCGATTTATATATCATATAAAGGCAAAATATATGATGTGAGCAAAAGTAAATTATGGAAAGATGGCGTACATATGAATATCCATAGGGCTGGTGAAGATTTGACAAATGATCTATCTGAGGCACCTCACGGAGAGGAGATCCTGGACAAATTCGAGCAGGTTGGAATACTGGAAAATGAAAGCGAGTACCTGTACATAGATAACAAGGAAAGTCTTAGAGATCTTTACAGAAAATTTCATCCTCACCCAACTCTTGTCCATTTTCCTATAGCGGCACTATTTTTAGGAGCTTTGTTGCAATTTCTTTTTTTGATTACAAAAACCAGTTCATTTGAATCTGCTGCTTTTTACTCGATTCTCTTTGCAACTGTTTTTCAAATTCCCGCAGTTATATCAGGTATATTTAGTTGGTGGGTTAATTATGATTCAACATTAACTTCTATTTTTAAAAACAAATTGAGATATTCTGCAATTCTACTGTGCATGACTTTTTTTGTTGTTATCATAAGATTTTTAATTAGTGATATTTCATTCCGAGATGATATACTTTCATTGACATACAATATAGTTATATTTTTTAATGTTCCTGTAGTCTTTATTCTTGGCTTTTATGGAGGAAAGATAACTTGGCATTAATGAAAGATATCTCTGTCAAAAGAAGTCTTAATTAGTTTGTTAAAAAAGAGCGGTACACCGAGGAGCAATCTATGAAGGGAGAAAGAAAAAAAAAGATTAAAGAATTAGAAGAAATGATTGAAGTTGTTCTCTTGTCAATACCAAGAGAGATTGCTTCGCAGAAATTCTATCAAACTGCCTTTGAAAAAGCTACAACTGATATCTCTCGTAAATTCTTTCAATCTCTCGTTAAGGAAGAAAAACATCATGAGGCTAAATTGCGAAAGGTTTTAAATAAGTTGCAGAATGAATTGAAGAAAGTAAAAGAGCTTAAATAAAGACTTTTCAACATATATCCGGTAGAATTTCGTTATTGTCCGGTCATATGGTACAAGAATTAAATGATAAGTCATTCTGATTTTGCAAAATAAGGTTTGTTGGCTCTGGGTTTGAACAGGTCTCATAGATCTCTTAGGCTAAAATGATTCAACTGAAGTACATTGTAGAAAGTCCTAGTTTGAAGAAAAACCGAGAAAAGGGAGTAAGGATATGTACTTGTTAGTTAGTGTCTTGGAACAGACTGAACACCTGCCCACTATTTTAGAGCGCTTTGCCAAAATCGGAGTGACGGGAACGACGATCTTCGATAGTAGTGGTATGGGAAGAGTTTTAATGAAAAGCGGAGCCGAGTTGCCGGCGAAGGAGAAAGCCAAGAAGGTATTAATAGAGGGACAATCTTCCAACAAGACGCTCTTTACCGTTATCAAAGAGAAAGAGACTCTTCAAGAAGCGATCAACGTCATCAGGTCCTTCTGTGGTGATTTAAATGAGCCGGGTAAAGGCATTCTATTTGCGTTTCCCCTTGAGTATGTCGAAGGTTTGAAAGCAGCAGATTGAACCACTTACCTACCCCACGCGCTAAGCGGACGCAGCAAATGGCTTCGGTTTGCATCAGAGTTCAGCCTTAGTGTTAATACCTAAGGCCTGCAATGGTCTGCTGAAACTTCACGTTACATACTTTAATCTAAACTTTCTCGTTTGAGATCCTGCTGGTTCATATAGTAGTTATCTAACTAAAGCAAGCTAGTAACCGCAAGAGCGAGTTGCCCTCATCCGAATGGGGAGTTATGCTTATGATCCATATATCACGGCGATAGGAGGTGAAGTGCATGCTAAAATGTGAAATCCCAAAAGGAGATATGTTACCCAATCCAGTCTATGTTTTACTTGACAAGACAGGACTTGACTTCAAGCGTGCTCAGGATGCTGCCAGCAACCTAGCCAAGAAGCTTTACTGGGAGCCAATGCTGTTGAGTTGGTTCGACAAAAAGGCAGGAAAGTACTCTCCTAAAGATGTAACCTGCTGCACGGAGGACAAGCCAGGCTGGGTCGAATACGCAAGATCACGGGGTGGTAATTTCACTGTTGACATAAATTACGAAGAATATGTTTTCATTTTTTGGGGGGGAGAGGAAAAGCCCTAGATCACTGCTGGAGGTCGAACTAGTCACCTTTTCTATTCTGTAAGTTCAAATTGACCCACCTTAAGATCCAGCTACCATGTGTAGGGTCAGGTTGAAGTGTTGACCTCTTAACGCCCACTGGCGATTGAAAAATCCGCAATCTTCAATCCGAAATTCCAAATCAGCAATGACCTGCCTCCAACCTCAAGCCGATAACCGGATCAAACCCATTGATGTATCGGTGGTGCGATCTTATAGTCTAAGAGAACTTGCGCAGGCAAGGCTGGTCCCCAGCTGCTTCGCTTTCTAGGGAGCGGGTGGTTAGGCTTTCTTTCAATTTTTAGAACCAGGAGATTGTGCCGATGAAAAATACCCTTTCATTGCCGATGTTGTTGGCCGTGGTTGTTGTTTTGGTAGTCATGCCAGCCGCTTTGGCCGCGGATAAAACGTCCGCCAGTGACCAAAAGGCGTCACCAACCATTTCGATTTCAGAAGAGATGGGCGACGCCATGGTTCAGAAGGCAATGAGTGTCAAAGATCAACTCGAACAGCGTACTAAGTCACTTTTCCAGCGGTCGCCCCTGGGTTGGAATTGGGAAACGATCGGCTATCTTTACCAGTGGCTGTTAAAGTTACCGCTGCGGGTTCCTGACTTGCTGCGACACGTGGTGGAGCAAAGCCGATTGCTTGGCGTGGTGGGCTCATTTATCATTTTGCTTTTTCTGGCAGCCATCATCTACAGCCTGACCGGCCAGAAACGGGTGCTGCGGCTTATTGAATCGCATCTTACACCGTTCCAGGACAAAATCCCGGCAGCTGTCTTTCCATTCGTAATTTCCGCCTCCCGCGTGATGATTGCCGCTCTTTTTCCTTTGCTGTTGCTAGGCACTTTCGCTCTGATTAATGCCATGATCCAGTACCGCGCTACATGGTTCACCTTTATCGGACGTTTGCTGGTGCTGTGGGCGGTAGCTGCTCTGTCCATCGGATTTCTGCGTGAGTGGCTAACGCGCGATCTGTTCACCGTTACCCAAGAGCACGGGAAAACCATTTTTCGTCTGGCACGCCTGGTTCTTCTTTACATGATCGGTGGCATTGCGCTGGTCTGGGGGGCGGATGCATTTCAAATTCGCCCCGATGTATTGGCCCTGCTGCATTTTGTCATCTCGATTTCCATCGTGCTGGTCTTGTTCTTACTGCATTTAAAGAAAAAAGCCTTGATGTCGCTGCTGCCCGAGCTGCCCTATCGATCTTACCAGGGCTTTGTCCGTTTGCTGGAGAGGTATTATTTTCCGTTTATCTTTTTCTCTTTGGGCATCGCTTTGTTGTGGTGCCTGGGTTACAGGCAACTGGGACGTGTTGTTTTGGTCAAAATATGGACTTCCGGGGTAGCCTATTTAGCCATTATGGTGGCCTACCATCTTTTAGGCGCCCAACTGTCCAAATGGGCCGCCCAAACCGATCCAGCGGACGAAGCCGCCCAGTCTCTTTTCCAGTCATTCAAATCTGTACTTCTTTATACCATGGTGGTTTCAACCGTACTGATTCTTTTGAATCTGTTAGGATTGTTGTGGATTTTAGAGCAGTTGATGTCTTTTCCCTTGGTCCAACTCGGACAGACCAAGGTGACTCTCTGGATCATCATCAAGGCCGTATTGATTCTGCTAGCCTTTGTGTATGCTTCGCGTCTGCTGCAAGCCTATTTGGACTATAAAATCTATCCTAAGGTCGGAGTGGAGCCCGGCTTGGGATACGCACTGAACACGTTTTTTAAATACTTTATCTTTGCCATCGGCTTTCTGATTTCATTGAAGGTTGTCGGGTTAGACCTGCGATTCTTATATGTGTTTGCAGGCGCCATCGGTATCGGCATCGGTTTGGGGTTGCAAGGTATGGCCGCTAATATGATTAGCGGATTCGCTCTAATTTTCGGCGGCAAAATCCGCAAAGGCGACTGGATCGAAGTCAGCGGCACAATTGGCACGGTCACCGATATATACCTTCGGGCAACCAACGTGCGTACCCGGGACAATATAGAATATTTAATTCCCAATTCGGATTTTGTTTCCGGTACCGTTGTAAACTACTCGCTTTCTTCGCCGATGATCCGTATTGATCTGCCGGTGGGGGTGTCATACGGAGCAGATCCCAGCGAAGTGGAAAAGATCCTTTTAACGGTCGCTGAGCAGGAACCTTTGGTTTCCAAACAAACGCCGCCGGCGGTCAGATTTGTGGAATATGGTGACAATTCAATCAATTTTGAACTGCTGATCTGGATCGATGTGAGCAAAACCGCGCGTCGCCTTGTCCGCAGTGCGCTGTACTTTGCAATATTCGAAGAATTACGCAAGGCTGACATCGAGATTCCCTTTCCCCAACGCGATATTCATATTCGCAGCACGGTGGCAAGGCATGATGTATTGACACCGGTACAGGAGAAAAATCACACAGAGGAGGAGGCAAGCAACTGAACTCGATTTCCGTGACACAGTCCGGATTGTACAGGGCGATTGAATGCTATCGGATGGATGAACATGGGCAGATGCGTAAGGGCGAAATGAACAAGTACACTCTGCCCAAGTCAGCGTCAGGAAGGCCATGCTTAAGAAATACAGCAACGTCTGCTTTGGCTGGAACGCCGTGGCGTTTGAGTTCGAGGAGTAGTCGCCCACCTTTCTGTACCAAGTGAACCTTAAATACTCCACACTCTATCGCTCCAGATACTGGCACCAAATATAGTAGTGATCTCACTAAAGCCAGATATAAATCTCTCTGCTATCTATGTGAAGTCTTGGATGTCTCCCAAAATTTAAGATATGCAAATCATACCTAGACTTTTATGAAAGTTCACATCTTG
>Ga0316187_10002070_pt1 | contig 17525 bp, 14 predicted proteins | sample CroRivburrow1_MG_FD_204927 | JGI IMG/M metagenome (GOLD analysis project Ga0316187, IMG submission 204927) | Coastal sediment microbial communities from Maine, United States - Cross River worm burrow 1 | ecosystem: Environmental > Aquatic > Marine > Coastal > Sediment | place: USA: Maine...
CCGCCGAACTGCTGGACTATCCCGACCGGGGCCGCATCGCGCCAGGACAAATGGCCGACCTGTTGCTGGTGGACGGCGACCCCATCGCCGACATCACTCGCGCATCACGGAAGGAAAACCACCGCGCCGTTTTCAAGAACGGCGCGCAAATCACCTGAGCCGTGGCCAGGAACGGCGCGCAAGCGGATGCGTGTTGGAGGAGGACGGCGCTGCCCTCCTCCTCCAAACCTCCTCCTCCCGGAAGGGAGCAAGGCTCCCTTCGCCCTGTGGAGGGAAGTATTCCAAACACCCACAATCCCGATCTTGTCCTCTATCCCTCCTTAATGGGGTCAAGGGGTTGACCAACCCCTTGTGGGGATCCTAAAGGGGCCCAATCTGGCTGCTGAAGGCTCCGCCCCTTTAGCCGCCGGAGGCTACAAAAACTTATCATTGAGATAGTTAGCCGTAGAGGGGCATGAAGTCGAAGCGGCCCACGTCGACCAGGCCGCGGTTGGTGATGCGCACTTCGGGAATGACGGGCAGGGCGAGGAAGCTGATGCGCATGAAGAGGTTGGGATGCCCCCCCTGTCTCCGCACCGCTTCGCGCAACGCCTGATAGCCGCGGGCCACCGTTTCCGCGTTCTCTGTGGACATCAGGCCGCCCAGGGGCAGAGGCAGGTGCACCACTTCGCCGCCCACGGCGACCATTCCCCCGCCCCATTCTCCCAACCGGTTGACCGCTTCGGCCATCGCCCGGTCATCGGCGCCGAGAACCATCAGGTTGTGGCTGTCGTGGGAGACTGTCGTGGCCACCGCGCCTTCGGCGAGGCACCGGTCCACGAAGCCCACGCTGAAGCCCCCGCCGTTCCCGTGGCGTTCGATCACGGCAATCTTGCTGGTGCCGGGGGGCGAGAGGGGTTCACCCTCCCGCACGGGGCAGGTCACCTTGCGCAGGCGGGTGGGCAGGCCGTCGGTGAGGCCGATCACGTTCACATCCACCGTTCCTTCCCGGCCCCGGTGACGCAAGGCGAAATCGCCCGCTTCGAAACGGCGTGGCAGGTGGAGGGTGTTCCATCCCGCGACACCCTCCCGGGTTTCCTGTTCTCCGAGGGCGGCGGGAGGCACGACCCGTGTTCCATCGAAGACCATGCGGCCGTGGTGGAAGACCCGCATCACTCTGAGGGAGTCCAGGGCATCGAAGGCCACCAGGTTGGCGCGCTGGCCGATGGCCAACTCTCCCATGGGAGGGTGGCCCTGGCTCCGCAGGAAGGGGGCCGCGTATCGGCCGGGATGCACGGTGGCCAGCGCGAGGGCCTCCACGGTCGCTGCTTCCGGGTCCCATCCCTGGCGGCGGAGCAGGTACCGCGCCTCGCGGACGATGCGCTCCATATGACCTTCCTCCACCAGTTCCACCGGGTCCAGGTCGTCGGAGCAGACCATGAACCTTCCCTCCGCGAATCCGGCTCCTGGCCGGGCCTGGGGCAGCCCGGGCAGAATGCGGGGCAGATCCTTCCCGGCGCTGCCAAAGCGCATGGCGATGGTCATGCCGGCCCTGTGCTTCTCCAAGACTTCATCGGGGGCGGTGCACTCGTGGTCCGACATGATGCGCACCTTCCCATCCCGGCACCCGTTGCTCACATAGGTGAGGAGGTCCTCCCCGGTCAATCCCGGGCAATGCCCATCCACCAGCTTCCCCATGTCGCAGGCCAGGGTCACTTTTTCGCGCGCCTCTCCCCACCCATGCAGAATCGCCGGGACATTCATCATCTCCGCCAGGCCGAACACTCCGGGGTGGGGGAGCAACGCAGCCACGTCCGCGGCGGTGATCTCCGCCCCCGCATCCTCAAGGGGCGTGGCCGGGACGCAGGAGGGGATCCCCACGAACAGATCCAGAGGCAGGGTTTCCGCGTCGCGCAAAAACATCCCGATACCCTCGCAGCCGATCACGTTGGCGATCTCGTGGGGATCGGCGAGGATGCCCGTGGTGCCATGGCGCACCGCTTCCAGGGCGAATTGGGCCGGGGAAAGGAGGCTGCTCTCGATGTGGAGATGGGGGTCGATCAAACCGGGGGCGAGAAAAGTCCCGGTCAGATCGATTCGGGTTTCGGTGTGGGGGAAATCCTGCCCGGCCCGCCCTATCCCGGCGATTACACCCCCGCGCACCAGGAGGTCGGCCCGAAGCAGGCGGCGGTGGGTCACGTCCACCAGGGTGGCTCCGGTCAGAGTGCATTCCGTGGATGGAGGGAAGCGATCATCCATCGCGGTAATGATCCTCGTTGACGGTGATGATGAAGGGCAGGTTGCGGAAGTCTTCCGCGGCGTCGATTCCGAATCCCGCCACCCAGAGGTCGGGCACGGTAAAGCCCACATAATCCAGGGACAGGGAGGCCCGCAGGGACCGCACCTCCTCCGTTGGCGTATCCAGGCGCTTTTCCAGCAACACGCATGTGTGCACCAAACGCGCTCCTGCTTCTTCCAGCAGATGCCGGCGCAGGGCGGCCAGGGTGAAACCCTGATCCACCAGATCGTCCACCAGGATCACCTCCTGCCCAGACAGACCCTCCATTGCCCATTGCAGGGTGACCTCCCGCCGGGCCTCGCCCCGTGCCTTGATCTCCGAGCCGTAGGTGACCGCCTTAAGGAAGTGATAGCGAACCGCCGCGCCGTCCAGGGCGAACAACGCCTCCCCCAGGGTCTGGGCAAAGCGGAACGCGCCGGTGAGCACCACGGCGAGATGGATGGGATCGGAAGAAGAATGAGCGGTCAGGTGCGCGGCACGGATGTCGCGGGCCAACTGGGCGATGCGGGCCTGAAGCCGCGCGGGAGGAACCAGGGGCCGGGAAACGCGCGGGTCTCCGGCCAACAACGCTACCAGTTCCTGCTCATGTTCCTCGAAGGGCAGCCCTTCGGGCGGCACATGGATCGTCCCGCCAGGATCGGTGGTCTCGGACACGGGCATCGGTCGCCTGGGCGATCATCACGGAGGCGGATGGCTGATAATCCCCCCACACCTTAATTGTACGCCCATTCGCTCCCATTGCGCATCCCGCCTCTATTTCTCCAGCATCGATCCGGGCCTGTTCCCCATGCCCGAAGGCGGCCCTGTGACAATGTCCCTTAATGTACCTTCGGCGCGCTGGTAGCCTGGGAGAAATCAAAGGCGCGGACGCCTCGCGAAAGCAGGCGGTTTTCGCGCCGCGGGATCGCCGCCCGGACGGATGTTCAACCCACCGGTTCCGTTTAGTCCGAAAGATGGTTGAGCAACCGGGTAAAACAAAAGCAACTCCAGTTTCAACCTGTTGGGAGAAATGACATGTCCGTGGATCGCTTGGTGCTGACCTTCGCTGGAATCTTCATTTTAGTAAGTTTGCTGTTGGCCCATCTTCACTCGCCGAACTGGATGTGGTTCACCGCCTTCGTGGGCGCGAATCTGTTCCAGGCCTCTTTCACGGGCTTTTGCCCCCTGGCCAAGATCCTGAAAACCGTGGGCGCAAGGTCCGGCTCGTTGTTCACCTGATCCCACGCCAACCGCCACCGGCTCCTCTTCCCCCGCGGAAACGGCGGGGAATTGGATCCGGCTCGGGCGAGGCAAAGCTTCATACGAGGGCGATTCGGGGCGCATTTACTCTCTCGCGCCACCGTGGGATTTTTTCCCCCGTGCTCTGACCCAATCCAGTATCCAAACCGCAAGGATCTCCGAAATGATGGAACGCTTTCAACTGTTGATGACCCGATATTCAGTGGAGCATCCCTGGCGGGTCACCCTGGCCATGATCGCCGTGCTGGTGGTTCCCCTGATCGTGGTGTTGCTGGGCACTTTCGCGCCCGGCACCTTCCCCATGCTCTCTCCAGTGACGATCGACACCGACCCGGAAAACATGCTTTCCCACGAGGAGCCGGTGCGGGTGCGCCATGACCGGATGAAGAAGGTCTTCGATATCCCGGACATCGTCGTGGTGGGGATTGTGGAGGAGGATCACCCCAACGGGGTGTTCAACATGGCCACGCTGGGGCGCATCCACGAGCTGAGCCAATTCGCGCTGACCCTGCGCTGGCCCGACCCCGACGATCCGGCCCGGGAAGAAGGCGTGATCGGCGCGGACATGGTGTCGCCTTCCACGGTGGACCAGATCGAGCAGGGCGGGCTGGGTTCGGTCAGCTTCACATGGCTGATGCCCCGTCCCCCCGCCAGCGATGCCGAAGCCCGGGAGGTGCTGGAAAAGGCCCGCAGGCTGCCCTACCTCAACGGAACCCTGCTCAGCGAGGACGGCAAGGCCATCAGCCTCTACCTGCCTCTTACAAGCAAGGACATGAGCTACCAGGTACGGGAACGACTGCTGGAAAAGATCGAAAGCTGGGGGGAGACCAACGAGGATTATCACATCACCGGACTCCCCGTGGCCGAGGACACCTTCGGGGTGGAGATGTTCATCCAAATGGGGCTTTCCGCCCCCCTGGCGATGGTGGTGATCACCTTCATGTTGTGGGTCTTCTTCCGCAAGTGGCAACTCATTCTCTCTCCGATTATCGTCGCCGTGGTCAGCGCCACCACCACCATGGCCTTGCTGGTGGCGACAGGGAACACGATCCACATCATGAGTTCGATGATCCCGATCTTCATCATGCCCATCGCAGTGCTGGACGCGATCCACATCCTTTCCGAGTTCTTCGACCGTTACCAGGAAACCCGGGACCGGCGCCGCACGGTTCTAACGGTGATGAAGGCCCTCTTCACACCGATGTTCTTCACCACCCTCACGACCTCGGCGGGCTTCCTTTCCCTGGCCCTGACCCCCATCCCCCCCGTTCAGGTCTTCGGGATCTTTGTCGGCGTGGGCGTATTTCTGGCCTGGCTGTGGACGATCACCTTCATTCCCGCCTTCATCATGTTCATTCCCGAGTCCTCCCTGCGCGACTTTGGCCATCAGGCAGGGCATGAGGACGAGGAGGCGACACTCTTGAGCCGTGTCCTGATTTACATCGGGCGCATGATGCACACCCGCGCCCGCACGGTGCTGGTGTTGTTCATGGGGGTGATCGTGGTGTCGGTCTACGGCATCAGCAAAATCACCATCAACGACAATCCCATCAAGTGGTTCACTTCATCCCATCCGATCAGGGTTGCCGACCGCGTGCTCAACGAACATTTCGGCGGCACCTACATGGCCTACCTGGTGCTGGATTCCGGGGAGGAGGCGGTGGGCCATGGAGCGGATTCCCTGGAAACCTATCTGCCCGGTTATCGCGCCCGCCTGAAGGAAACGGCCGGGGCCTTGGAAGACGACGGCTTCACGGGGATTGCCCCGGTGATGACCGCCTTCAACGAACAGGCCGAAGCCATCATTCGCGATCCGCGCGGCGCCAAGGCTTTCATTGCCGCGCTCCTGGAATTCGTGGAAGAGCGCCAGGAAAACGCCCCGGAGGATTCCCTGGAAATCTGGGAGGAAATGAGCCTGTTCCTGGACCAGGAACGGCAGCGGGGCGAGTTGTTCAAGGACCCTGAAACCCTGGCTTACCTGGAGCGCCTGCAACGCCATCTCGACACCCAGCCCACGGTGGGCAAGACCAATTCCCTGATCGACCTGGTGAAAACGGTGCATCGGGAACTCTTCCTTGGCGAGGAGGCCGCCTACCGCATACCCGATTCCCGGGGAGCGGTCGCCCAGTCCCTGCTGACCTACCAGAACAGCCACCGGCCCCAGGACCTGTGGCACTTCGTCACTCCGGACTACCGCAACGCCAACATGTGGGTGCAACTCACCAGCGGAGACAACCGGGACATGGCCAAGGTGGACGAGGCCTTGCAGGCCTTCCTGGCGGAAAATCCGCCGCCCCATGGCCTGCGGGCCCAATGGTTCGGTCTCACCTTCATCAACATGGTCTGGCAGGAACGCATGGTCAACGGAATGCTCCAGTCTTTCCTGGGCAGCTTCCTGGTGGTGCTGCTGATGATGATCCTGCTGTTCCGCTCCTTCCTGTGGGGACTGCTTTCCATGATTCCCCTCACCCTGGCCGTCGGATTCATCTATGGGTTGATCGGCTTCATCGGCAAGGACTACGACATGCCGGTGGCGGTGCTGAGCGCCTTGAGCCTTGGGCTGGCGGTGGATTACGCCATCCACTTCATCGCCCGTTCCCGTGAGGCCATGACCCATTCCGCGGACTGGCACGAGGCCCTGGCCACGGTGTTCGGTGAGCCGGCGCGCGCCATTTCCCGCAACGTGATCGTGCTGGGGGTGGGCTTCCTGCCCCTCCTCGTCGCGCCCCTGGTTCCCTACAAGACCGTTGGGGTCTTCATTGCCGCGATCCTCCTCGCCGCCGGCGTGGTGACCCTGCTGGTGCTGCCGGCGTTGATCACCCTGCTGGAAAGCCGGCTGTTCCGCTCCGATTCACTGGCGCCCTGCACCGGCGATGTTACCCCGAGCGGCGAGGAAGGCATCCGCACCCAGACGGTCCTCGGCGCCGCGGTGGTCTTCGCGGCACTGATCGCGGTCAACATTCACCAGTTCGCCCACATGAGCTGGATCACGGGCACGGCCATCGCCGTCGCGGTGGCCGCCGCCGCATTCGCGCTTTTTGTCTCGGCCCGGTGGATCCGCTCCGGCCTCAAACCCACGCACATCTCCCATGGCGCGAGTCAATAACCCGCCATGCATCTTTCCAGGAGCCATGTCATGCAACGCTTGATCATCCTTGTGGCGGCCCTCCTGCTGGGCAGCGCCGCTTTCAATGCACCGGGCCTGATGGCCCAGACCCCTTCGGTGGACACGATCGTTCATCGGGCCAACCTCGCCTCCTATTACCAGGGCAACGATGGCCGGGCCACGGTGACGATGACCATCACCGACAAGCAGGGGCGCGACCGCGAGCGGCGCCTCACCATCCTGCGCCGGGATTCTCCGCGCGTGGATGGCCTGAAGGACAATGCCTACTACGGAGAACAGAAATTCTATGTCTACTTTCACCGGCCCGCCGACGTAAGCAAAATGGTGTTCCTGGTCTGGAAGGCCGTGGAAGGCGACGACAACCGCTGGCTCTACTTGCCGGGATTGGACCTGGTCAAGCGAATCGCGGCCTCGGACAAGCGCACCAGTTTCGTGGGCTCGGACTTCACCTACGAGGATGTCTCGGGCCGGGCTGTCGATGTGGACGTCCATGAACTGGTGGAAGAGAACGAGAATTTCTATGTGCTGAAAAGTACGCCCAAGGATCCCGACACCGTGGAGTTTGCTTCCTACAAGAGCTTCATCCACAAGAAATCCTTCCTGCCCATCCAGGTGACCTATTTCGACAAGCGCGACCACCCCCTGCGGCAATACAAGGCCATCAAGGTGGAGAAGGTGCAAGGCCGCCTCACGGTCGTCAAGTCGAGCATGGCCAATCTTCAGACCGGCTCCAGCACCGTGATGGCCTACGCCGACGTGGCCTACGACGTGGGACTGCCCGAGCGCATTTTCACCGAACGGTACCTGCGCAAGGCACCGCGCAAGTACCTGCGCTAAGGACGAAGGGACATTGCCATGAACACCCGTGCCATTCCGCTCCCCGCCTTCCGGTGGCTCATGCCGCTCCTGCTGGGGGTTCTCCTCCTCGCCCCCCATGCCCTGCTGTGGGCACAGGATGAAGCCCCCGGCCTGCCCGCTGGGCTGGAAAGCGGCGGGGAACCGTCCCTTCCGGCGGGACTGGGAGATTCCGGGGAAACACCATCCCTCCCGCAAGGACTGGGGGAGGATGCGCCTTCTCCCGGGAGCGGAGCGGATGAGGGCGAAGTGGATGGCGAGGAAGATGAGTCCATGGGCAGGTGGGGTGGCTTCGCCGAATTGCGCGGCGGCCGCCGCTTTCGGGAGGATCCCTCCCACAAACGAACATCCCTGGCCGAAGCGCGTCTGCAACTGGAAGGCGAATGGCAAGGGGGCGGCATCGCGCTCCGCCTCAAAACCGATCTGCTTTACGATCAGGTGGCCGAAAATAGGGAAGAGGAAAACACGCTGGAATTGGAGCGCGGCAGGGGTTGGCTGGACCTCCGGGAGGCCAACGGGGCTTTCGCGCCCCTGTCCTTCCTGGATGTGAAAGCGGGGCGGCAAATCATCACTTGGGGCACTGGCGACCTGCTCTTCATCAACGACCTTTTCCCCAAGGACTACCGCTCCTTCTTCCTGGGCCGCGACGAGGAATACCTCAAGGCTCCCTCGGATGCGCTCAAGCTTTCCGGGTACTCGCCCTGGGTGAACGCGGATCTGGTGTATTCACCCCGATTCGATCCAGACCGCTACGTGGACGGGAGCAGGTTGTCCTATTATGACCCGGCGCTGGGGCAGATCGCGGCTTCGCCGGTGGTGGCCGATCTACCCCACAAGGCGGGCGAGGACGATGAATGGGCCATGCGCCTTCACGGGGTGCTCGGCACCGTGGAAGGGGCGCTGTATGGCTATCGGGGCTTTTGGAAGAGCCCCGCGGGAATGGACCCGGCCACGGGCCATGCCACCTTTCCGCGGCTGGCGGTGAATGGGGCCAGCCTGCGCGGGCCGCTGGCGGGAGGCCTGGCGAACCTGGAAGGAGGCGCCTACCGCTCCCTCGACGACCCCGACGGGGACGACCCCTTCGTCCGCAACGGTGAAACGCGGGTGATGGCCGGCTACGAGCGGGAAGCCCTTCGAAACCTAACTCTGGGCGTGCAGTATTACCACGAGCGGATGCGCCATTACACGGCCTATGTGGAGAGCCTTTCCCCCGGGGCCGAACCGGCCGAGCGCGATCGCCGCTTGTGGACCCTGCGCCTGACCTGGCTCACCTTCAACCAGAACCTGACCTGGTCCTGGTTCACCTTCTACACCCCCCAGGACGAGGACGCCTACCACCGGGCCAAGGTGCGGTATGCCGCCAGTGACGACTGGAGCCTTGAAATGGGCGCCAACCTCTTCGGCGGGGAACGGGACGACGGATTCTTCAATCAGTTTCGCCACAACGAAAACGCCTACGGCGCCTTGCGCTATAGCTTCTGAGAATGGCTTCGGGGACGGTGAGGAAGACCCGTCCCCGAAATGGTGCTTAGGCCATGAATAACAGGGCTGGATCAGCCGATGCGTTCCACCTGCACCGGGTGGGTCGTTTCGCCCATCATCTTGTCGCTTTTTGGGCAACCGGCCAGGACAAAGGTAAGAGCCATCAAAGCCATCAGTGTGAACAGGATCTGGAGTTTTTTCATGGGAACGTCCTCTCTCGTGAACCATTCAATGGGAAAGACCCGGATGGAGTGGGCCTGCGATGCCCCTGAATCAGGACCTTCGCGAGATGGAGTGTAGCGGGGAAAGGATCACGAAAGTTTCACGGAAAGATTGCGATAGTCTCACATTTTCAAGTGGGGAACGCTCAGGGTCCTTCCGCGACGGATTTTTCACCGGGCAGGACGGCCGGTGGGGCCGCCAGGTCGAAGAGGAACCGGGTTCCATCCCCCGGAGAACTTTCCACGGAGATATCGCTTTGGTGCATCTCCAGGATGCACTTGACGATGGCCAACCCCAACCCCGAACCGGCGGAGCCCGCTGAAGGGCCAGATGAGCGCGAGCGGCTTTTGTCGGCCCTGAAAAACCGCTCGAAGACATGGGGCAGTGCTTCGGGGTCAATGCCCTGCCCACTGTCCCCCACGGCGACTCTCACGGCTCCGCTCCCCGGGTGCAGGCTCACCCTCACCTGTCCGCCCGGCGGCGTGAAGCGGAGGGCGTTGTCGATCAAATTAGCCAGCACCCGTTCGATCAGCGCGATGTCCGCGCGCACCAGGGGCAGGTTGCGCTCGCCTTGGGCCGCGAGGTCGATGTTCTGCTCCCGTGCCTGGGGCTGGAATTTCATCACAACGTCCTGGGTCAATTCATCCAGGGAAAAGTCCTCGAAGCGAGGCTCCACCTGCCCTGCCTCCAGCTTGGACAATTCGAAAAGCTCTTCCACCAGAGCCGCAAGGCGCAGGGTATTGCCGTGAATGATCTGCAAAAAGTCCTGCCGTTCCCGGGGCGGCAGGGAATCTTCCTTCATGAGGAGGGTTTCCAGATAACCCTGGATGGACGACAGGGGCGAGCGGAGATCGTGGGACACATTGGCGATCAGTTCGCGGCGCATGACATCCGAAGCCCGCAGCCGCTCCAGGGTCGCCTCGATCCGGTCCGCCATTTCGTTGAAGGCGCGGGCCAGTTGCCCGATTTCATCCAGGCTGTCGTCATGCACCCGCCGGGTGTGGTCGCCGGACTCGAAGGCACGCACCACGCCCGACATGCCCCGCAGACGCTTGGTGAGAAGGAAGAACACCAGCAAGCCCGCCAATGAGATCAGCACGAAGGTGGCCCCGAGGGACAGGATCGATCCTTTGATGATGTAACTCTTTTCCATCATGGCCACGATGGACTGATACTGCTCCCCGCCCAGGATCAGGTAAAGATATCCGGGTTCCCCACCGATGGTGATCGGGGCGGCGGAAAAGGGCTTGGAATCGGAGGGATGCCGGGGATCCAGTCCATAAAGGGGCAGGGGAGGGGATCCCCCCTCGGACAGAAAGGCGGCGATGGGCGCCAGGGGCACACGATCGGCTTCCAGGGACCGCCCGTCATCGAAGTGAGCCAGAATGCGGCCCGCGCTATCCAACAGGTAGATTTCCACCCGGGGATTGTAAAGCATCAGGTCATGGAGCAGGACGGAAACGGCCCCCTCGTCGAGCCCTCCGGCCAGGGCGGGTTGAAAGGGAATGGCCAGGTTGCGGGCCAGTCCCCGGTTCAGGCTCTGGTCGGCTTCATGGGAGAACTTGCGGGCCGACTGGACGCTCAGCCACAGTTGAGCCAGGGAAAGCAGCAGGAGCAGCACCAGGAAGATCGCGGAGATGCGCCCGAAGAGGCCGGTGAAAAGGGATTTCATGAACTGGAATTTCATGGAACCGCCTCCTCCATCTCCACGAAGCGGTAGCCGTAACCCCAGACTGTCAGGATGAACCGGGGGTTGGAGGGGTCGGTTTCGATCTTGGCCCGCAACCGGTTGATGTGGGAATTCACCGTGTGCTCGTAACCGGTGTAGGAGTAACCCCAGACCTGGTTGAGCAATTGTTCGCGGGTGTAGGGCTTGCCCGGATTCGTGGCAAAAGCGGCCAGCAGGTCGAATTCCTTGGCCGTCAGGTCTACCGCCTTGTGGTTCAGGGTCACCCGGCGCTTTGCGAGATGAACGGTCAGATCGCCATAGGTCAGCGGTTCCTGGGCCCCGTCATCATGGGATGGAGTGTCGTGCGGGGCGGGTCCGGCCCGCCGCAGGATCGCCTTGACCCGTGCGATCAATTCGCGCACGGAGAAGGGCTTGGTGAGGTAGTCGTCCGCACCCAGTTCCAACCCCAGCACCTTGTCGATCTCCTCGCTCCTGGCCGTCAGCATCAGGATCGGGACGCGGGAACCGCTCTCCCGCAGGGTGCGGCAGAGCTGCAATCCGTCCAGGCCTGGAATCATCAGATCAAGCACGATCAATCCGGCTTCCCCGGACATGGCGCGGGCCAGCCCCGTCTCGCCGTCCCCCGCCCGTTCGGTCTCGAAGCCCTGGTCTTTCAGGTGGAAGTCCACCAGGCCCGCGATTTCCGGATCGTCCTCGATAATCAGGATGCGAGGATTCATGGAAGAATATCCCGTGTCAGGATGCGTGTCTCCGTGGACGTCGGCCCGGTGTCGCCCGGAATGCCGGTGGGACTCAACCGTGGCGGCGCTCGAAGTCCTCCATGAAAGTGGCGAGGACTTCGGCCCCTTCCATGGGCATGGCGTTGTAGAGGGATGTGCGGACATCCTGCCGCATGAGAGGGGGTCTCATGCCGTGCAGCCCCTGTTCCACCGACTCGGCGAAGAACATGGCCAGCAGGTCGGGGTTGGGCACGCCAAAGGTGTAGTTCTGGGTGGAGCGGCAATCTTTCCTGGCATGTCCGGTGTAGAAGTCCGAAGCGTCGATGACGCCGTAGATCCGGGCGGCCTTCTTGTCGTTGAGGGCCTCCATCGCCTCCACCCCTCCCATGTCCCGGGTCCACTCCATCACCAGTTTGTTCACCCACATGTTGAAGACATTGGGAGTGCTGGGCATGGAGTCCGTCTCGGCCAGCACTTTGTAGCTCAACTGCCGCGCGACTTCCGGAAGTGCGCAATCCAACAGGTCGTCGCGGATGATGATCGCCGCGGTGCCGGGGGGCCCCAGGTTCTTCTGGAATCCGGCAAAGAGCAATCCGAACTGGGACACATCCACCTTGCGGGATAGGATCTCCGAGGTGAAATCGCCCACCAGGGGCACCGGAAGCGGGTGGGGAAATTCCTCCCAGCGCGTACCCATCATGGTGTTGTTGGTGGTGATGTGCAGGTAGGCCGCGTCTCCGTCCACCATTCCCGGATCCAGGTGGGGGATATGGTCGAATCCGGTTTCCTCGCTGCTGGTGATCACCTCCACCTTGCCGAAGCGGCGCGCTTCTTCCATGGCCCGCTGGGTGAAAAACCCGGTGTTGCAGAACAGCGCCTTGCGATCGGGATGCCTTCCCATCAGGTTCAGGGCCACCGAGGAGAACTGCATCGCGCCTCCCCCGTGGGAGAAAATCACCTGGTAGTTGTCCGGCAACTCAAGCAATTCCCGGTACAGAGCCTTGGCCGTGGCAAGAATTTCCATGAACTCGTTGTTGCGATGGTTCATTTCGATGATGGACATGCCTGTGCCCCCGTAGTCGAGAAACTCGGCCTGCACCTGCTCCATCACCGGTACCGGCAACATGGCCGGCCCCGCCCCGTAGTTGAAGACACGCTGCTTCATTGACGCCTCACAAAAAGGAATGTTGGTTTTCCAGGGATGATTTTCGACGGGAAAGGTCCATGCCCAACCAGGCTGGATTCTCATTCACAGGGAATCGGCGGCGTTCCGCAGCCTTCGTCCCTATCCTTGAACCATGGCACAAAAACCATCCGGGAAACCAGCAGGGATCCCAGGGAAAGAAAGGCCCGCGGAGGGGCTTGTTTCACGACCCGCATTTATGGGCATCTAAGGGGTTCAACTCTAGCAGTTCATCGATACGAAGGAGCGAGGCAATGCAGGTGAGCATGGAAGGGCGCGCGGCGCTGATTACGGGAGGAAGCAGGGGACTGGGGCTGGCGATGGCAAAAAAGTTCGCCGGGGCAGGCGCCGATGTGGCCATGGTGGCGCGGCGTCCCGAGGTGTTGGAGGAAGCCCGGGTGCAGGTGGAGGCCGCGGGTCGGGAGGCGGGCTTCGAAGGACTCAAAGTGCTTGCGATCCCTGGAGACGTGGGTTCCGCCGAGACCGTGAACGCGGCCTTCGAACAGGCGGTCGCCGGGCTGGGCCGGGTGGACGTGCTGGTGAACAACGCGGGCACCTCGCGCACCGGCCCCTTCGAGTCCCACGACGACGCGGCATGGCAGGACGATATCGACCTGAAGCTCTTCGCGGCGGTGCGCCTGTGCCGGCTGGCCCTGCCGGGCATGAAGGAGCGCCGCTGGGGGCGCGTGATCAATGTGCTCAACTCGGGGGCCAAGGCGCCTCCGGCCCATGGCGCGCCCACCGCCGTGTCCCGCGCCGCGGGGATGGCCCTGACCAAGATACTGGCCTCGGAATACGCACCCCACAACGTGCTCATCAACGCCCTCTGCACCGGCATTCTGGTGACCGAACAGTGGGAATGGCGGCACGAACGGCTCGCGCCCGACAGCACCTTCGAGGATTTCGTCACCGAGCAGGGCAAGATCGTGCCCCTGGGGCGGATGGGGCATCCCGACGAGTTCGCCAACCTGGCCTGCTTCCTCGCCTCCGACGCGGGCAGCTACATCACCGGCTGCGCCATCAACGTGGATGGCGGCAAGTCCCCGGTTGTGTAAACAGCCCGTGGTGTAAACAGCCCGTGGTTCAACAAACTGCGAAAGAAGGAAGATAATCCTGGGGGTTTCACCCCCAGACCCCCAGCAGGGGCCATGCCCCCTGCACCCGATTTGGTGTAATAAAATCGAATGCGTGCGTAACGCGAGACTCCCTTGATACTTCCTCAATAGGGGGGCGTGGGGGGACTTGTTCCCCCACTGGATGTTCGTTTTTTTTGTTTTGATTACGGTTTTTTTTAAACACCCCGGGTGCGTTCAGCCCACCGGCTCGCCTTCGGCGAGGTCGCCCCGGTCGAAGAGGGTCTGGCGGATCAGGTGTTTGGGCACCTTGCCGTAGCCGGATTTGGGCAGGGCCTCCCACATGAAAATGCGGCGCGGCCATTTGTACTTGGCCAGCCGCCCTTCCAGGTAGCCCAGCAGTTCCGCCTCTCCGACGCCGTTCGCTCCACCCTCGGATCCGGGGTTGGATGCCTGTCTCGGCACCACCACGGCCACACCCGCCTCGCCCCACTTGGGATCGGGCACCCCCAGCACCGCCGCTTCGGACACCGCCTCGTGCTCCAGCAGCACCTCCTCGATCTCACGAGGATACACGTTGGCCCCCCCGGAGATGTACATGTCCGAGGCCCGCCCCGTGAGATAGAGCAGGCCCTGTTCGTCCAGGTACCCCAGGTCTCCGGTGCGAAACCATCCGTCCCGGAGGGAAGCCGCGTTGGCTTCCGGATTGTCCAGATAGCCCGTGAAGACGCCCAGGCCGCGTACACAGACTTCCCCCTGTTCTCCAGTGGGCAGAAAGCCTTTTCCCTCGGAGAAATCGGGATCGTGGATGGCGATCTCCATGCCGGTGCGGGGATAACCGCAGGAGCCCAGGGGCATCGCGTCGTCCTCCCCGCTGTGCATCCAGGGCGGCAGGACGGTGATGTTTCCGGTGACCTCCCCCATGCCGTAGTACTGCACCAGCACCGGGCCCAGGGTGGCCAGGGCGGTCTTCTGGTCTTCCCGGTACATGGGCGCGCCGGCATAGATCACCCAACGCAGGGCACCGTGGTCGCATTTTTCCCGCGCCGGGTGTTCCACCAGCATTTTCACGATGGTGGGCACGGTGAACAGGTTGCTCACCCGATGCGCCTCCATCAGCCGCCAGGCCTCCTCCACGTCGAGGGCCTCGCCGGGCATCAGCACGGTCTTGGCCCCGCGTGCGGTATTGACCATCATGTGGAGTCCCGCCCCATGGGAAAGGGGCGCCACGACGATGGATGCGTCTTCGTGGCTGAGCCCGGGCATCAGGTCCGCGAGGTAGTTGGTGACCACATAGGCCATCTGCCCGTGGGAGAGCACGGCGGCCTTGGAACGGCCCGTGGTGCCCGAGGTGAAGAAATACCAGAGGGGGTCGTCCCGGTTCACCGAGGCTTCCCACGGCCCCGCTCCGGCATGACTGGACAGCACGGCCTCGTAGTCGTGCTCCCCCTTGCGGGCATTCTCCATGGCCACCACGTGCTCCAACATCGGGGCGGCCTTCCGCGCGGCGTCCACATGGGGGGCAAAGGGCGCGTCGTAGATGAAGGCCCGCGCCTTCACCAGTCCGGCGAGATAGGCGATCTCCGGCGGCGTGAGGCGAAAGTTAGTGGGAGCCAGGACCGCGCCCAATTTGAAAACCGCCCAGATCGCCTCCACCATGCGGGCATTGTTGCGGGAATGCAGCAGCACGGCGTCGCCCCGGCCCACGCCCAGCACCTTGAGCCCCTGCGCCAGCGCATTGACCCGCGCCTCCAGTTCGCGCCAGGTGTAGGAATGCTCGCGCCAGACCAACGCTTCCCGCTCCGGGTGCAACCGTGCCGTGTCGGAAAGGAAACGCCCGAAATTCATTGTGTCGCCCATGGTGGATTCCCCCGGGGAGGTTGGAGCTTTCGCCTTCAAAAGAATACCCATCGCGAACCCTCCGCGGTGGGAAGCGCCGATCCCCCTTCTTCCAGGGCGGATCGTTTGGCGTTATGGTATCCAAAGAACCGGGAAGGTCAATGGACGGGAGGGTTGGCCCCTTCCACTTCACCATTCACTTCATCGAGCGGGAACGCCCATGATCAAGCTTACCTTCTGCATGCACCGGCAGGCCCATCTATCCCGCGAGGAATTCCAGGCCTATTGGCGGGACAAGCACGGCCCCTTGGTGCAACAGCACGCCACCGCCCTGGGGGTGTGCCGCTATGTCCAGGTGCATACCCTGAGCGATTCCCTCAACGACGCCATGCGCTCGGCCCGGGGCACCGGCGACCCCTACGACGGCGTCGCAGAATTGTGGTGGGACGACAGGGCGACCCTGGATCGCGCCTTCTCCACCCCGGAGGGGCGGGCGGCAAGCAAGGCGCTGATGGAGGATGAGGCACGCTTCATCGATGCCTCCCGTTCGTCGGTGTGGGTGGGAGAGGAGGTGGAACTTGTCAACGAATAGGCGTTTAAGCCGTGCGCGCTCCCTCACGCGGCGGGAGGCGCTCAAGCGCGGTGGCCGTGCGGCCCTGAAAGCGGGCGCGCTGGGCCTGGGAGCTGCCACTTTGGGAGCCGGGGGCCTGTTGCTGCCCCCCGCGGAGGTCCATGCCATCGACTGGTCCGCCCTCTTTAGGAAACGCATGCCCGATGTTTCGGGCACGGTACGGACGATTGAGGGAATGGCCTACGTGGAAAATCGCCCCCTGCACCTGGGAGATACAGTGCCCTCCGGTGCGCTGGTGCGGGTGGCCGAGGACGGGCGGATCGTCATCGGCCTGGCAGATGGGGGAATCTTCACGGTGTACGGGGGCTCGGAGTTGGAACTGTTCCTGGAGAAAATGAGCCAGGGGGTATTGAATCTCCTGGCGGGAGCCCTGCTGATGGTGGCCCCCAAGGGAAGCCGCTACCTCATTGCCGGGAGCGACGCCACCTTCGGAATCAAGGGCACCGTGGTCTATCGCAAGGTCGTCACGGCCAAGGAACGAATGATGTACGGCCCTGGCGCCTCCATGGAAATTCCGGCAGGGGCCACCGGTTATTTCTGCACCTGCAACGGGGCCGTGGATTTCCTCCATGGCACGAATACCGGGGAGGGCCGAACACTGACCCCATTCCATGAATCCCTGGCCACCCACCACAATGCACAGTTCCTCGTCCCAGGTGCGGCGGGGGCGCGGGTGAGCGCGCCCCGCATTCACACCGCACCCATGCTGGGCCACACCGACCAGGAAATCAGCGCCCTGGTGGGCATGCAGGATCCCGCGCACCGGCACCCCATCGATTGGCTGCGGCCGATGTGATGAACCGGCAGGTGCATGGGTAGGGGTGGAGCGGCGTCCGCGGACCCATTCCCTCCAGCGCCCGTGTTGTGTGATGTTGAACCTCGAAGAAATGAAGCAGGACAAAAACCAGGAGCGGCAGGCAGGCATGAATCAGGGTACGGTCATTATTGGAGGAGGCGTCATCGGTCTGGCCATGGGCTGGAAGCTGTTGCAGCGGGGCGAGCCGGTCACGCTGCTGGAAAAGGGCGAAACCGGGCACGAGGCCTCCTGGGCCGCCGCGGGGATGTTGGCCCCGGTGGGGGAGATCCATTTCCAGGAGGAGGACAACATGCGCCTGGGGATGGAGAGCCTGCGCCTGTATCCCCGCTTCGTGGAAGAGGTGGAGGCAGCCTCGGGCATGGAGGTGGGC
>Ga0316187_10002072_pt1 | contig 17522 bp, 16 predicted proteins | sample CroRivburrow1_MG_FD_204927 | JGI IMG/M metagenome (GOLD analysis project Ga0316187, IMG submission 204927) | Coastal sediment microbial communities from Maine, United States - Cross River worm burrow 1 | ecosystem: Environmental > Aquatic > Marine > Coastal > Sediment | place: USA: Maine...
GGCGTGATCGTGACCAGCAGGACCACCGTGGGGTGCAAGCCCTTGCCCTCATGCCCGGGTGGGAATTGGGGAGGTGGTGAGTCGAGCAAGTGCGGCGGATGCAGGTCAGCGTCAGTGTCAGTGTCAGCGTCAGCGTCAGTGTCAGTGTCAGCGTCAGTGTCAGCGTCAGCGTCAGTGTCAGTGCCAGTGTCAGCGTCAGTGTCAGTGTCAGTGTCAGTGTCAGTGTCAGTGTCAGTGTCAGTGCCGGTCTCGACTTCGGTCTCGACTTCGGTCTCGGTCTCGGACTCCGGGTCTCCCTGCGCGCGCACCGGCCCCGCTGCCCACAGGGCCAAGACCCCGAGCGCAACTGCGCACGTACTGTTCCTTCGATTCCTTCTCATTCACTACTCCTGCTCCCGTGCAGTCGACTCCGACGGTCGACCACGAGGCTCCGCGGCCCTTCCTTGGGTCGCGCGGTTTCACGTTCGTTGCTTGGACGAACGCTAGGCGGGAGGCGAGTTCTTTGGAGCGATTCGGAAACGAGCAGCGCGGGTGAGAACTTGTGCGTCGGTGGGCGCGAAGCCCAGCGCGACTTCCAGGGCCTGTGTGAGCAGTTCTGGGGAGACGATCGTTGCGACCGCGCCTCGCCGATCGACCGACAGCGCACAATGATCGTGCGTCTTGCCGGAACCCTCGGAGGGTGTTCCCTCGAGCGCCGCCACATCGGCGTGTGCATGCTCTGAGTCGACGTGCTCGTGGGAGTCGCCACGGTGGACTAGATCACCGTGCTCGGCGCATCGCGTATGCTCCACCAGCAGCATGTGGCCGCCGGTCGAGCCCTGCAGCAACAGGGCAAGCAGTCCTGCGAGAACGCAAGCGCGCCGAATCATTAGGGATCCCGGAGGCTGTTGTAGCGAGGAACGCATGGCCCGGCGCCCAGTATTGCCGAAGCTCCGAAGAGATCAATCAGGCGCCCATGTGCGCTGGAGTGGCTCACCCAAGGGGGCTACACCCTTGGGCGCTTCTGCACGCTACCATCTAATGGGCTTTGGGGGCCCGCTTTCCGATGTCGCGACACGATCCGAGTGAGGTTACACGGCGCCACGTCTTCTCGCAGAAGGGACTCTCCGAGAAGCAGGAGCAGGCCCGCATCGTCGTGCTCGCCGGGAACCTGGCCGGCGACAAATACGCCATCAACACCGAGCTGACGTTCGGGCGCGGCGACAGCGCCGACGTGAAAATCGACGACACGCTCGTGTCGCGAATGCACACGCGCATTTTCCAGCATGAGAACGGCGCCTACCTGATCGAAGACCTCGACAGCCGCAATGGGACGCAGGTCAACGGAATGGCGGTGGTACGGCAGGTCTTGACGTACGGCGACCGCGTCCAGATCGGCAGCTGCCTCCTGCTGTTTGCCCATCACGATCCGATGGAGGAGCAGGTCGCGCAGCGTCGCAAGCTCGAGGCCATCGGGCGGCTCGGGACGGGCGTCGCGCACGACTTCAACAATCTTCTTGGCGCGGTCCGAGCCAGTATCGATTTCTTGAACGGGCTTCCGGGCGAGACCAAGGTCAGCGAAACCGATGTGCGCGAAGCGTTCAACGACATTCGCACGGCAGCCGCTGCGGCGACCGAGATGACCAGCCGCTTGCTGGGTTTCGCGCGCGAGATAGAGCGCAGTCATACCGAGGTCGACCTGTCCGAGCTCTGCCACCACGTCGTGCAGCTCGCACGCCACACGTTTCATCGGGGTATCAGCATCGAGGCGCAGATCGACCGCGGGCTCAAAGTGACCGGCGACCGCGGGCAACTGCACCAGCTGCTGATGAATCTGCTGATCAATGCACGCGATGCGATGCCGAACGGGGGTAAGCTCAAGCTCAGCGCCAAGAAGGCCGACCAACTCGACCTCGAGAAGGCGCCGCTCAACCCGCTGGTCGCGCACGCTCTCGTCACCGTGGAGGACACGGGCATCGGCATGGACGACGCGACCCGGGAACGCGCGTTCGATCCGTTCTTCACGACCAAGGGCCCCCAGGTTGGCGCGGGCCTGGGCCTCGCAGCCGTGTATGAGATTGCAAAGGCGCACAACGGGCACATCACGCTGCACAGCGTGCCGGGTCGCGGCAGTCAGTTTCAGGTCGTGTTCCCGCTGACGAGCGAGCGCCCGATGGTCCCGACGGAACCAAGTTTGCCGGCGATTAGGCTTCCGCGGACGCAGCTTCTGATCATGCTGGTCGACGACGAGGACATCGTTCGCCGAAGCGCTGGCCGCGTCGTTCGGCAGAGTGGCCACCGCGTGATCTTTGCCCAAAGCGGCGAGGAAGCTCTTCGAATCTACTCGGAGACTCAGCCGCGGCCCGATCTGGTGCTGATGGACCTCAACATGCCCGGAATGACTGGAGACGAGGCGTTCAAGGAGCTGCGGGAAGTGGACCCGGAGGCGCCCGTGGTGTTCGTGTCTGGGTACTGGGACCGCGACCTCGAACGTGAGCTTCGCAGCCTGGGTGCGCTCGGCTTTGTCCAAAAGCCCTACGAAGCTGCTACGCTCCGGGACGCCATCGTTCAGGCGATGACCGCCCAGACTTCATGATCAAGTACATAGGCTCCAAACGGGTGTTGGTGCCGCACATCGTGCGGGCGGTGTCGGCGTTTCCCGAGTCGGGGAGGGTGCTCGACTTGTTTTCCGGGACCTCACGGGTGGCGAGAGGTCTCAAGCAGTCTGGTCGCTTCGTGATCGCGAACGACCATCTGGCATATGCGGCGACTCTGGCTCGCTGCTACGTGCAAGCGGATGCGGATCGTTGGCTCGAGGAGGCGACGCAGCTCATCGCTGAGCTCTCGGTCGTCCATCCAGAGGACGGGTACTTCACCAAAGCGTTCTGCGAAGACGCGCGGTACTTCCAACCAAAAAACGGCGCGCGCGTGGACGCGATCAGGGAGGACATCGCCCGGCGCGCGTTGCCGCCAGAGCTCGAAGCCATTGCTCTGGTGTCGTTGATGGAGGCCGCCGATCGCGTCGACTCCACGACCGGTGTGCAGATGGCTTACTTGAAGCAGTGGGCGGCCCGCGCGTTCAATGACCTAGAGCTCCGCGTGCCAGCGATTCTGTCCGGCCCCGGCGAGGCGCTTCACCTCGATGCGGTCGAGGCGGCGTCAAGTGTCGACGCCGACGTCGCGTACATCGATCCGCCTTACAACCAGCACAGCTACATGGGCAACTATCACGTCTGGGAGAGCCTCGTTCGCTGGGACAAGCCCGAGACCTACGGCATCGCCAACAAGCGCGTCCAGTGCAAGGAATACAAGAGCGACTTCAACTCGAAGCGCCGGATTCGTCAAGGGTTGCAGGCCATCCTCGAGGCCGTCCGTTGCAAGCATCTGCTGGTCTCGTTCAACAACGAGGGGCACGTCGACCGCGAGGAGATGATCGCGCTTCTGTCGCAAAGAGGGCACGTAGGCGTCGTCGCCGTCGACTTCAAGCGCTACGTTGGTGCCCAGATTGGCATCCACAATCCGAGCGGCGAGAAGGTCGGCCGTGTGAGCCATCTGCGGAACAAGGAGTACTTCTTCGTCGTGAGCGAGCGTCGCGACACGGTGGACGCTGTGGTTCGGGAGATCGAATCTAGCATCCAGGACGCCGCGCTTGCGTCGAGCGCCCCAAGAGGCAAAAGGAAGGGTCATGAATCTGAACGACGTGTTGAATGACGAGGCCAAGCGCGCCTCAATCACCGAAGACGTTTGCGGCTTGGTCGATGAGGAAGTGGGCAACCAACGTGGAATCAGCGGTCTCGCCGTCAAAGCAGGGTACAAGCTGGTTCAAGGTGTGAAGCCGGGCTTCGTTCGCAACGTGGTTCAAGCCCTGCTGCCGGAATTCGCCGCGGCGCTCGAACCGTTTCGCGAGCAGGCGGTCGCCCAAGGTCAGTCCGTCGCGAACTACTTCAGCGCACACTCGAAAGAAGTGGCCGAAGCCCTCCTCGCCGTCACCGATGGCCGTGCCCAGAGCTCCAAGCACGGCTCGGTCAAAGGCGCTTACGGCAAGCTCCGAGGCTCGGCGCGCAAGAACGTCGAAAGCGCCGTCCCCGGGCTAGGTAAGATCGTCGACCAGTACTGCTGAATGCTCTATCTGCAGCTCACCAATCAACGCGGCGAAACGGTGATCAAGTTCAAAGCGGCCGCGCTGATACGGCAACGGCCTCAGCAGGCCTAACCTGGGCGAGCATGTCGACCACCGCGGCGCGGGTGCGCTTGCGCAAGTCGGCCACTGCTTCTTGATCTTCGAGCTCCGCGCTCGGGTAGAGCGGCTTTCCGATTTGCACCGTGACGAGACGGTCCTCGCGGTTCTTGCTTCCGCCCGTATCGACCTCGTCGCGGGACATCAGTGTGAATGTGCCATTCAGTGCGACGGGCACCACCGGCTTCCCGGTCAGCACGGCTGCTTGGAATGCACCGTTCTTGAACTCCCTCAGCTTACCGTCTTCGGTTCGTGTCCCTTCGGGGAACACCAGGAGCGGTTTGTCATCGCGGAGCACGCTCTCGAATGCTTCCGTGACCGCCAGTGCCGCATTCTTGCCCTTGTTGCGGTCGACCGGCACGTGTCCTGCGAGCCTGAGGTGCCAGCCCAAGAACGGGATATTCATCACCGAACGCTTCGCGGCCCACTTGAAATCGCCGGGCAGTGCCGCTCCGAGCACCAAGATGTCGATCAAGCTCTCGTGGTTGCTCGCGTAGACGAAGCCACCGTCCGGAACGTTCTCTCCACCCGTTGATTCGATGTCGATGCGGAGGCCTTTGGCCGAGGACTGGCTCCACTTCTTGGCTGCCCACGTCGATGCCGCGCCCTTGGTGAGTGGCCCGATGCCGAGCGACACCGCACTCCAGCCGACCGTGCGGGTTCCGAACGGGACCCACTGCTGCAGCCAACGCCCGCGTTGACCCCAGCCCATCTCGCCGCCCTTGCGGAAGATGCCCCACTCGTTGCGCGCCCACTCGACTGTGTTCTTGAGCCCCATCCTCGGCCCAATTACCACTCCCGGCGACACATGGAAAGTGCCGCCCTGGGCTCACGCCATCGGACGAACGGGGCTGGGTGGAACGTTCGAAAGATCGAGACCTTCGGGGAGTGCCCTATACGGGAACTCGAAGTTCACGGATTTCGCGTAGGTGTACAGCGCCGCGCCGTACGAAGTGAAGGGAGTTGGCGCGCTATGCAGATCCGTCACCGCGCGCGTGTTGTCGTACACGATGTCCGTTGCGATGTACGGGATGAGCACGCTCAGGAGCGCGCCGGCGCGTTGGAGGCTTCCCGCTTTGGGCAACTTGGCCAGGGCATCCATCGCTCGCTCGAAAGGCACCGCGAGCTGACCGGCAAACCGAGGGGCTCGTTTGCCGCGGGCAGACGAAAATGCGTCGGCAATCTCCCCGAGGGTTCGCGACTCGATGCCCGCGCTCAAGTGGTACGTGTCGCGCGAAAGGTCTTCCCGGACGTGCAGCTCGGCGATGCTTGGGCCGACCCAGTCGGCATTGACGATGTCGAGGCGAATGTCGGGTGAAAGCGGCAGCACCGGGAGGTTGGTCAAGGCACAGAGGGCGCGGATCATGTCGAACCGAGTCGTTGCGGCGAAGCGTGAATCGCCAACGACGCTGCTCGGGCGCACAACCAGGCAAGGCGAGTCCGGCAAGAGCTCTCGTACCATGTGCTCACAAAACTTCTTGGTGCGCGTGAACGGATTGAAATCGGGCTGGCTCCAGCCTAGGGGTTCGTCTTCCATCACCAGCGCCCCCGGACGGTTGCCGGCCACGGCCGCCGTCGACACCAGCGTGAAGCGCTCCAGAGGATGGTCTTCTTGGATCGCGCGCGCGAGCTGAATGACCGAGAGCGTGCCTCGAAGGTTTTGATTCGTACAGGCGCGCTCGGAACGGAAGTCGAGGGCGTCCGCGTTATGGAGAACCGACTCCGCGTTCGAGATGAGCCAATCGTAGTCTGCCGCAGAGATGCCCAGGCCGGGCTCGGTCAAATCACCGCCGATGAAACAGATCCGATCCAGGTGGCGATGAAACTCGTCGGCCTCCATGTGCAGTTGAAGGGACTTCCAGAGGCGTTCGACGCCGGCGTCGTAGTCCGAGGTCCCCACGAGAAGTGCGAGCTCGTGGTCGGTGTTGCGAAGGAGCCACTCGGTAGAGTACGACCCGAGGTACCCGGTCGCCCCTGTCATGAAGATCGCCATCGAAGCTTATCGTTGTGGGCTTCGCGGCGAAGTCAAGAGCGCCAGCAGTGCATCGGTCGCATCGACGTGCACCCAATGCCCCGCCGGTTCGATCACATGCACCGAGATGTTTGAATTCTGGTCCGCGAGTTGCTCCACCCGCTCGCGATCCGAGGCGGAAAACACCTCGGAACGGCCGCCGATGACCACGTCGAGCGTGCAACCCTGCGGCAGTGCTTCGAGCACGTCCCAACTGTCGGTCCGGGCGTAGTCTTCGATGAGAGCGCGAACCACCCCGAGGTCCGGCCCGAAGCTACGTTCGCCACTGCCGGTCCTCTGGAGGTTCATCGCGAGCCATTGGGCTATCGGAGGCGGCTGCCCGGCCCCGACCAGCGCCGAGACGAACGCGTCTCGGGACGCCCATTGTCGGGGAAGGGCTTCGAGAGTTCGAATCACCGTGGCGGTTGCCGACGTGTCGCGATTCTCCACGTGCGGAGACGGCGAAGAGTCGATGGTCCACGCCTCGGTGAGTCGACCCCCGCGCGATCGGAGCCACTCCAGCACGACCTTGCCCCCGAAGCTGTGGCCGAGAGCGCCCGCGGTTCGGACGGGCAGCGACGCCTCGAGCTCGGCCACATCGGCTGCCGCCGTTCGCACGCTGTGTGGGCCTGAGAGTCCGAGGGACTCCCCGTGCTCGCGGAGGTCGACCAGGACTGCGCCCCACTCGGGCCTCGCGTCGACGAACCGCCGGGCGATGGCTCGCCAATTGGCTCGCGTACCTAGGATCCCGTGCAAAAACAGCATGTATCGGTCGGGATCGGCCGATCGGGAGGTCATGATGTCGTGGGCAAGCACGAGCTTGCCTTACCACAGATGGCCGGATGACCCGATCAGCGGGCGGTCGCCGGTGCCGGCACCGCGGGGATGAGCTGCATCAGCGCCTTCTCCAGCCGGAACACCGCGCTGTCCGACATGGGGCGCCGCTTGGAGCGTGTCCGTCCCGTCTCGAGGCCATCGAGGTAACCCTGCATCTTGCGGCGAGCCTCGTGGATGCGCCAGGCGATCGTGCCCTCGGTGGTCTCGAGGACCACCGCGGCTTCCTTGTAGCTGAGGCCCTGGAGTGTCGTTAGAACCACCGTCGTTTGCAGAAGGGGCGAAAGCCGATCGAACGCCTCGAGAAGCGCCCGATATCGATCCCGCAGCTGGGCCGCGCGTTCCGGATCGCCGTGCGAATCGACGGCGACGGCGGCGACCAGGCGAGGGTCATCGAGCGGCACGGTGCGCCTGCGCTTCCGATCGCGTTTCGAGTTGAGGGCCCGGTGCAATGTAATTCGATAGATCCAAGTGAAGAACTCGCTGCGTCCTTCGAACTCTGGAAGCTTGTGGTACGCCTTGAGGAAGGCGTCCTGCGTGATGTCGTCCGCGTCGCTTGCCTGGCCCGTCAGATGCAGCGCCAGCGAGTACACACGTGGCCTGTACTTACGGACGAGCTCATCGAACGCGGCCGGGTCACCCGCCTTGGCGCGGGCGACGAGCTCCGCGGCTTCGGCCCCACGTCGCTGTGCTTCGGATACCTGTGGTTTTCCGCTCAATAGGCCCCCATCCGTTCAGGACCCCTAAAGGCTACCCACTTTCCTGGCCCAACCCCAAATCCGTGGGTTGAAAGGCCCAAACCAAGCTGTTACATGCAACCCGCTTGCACTCGAAAGCCCTTGGAATGGTGGGCAATTCTCTTCTGGGGCCCAGCTCACACCCATGATCACCGACTGGTTCTACGGCCTATTCTCGAATGACCTCGCCATCGACTTGGGCACGGCGACGACCCTCATCTACGTGAAGGGCCGAGGCATCGTGTCCTGCGAACCGTCCGTAGTAGCGGTACAAGCAGACCCGCGCGGCGGGAAGCGCGTCTTGGCGGTCGGCAAAGAAGCCAAAGAGATGCTGGGGCGGACGCCGGGCTCGATCCGTGCCGTGCGTCCGTTGCGCGACGGCGTGATCGCGGACTTCGACATCACTGAGGCGATGCTCCGCTACTTCATTGCGCGCGCGCACCACGACCGCCGGACTTTGGTCAAACCCCGCATCATCATCTGCGTCCCGTTCGGTATCACCGAGGTCGAGAAACGCGCCGTCAAAGAGAGCGCGGAGGGCGCCGGTGCGCGTGAGGTGTTTCTCATCGAAGAGCCGATGGCAGCGGCGATCGGGGCAGGTCTTCCCATCACCGAGCCGAGCGGCAACATGGTCGTCGACATCGGGGGCGGCACGACCGAGGTGGCGGTCATCTCGCTTGCCGGGATCGTCTACTCGCAGTCCGTTCGCGTCGGTGGTGACAAGATGGACGAAGCGATCATCGCGTACCTCAAACGCAAGTACAATCTCCTGATCGGCGAGCAGTCCGCCGAGCGCGTGAAGTGCACGATCGGCAACGCGCACACGGAAGGCGAAGCGGCGACGATGGAAGTGAAGGGCCGCGACATGGTCGCGGGCGTGCCGAAGACAGTCATCGTCAACTCCGACGAGATTCGCGACGCGCTCACCGAACCGATCAACGCGATCACGGAAGCCGTCATGATGGCGCTCGAACGTACCCCGCCCGAGCTGTCAGCCGACATCGTGGACAAAGGCATCGTGCTCACCGGTGGCGGCGCACTTCTAAAGAACTTGGACGTGCTCTTGCGCGAAGAAACAGGGCTTCCCGTGATGGTTTCGGATGATCCGGTGTCAGCCGTCGTGCTTGGATCCGGCAAGGCGCTGGACCACTTGGATCTGCTCCGTGAGGTGACGATCGCGTAGTGCGAGGAGCAAGAACGCGGCAATGAACTACTTTCAGACGATTCGAGATGCCGCCATCTTGCTTGCCCTGGTGATCATCCCTGCCGTCTTTTTGCGCGCGAATCTCAGAGACCCTTCCGAGCTTTCCTGGCTGGACCGCGCGCTGCTTCAGGTGAGCGGCCCGGTGCAGTACGTTGCCGAGTGGACTGCCGATGGCGTGACAGGCGTCGTCGAAGACTACGTGTATCTGGTGGACGTCAAGAGCGACAACGATCATCTGCGCGCGGAGAACGATCGGCTGAAGCGTGAGATGCGTGTCTTGCGAGGCGACGCGCAACGGGTACACGAGCTCGAATCGTTGCTGGGCCTGCGCGAACGGTTGGCGACCGAGACGATGACTGCGCGCGTGATCGCCAAGGGCATCTCGCCCTCGTTTCGCGTCGTTCGGCTCGCGGTCGATCAGGGCGAGCATGCGGGCTTGCACGCTGGGATGCCCGTCGTTGCCAACGAAGGGCTCGTCGGCCAAATACGGCGCGTGTCAGGGCGCTTCGCTGACGTGCTGCTGACGATCGACCCCGAGAGCCGCGTGGATGTCGTGGTCGGTGAGAGCCGGGCTCGCGGACGCATCGAGGGGCTCGGCGAACGCAGCCGCTACCGCTGCCGCATCCAGTTCGACCGCGCGGATGACCAGGTGGCCGTCGGCGACGAGGTCTTCACCTCAGGCCTCGGGAAGAAATTCCCGTCATCGATTCTCATTGGCTATGTCAGCAAGATTGGCGACCAGGAGTTCGGCCTCCATCAGGAAGGTGAAGTGACTCCAGCCGTCGATTTCACCAGGCTCGACGAGGTGCTGATCCTGACCTCCGGGCCCAAGGACTCGGACGCGCTCTAGGGGTAGGGGCATGCACGGCGCGCGAGGCAGCATCATCATCGTCCTGGTCGCGTTCGCGATGCTGCTCACGCAGTCGGTCTTTTCGCGGGTGCTCGCCCCCTATCCGTTCTCACCCTACCTGGGCCTTCCGTTCGTGTTCGCGATGGGCACGGCGCCGGGCGTGAGGGTCCTTCGCGGCGCTGCGACGGCGTTCGCGATCGGCTACCTGTACGACCTCTTCACGGGAAATCCGCTGGGCCTACACACCTTCGTCTTCGTGGTCGGCTATCTCACGGCCTGGTTGGCCGGGTACCTCCTGACATTTCGGGGCATCGCATTCGAGATGGTGCTGACGTTCGCTCTGACCGTCCTTCTTGGAGGCTTGCTCGAGCTCATCCGCGGGTTCACGCCCGGCGGCATGGCTTGGAGCGGCGTGACACTGACCATCACGCTTTTCGCTTCCGCCCTCGCCACTGCGCTCGTCGCGCCGATCCTGTTTGCCCTGGTTCGGTGGATCGACCCCGAGTCCGAGCGAGCGCCGACATGATTACGCTCTCGCAGCGAAGGGAAGTCGGGGAGTTCCGCAAGCGCTATCGATGGATGGCGCTGTTCGTCGTGCTCGTCTTCGGCGGGATCATCATTCGTGTCGCCCAGGTGCAACTCTTTCAACGGGATCGATGGTCGGGCATTGCGCAGCAGAACATCACCAAGACGCTCGAGCTTCCCGCCACCCGGGGGGTGATTCGAGACATCGAGGGCCGCGTCGTCGCCTCGAACCGCCCGTCTTACGATGTCTACGCGACCCCGAGACTGCTCGGGTCCGACGACGTAGACCGAATTGCGTCGCTGATGGGGCTGAGTAAGCAAGACCGGAACAGCCTTCAGACGAGATTGGACGAGCTTCCTCCGAGCCGCCGCACGCACCAGCTCGAGCTATTCAGTGACATCGACCGTGAGCAGCTTGCTGCGCTGGAGACCCACCTGGCGGAGCTCCCGGCGCTCGACGTGGTCACCGTTCCTCTCCGTGACTATCCCTACGCCACGCTTGGGGCTCATCTGATTGGCTATCTCAACGAGGTCAACGCGCAGGACCTGGAGCGCTCGCCCGACCCGAGCGCGTACCGCTCAGGGGACCGAATCGGCCGGAGCGGGCTCGAGAAGCGCTATGAGCCTCTGCTCAAGGGGTCGCGCGGTTTTCGGAGGGTCGTCGTGGACGCCAGGGGAAAAGCCCTCGAGGGAACGCGGCCCGACTCGCTCGAAGTCGAGATGCTGAAGAAGCCGGTTCCCGGCCACGACATCCAACTGACGATCGACATGGGGCTGATGGAAGCGTTTGACCGCGCGTTTCGACCGCATCCCTCGGGGGCGGCCGTCGTCGTCGACATTCATACGGGCGCCGTTCGCGCGCTCTATTCGAAGCCTGTCTACGATCCCAATGAGATGAGCAGTGGCCTCAGCACGAAACGCTACGCCGAGCTCACCGGTGATCCGTTTCGGCCATTGATCGACAAGACGATGTACGAAACCTATTTCCCGGGCTCGACCTTCAAGGTGATCACTGCCCTGGCCTCGCTCGAAGACGCCGTCGTCGACCCGATGCAGCGCGTCGAGTGCCTGGGGTCGATGAAGATCGGCAGGCAGAAGTTCCGCTGCAACAAGCGGCACGATTGGGTCGACCTCTACGAGTCGATCGTTCAATCCTGCAACGTGTATTTCTGGGAGCTCGCCGAAGAAGTAGGGATCGAACGAATCACACGCTATGCGGAGGCGTTTGGTTTCGCCGAGCAAACCGGGATCGGCGTCAACAGCGAAGCGAAGGGCTTCCTGGCGACCCGCGAATGGTATATCGAACACTACGGGGCGTTTCGCATTGGGTACACGCTCAACACTGCGATCGGGCAGGGCAACACGCGCGTTACCGTCCTCCAGCTCGCGATGGCCAATGCCGCGATCGCCAACGGAGGCACGCTGTATGTGCCCCAGGTCGTGCAGAACGTGAGGGCGCCGGACGGCTCTCTGTCCGAGACGTTTGAGCCGCGGATCAAGCGGGAAGTTGGGGTGTCGCCGCAGCATCTCGATCTGATGCGCCGAGCGCTCAACGACGTGGTTCAGGAAGAGTCCGGTACGGCGTACCGCGCGCGGAACCGGGATGGGGTGCGGGTCGCCGGCAAGACCGGCACCGCCCAGGTCGTCAGTCGCAGGGGCCGCTCTGAGGAATCATCGAGCGCCTGGTACCTCGACCGCTCGCACGGCTGGTTCGCGGGCTTTGCTCCCGCCGAAGATCCGCAGGTGGCCTTTGCGGTCCTGGTGGAGCACGGTGGTTCGGGCGGAGCGAGCGCCGCCCCGATCGCCACGTCGGTCATGCAGCAGTACTTGAGTGAGCCAGAGCCCACGGAGACGGAGTAGCCGGTGGCGATTGGAAGAACAATCCGCGACGACTTCGACTGGCCGCTTTTCATTGCGGTGTCGACGATTGCATTGTTCGGCGTGCTCAACCTCTACAGCGCCACCGAAGGCGGCACGACGTCGGATGCATACGTGCAGCAGCTCTACTGGCTCATTCTCGGCTTCGGCGTCGCAGGGCTGACGGTCGCCATCGACTACAGGCACTTCGAACGATACGGCTGGGTGATCTACGGGGCGTGCATTCTCGCACTCGTCCTGGTGTTCGGGCTCGGGAGGAGCGTTCGGGGTTCCACGCGCTGGATTGCCCTCGGCGGATTCTCGCTTCAGCCGAGCGAGCTGATGAAGATCGGCCTGATCATCGCGCTCGCGAAGTATCTCCACCACGACACCAAAACTGGGGGCCGCACGCTGGCGGACCTCATCATCCCCGGGCTGATCCTCGCTCTGCCGATGGCGCTCGTCCTGCTTCAGCCCGACCTCGGCACAGCCATGGTCCTCGCGTTCATCTTCGCGAGCGTCATGATGCTGACCCAGCTCAAGATGCGTTCGGTCGTCACGCTTCTCGCGACGTTCGTAGTCGCCGCTCCTGTCACCTGGTTCTACCTCCTGAAGGACTACCAAAAAGAGCGAATCACATCGTTTTGGGACCGGATCGGAGGGACACAAGCCGATCTCCTCGACTCGGGCTGGCACACCCATCAGTCGCTCGTGGCGATCGGAAGTGGTGGGCTGACGGGCAAAGGGTTCACGCAAGGCACGCAGACCCGGTTTCGCTTTCTGCCCGATCAGCACACCGACTTCCCGTTCCCCGTCTGGGCGGAGGAGCACGGCTTTTTGGGCGCGGTGCTCCTGATCAGTCTCTATTTGTTCCTGGTCCTGTGGGCGCTCCGAATCGCATCTCAGGCCAAGGACCGTTTTGGTGCGGTTGTCGCCGTCGGCGTCGGCGCCATGATCTTCTGGCAAACCGTGGTCAATCTTGGGATGGTCTCGGGGCTGCTGCCCGTCGTCGGAATGACGCTTCCATTGTTCTCGTACGGCGGGTCGAGCCTGCTCTCGACCATGTTGGGCCTGGGCTTACTGATGAACGTGTCGATGCGGAGGTTTTCACATTGAGCCAGTCGAAGCGGGTGATCGCAGGCGTGCTCCAGATGACATCCACCGCCGATGTCGATGCCAATATGGACACGGTGCACGGACTCGTGCGCGACGCTGCGCTACGGGGCGCCGAGATGGTGCTCGTGCCGGAGTGCTTTTCGTACCTCGGTCCTGAGAAGGGAAAGATCGATATCGCAGAGTCCCTCGATGAAGGCGGGCCGATCCTCGAGCGTTGCCGGGTGGCGGCACAAGACGCCGGAGTCGACGTGGTGTACGGCGGCTTCTGGGAGAAGAGCGACGTGCCTGGCAAGGTGCGCAACGCGTGCATCTACATGCGCGCCGATGGCTCGATCGATGCCGTCTACCGAAAGATCCACCTCTTCGACGTAGACTTACCCGATGGCACCAAGTTGCTCGAATCACAGACCGTGGAACCCGGGTCCGACACCGTCATCGCCGAAGCCCCGTTTGGAACGCTCGGGCTGAGTGTTTGCTACGACCTGCGGTTCCCCGAGCTCTACCGGCGTTTGGTCGACGCCGGCGCCATCGCGCTCGCGGTCCCGGCGGCGTTCACGCAGACCACGGGCAAAGACCACTGGCACGTACTACTGCGCGCCCGCGCGATCGAACAACAGTGTTACGTGCTGGCGGCAGCGCAGACGGGTCACCACTACGGGGAGCGGCGCTCGTACGGACACGCACTGATCGCCGACCCCTGGGGCACGGTCGTTGCCCAGTGCGGGCAAGGCGAGGGCGTTGCGGTGGCACCGATCGACCCTGCCTTCGTCGAAAAGGTCCGCCGGGCGGTCCCGAGCCTCGAACACCGGCGGATTCGCTAGACCCCGCTCACGAGGGCGGCCAGGGCATCAAACGGTTCGTCGTCCGTTGGTAGTCGGCGTACGCAGGGTACTTTCGCGCGGAGAGCTTTTCCGTGAGGCCGGTCGAGCCTTGGAACAAGAGGGTGAGCAGCACGGCGCCCGTGATGGTCCAGTTCAGCCACCCGGCGCCCGCGGCAACAGAGAAGATGTAGTAGGTCCACCACATCGCCTGCTCGCAAAAGAAATTCGGGTGCCTCGAGTACCGGAAGAGTCCCGTCGTGATGAAGTCAGCTTCCGGAGCTTCCCCCCGCGCGATGGCCGCGTACTTCGCGTTCTGAAACTTCCACTGCTGCTCGTCCGCAACGGCTTCTCCGATGAAGAAGGCGACGAAGGCGATCGCGGCGGCGTAGTCGAGAGCGTTGAGCGGCGTCCCGATGAAACGGTACGCTGCGTATGAAGGCACCGCGATCAGCAGGAGAAGATAGTTCTGAAAAGGCGCGATGAATGTTGCGTTCAGCAACTGGAACCACAGGGGTCCGATCTTTGCTTGAATCTCCTCCCAGCGATAATCCTCGCCGCCCGACTTGTAACCACCCTTGCGCGCGAAGTTGTAAGTGAGGCGCACCCCCCAGAGCACGGTGAGCGCCGCCATTAGATTCAGTCGGGCATCGCTGAACTCGACATAGGCGGCGAAGTGAACGGCGAAGAGCACAGGCGTGATCGACCAGAGTCGATCGACCCACGAATACTCCTTCGTGATCAGCGACAAGACCCAGCAAAGAACAGCCAGTCCCCCTGCCACCCAGAGGGCAGTCGTCAGCGGATCGGTAGTCCTGTAGAGTTCGACGAGTTGCATCGGTCCCCCTTGCTATACTTCGTACAACACGTCTAGGTAGCGCTCTAGGAGGTCGGTGACGACGCCCTGGACCGGGACGGTGTTGGCCATGCCGTAGACCGGGGCCATGCCACCTTCTTCGTGGGGGTGGGCCTTGGTGTGCTCGACCGCGGCACGTAGATCGTCGAGGAAGCGATCGGCGACTCCTTCCTGCGTGTGCCGGAGGGTGACCGCGAGGTGGACGCTCGGGGGCTTGTGCAAGCCGTTGAGGTTCCAGTTGCGCTTCGTCATGAAGTCCATGACGCGATAGATGTCGAGCTCGTCAGAGCCAAACGCGATCACCCAAAGCGGGTTGCCGAGTACTTTGAGCTCTGGGATGGCGCGGACGCCTTCACGGATCTTCGCTCCGGTTCCCAAGATGCTCCGGCTCGCATCGAGATAGCCGCTTTCTCCCATCGAGATCATGGCCGCCCAACATGCCGCGCTGAGCGCTCCCGGGCGGCTCCCGGCGAACGTCGGCGAGAAGTAGAGCCCGCCGGGCCAGTCGGCGACTTTGTAGTACTGATAGTGCCGCAAGTCGTAGTTGCGATAGAGCACTACGCTCGTTCCCTTTGCGGCGTATCCGTACTTGTGCGTGTCCGCAGACATCGAGGTTACCCCTGGCAAGCGAAAGTCGAACGCAGGAATGTCGTACCCGAGCTTTTCGGCCCAGGGCAGGATGAAGCCGCCCAGGCAGGCGTCGGTGTGGAAGCCAATGCCGCGCTTCCGAGCGAGCTCCGAGAGCTCTTCGATGGGGTCGATCACTCCATGCGGGAATGAAATTGCCGATCCGACGACACAAATGGTGTGTCGGTTGATCGCCTTCCTGGTCGCGGCCACATCCGCCCGGCAATCCGGGCCGACGGGCACCTTGACCAGCTTGATGCCGAAGTACTGCGCCGACTTGTCGAAGGCGGCGTGCGCGGTGGTCGGCACGACGAGCTCGGGTGAGGTGATGCCCTTGGTATCTCGAGCCCAGTCGCGGTAGGAGCGCATCGCCAGCATGATGCTCTCCGTCCCCCCGCTCGACACCGAGCCACACACCGCCGCATCCGCCGCTCGCTGTGCACCCAGCATGTTCGCCGTCATCGAGACGATTTCCGCTTCGTATTTCGCGATGCTCGGCCAGAGGTCGGAGTGGAGCGGGTTGGTTTGCGACGTGATCGAGTACACCTCGTTGAGAAAGGCGATGTGCTCCGGGTCGCCGTGGTAGACCGCTCCCGACACGTACCCATCTTTCCAGCGCTCGGTCTCCCGCCGTTCTAGCTCGCGGATTTCCGACAGAACATCCGCACGAGGCTTCCCATCGGCGGGAAGGGTTGCGTGAGTCTCGATCTCGCCTGCATAGGGTTTCGCTGATTTGCGAAGCTCCTCCATGATCGGCGCGTACTCCGCTTCGAGCTTCTCCTTAACCATGGGCAAACGCTTCGCGTACTGGTAAATGCGCGCCACGAGAGGCTCGAGAGGCCCCAGGCGCACGTTCGCAAGATCCTTGATGTCCATGGGCCCTGCGTACCGCACCACTGCGGAATCGGCCAGCCCGCTCGCGGCCGCTATTTGTTGAGCCGGTTGTACATGCCCTCGCTTTTCTTCTGGATTTCCAGGAAGGCCTTGAAGAGCTCGTCGTAGATCGGTCGATGGTCCTGGTTGGGGATGTAGCGTTTGTCGATGGGAACCCGCGACGGGATGTCCTCCACCTTCAGCTTGCCGAGCCCCACAGCCGCCACGAAAGCCGCGCCGCGGACATTCGCCGAAAGCGGATCGGCGACCCGGTCGATCGGACGATTGAGCACATCTGCAAAGATCTGACACCAGAGCTCCGACTTTGCGCCGCCTCCGATGAACCGAAGCCCTTCGAACTGGCGGCCGATGAACGACTCGACGCCTCCCATCAGCCAGCGGGTGTTGTAGGCGACGCCTTCCATCACGGCGCGGATCATATGTGCGCGAGTCGTCCGCAACGACACGTTCGAAAATGCGGCTCGCAAGTGAGGATTCGCGACAGGCGTGTGCTCGCCGTAAAGCCACGGCGTGAAGATCAGCTTGTCACTTCCCGCGGGCACCTCCGAGGCGAGCTCGCCGAAACGTTCGAGCGCGTCATCGGGTGGGGCGCCCGGGTCGAGGGCGTCGTCGCGACAGAGCACGCTGTCTCGCAGCCATGCCATGCAGGCTCCCGCTGTCTCTTGCTCGTTACCGATGAAGTAGCGGCCCGGAAGTGCTGAAGGGAGCGACGCCATATTGTGAATCAAGTCGGTCTTCTTGAAAGGAACGTGGCACGTCAGCCAAGACGAGGTCCCGACGTAGATATGCCCCTCGAAGTCTCCGACGGCGCCCGATCCCACCGCCGCTGCGGGTACGTCCGGCGTGCCCCCGACCACCTTGGTGTCTTCGTTCACGCCTAACTCTAGTGCCGCGGCGGATGTCAGCGTCCCGATCACGTCGACAGCGCGCGTCAGGTCCGGAAGCTTCTCGCGAGGCAAGGTGGCCTGGGCCAGCAG
>Ga0316187_10002073_pt1 | contig 17520 bp, 18 predicted proteins | sample CroRivburrow1_MG_FD_204927 | JGI IMG/M metagenome (GOLD analysis project Ga0316187, IMG submission 204927) | Coastal sediment microbial communities from Maine, United States - Cross River worm burrow 1 | ecosystem: Environmental > Aquatic > Marine > Coastal > Sediment | place: USA: Maine...
ACACCGTTGGCAGCCGCTCGGCCGCCGTCGACGCCGAAGTGTGCGCCGTGCTGGCCGAATCACTGGAGCAGCTCGGCATCGAACCGGGCGACTACCTGGTTCGGGTCAACGACCGCAAGATACTCAACGGTGTGCTGAGCGCGGCAGGCATCGCGGGCGACGGTGATGGGGCTGCCGCTCGGCGGGCCCACGTGCTGCGTTCGATCGACAAGCTCGACCGGGTCGGCTTGGAAGGTGTTCGCCTGCTGCTCGGGCCGGGCCGGAAGGACGAGAGCGGCGATTTCGCTGCCGGGGTTGGCCTGGCCGAGGATCAGATCGACCAGGTGTTGGGGTTCGTGTCGGCCGGTGGGGCCGGTGGTGGTACCCGCACCGAGGTGCTGGCCCGACTCACCGACGTGGTCGGCGACGAACCCGAGGGCCGCGAGGGCATCGAAGAACTGGCCGCTATCGACGAACTGCTGACGGCCATGGCCCTTGGATCGGACAAGGTTGCCTTCGACACCACCGTGGTGCGGGGGCTCGACTACTACACCGGCCCGGTGTTCGAAGCGGAGCTGACGTTCGAGACCGATGACGACGACGGCAAGCGCCGCTCGTTCGGTTCGGTGGCCGGTGGTGGCCGCTACGACGACCTGGTCAAGCGCTTCACCGGCCAGGAGGTTCCCGCCTCCGGGGCCAGTATCGGGGTCGACCGGTTGTTGACCGCCCTGCGGGAGCTGAAGCAACTCGACCGCACGGCCCGGCCGGGGCCCGTGGTGGTCACCGTCATGGACAAGGCCCGCCTGGCCGACTATCAGACGATGGTGGCCGAGCTACGTCGGGCCGGGATCGCGGCCGAGCTGTACCTGGGCAACAAGAACATCGGCAACCAGTTGAAGTACGCCGACAGGCGCGGTTCACCAGCGGCGGTGATCGCCGGTGGCGACGAGTTCGACGCGGGCACCATCGTCATCAAGAACCTCGCCCTGGGTAAAGAGGTGTCGCAGGGCATCACCGACCGCGACGAGTGGCTCAACGCCGCCGAGGTGCAACGAACCGTCGACCGGACAGCCCTTGTTGCCGCCGTTACCGCTTTGATCGATTCCTGAACGTTACCGATTACCTCTCGAACGCGGCCCAAACCTGTTCGCGAACCACGACGGGCCACCCCCGCCGCTCAGCTTCTGACTGCCACTCGGCCAGCTCCTGTTCGAGCCGGGGCACGGCCGAGTCAAGCGTGAGCTCCAGGGTGGCCTACCCCTTCCAGACCAAGCGTCGGATAGGACTCGTGGTTGAGTTGAGCAGCGAAGAGCCCGGCCTTTCCCTCTTGCTCGTCATCCATCTCGAACACCACATGCCGATCATCATCACGCCGCAGGACAACACCGGGACCGCGGCCTTCATACATGAGGTAACAACCCGTGCCTGGCCTGCGATGGGGGCCGTCGATGTGGCTGTTCTCAGCTTCAGTCGCACCGCCGGGTTGCCCCCGGGCTGCTGGTCGGGCGAACCTGGGCTCCATGGAACCCCTCACCGAAGCCGAGTTCGATGCCCTGCGGGCCCTCGACACCCCGACCGTCTGCAATGCGTTGGAGGTGGTGGCTCCCGGCCGGCGGGGTTCCGGCTACAGCGTTGAGCCGTTCTTCTGCCCTCGCCCGGCGCTAGAGCCGATCGTGGGCTACGCCCGCACCGGAACGATCCGGTCCATGCAGCCCTCCAACCGCAGCGCGGCCGAGGACACCGCGGCCCGTCTCGACTACTACGACCACATCGCCGAGGGCCAGGGGCCCACGATCACCGTGATCCAGGATCTCGACGCCATCCCCGGCTACGGGGCCTGGTGGGGTGAGGTCAACACCAACATCCACCAGGGGCTCGGATCGCTGGGCGTCATCACCAACGGCAGCATCCGCGACCTCGACGACGCCGCCCACGGCTACCAGATGCTGGCCGGGATGCCGGGCCCGTCGCATGCCTGGGTCCACATCGTCGAGTACGGGATCCAGGTCACGGTGCACGGTATGACGGTCAACCCCGGCGATCTCATCCACGCCGATCGCCACGGGGCGGCGGTCATCCCCCTTGAGGTGGCCCGCGACGTTCCGGCCGCCGCGGCCAAGATCGCCGCCGGGGAGCGCATCATCATCGACGCCGCCCAGCAGAGCGATTTCTCCGCCACCCGACTGCGGGAGCTGCTCGGCGGGGGCAGCGGCCACTGATGAGACCTTGATTCGCCCGGCGGGCGCCGTCATCGATGCCGTGGCCCGGGTCCGGGGCGACGAGCGGCTGCTCGTTATCTCGGGCTCGACCGTTCTGGTCATGGCGGGCCAGGGGGTGGTGGGGCCGGTGCTCCCCCTCTACGCCCGCGACTTCGGCGTCTCCACCGCGGTGGTGGGTTTGACGTTCACCGCCTTCGGGCTGGCCCGCTTGCTACTCAACATCCCCGCCGGGTTGTGGGCGGATCGGGCGGGGCGACGCTTCCTGCTCGTTTCCGGGCCGCTCATTACTTCGATCGGCATGATCGGCTCCGGACTGGCCCCCAATATCTGGGCCCTGCTCGGTTGGCGGCTGGCGGCCGGGGCCGGTTCCGCCCTCTACATGACCGGGGCCCAGATCTACCTCATCGACATCGCTGCCGACGATCAGCGGGCCCGCTACATCGCGACCAACCAGGGGGCGCTGCTGCTGGGGGTGAGCGTCGGCCCCGCCGTTGGTGGATTGTTGGCCGACGCCTACGGCCTGCGGGTGCCGTTCCTGGTTGTCGGGGCGGGGGCCGCGGTGACCGCCGTCTACAGCTTCCTCCGCCTGCCGGAGACGAAGGGAACCACCCAGCCCCACGACCACAACAAGCTCGAAGTCGATCAAACGGTGGATGTGGGGACGGTTACCGGCACGACGACCCGGGATCTGGTTCTGTCCCGCCAGTTCGTGGCGGTCGGGCTCGTCAGCTTCGCCATCTTCTCCCTGCGTTCGGGGTTCCGCCAGACGTTGGTGCCGATCTCGGCCGCCGATCGGTTCGGGTTCGACACCGGGGATCTGGGCCTGTTGTTTACCGGGCTTGGGGTGATCGGGCTCATCCTGATCGGGCCCGCGGGCTGGATCGCCGACCGCTTCGGTCGCAAACCAGCCATCGTCCCCAACGGCTACATCGCCGCGGTCGGGGTGGTTGTCACCGCGCTGTCCGGTAGCGCGTGGTGGTTCATTGTGGGGCTGATGTTGACCGCCGTTGGTACCGGGGTCAGCGGCCCGGCCCCGGCGGCGTTCGTGGCCGACATCGCCCCCGCCGAGCTGCGCGGGTCGGCCATGGGCCTCTACCGGACCTGGGGTGATCTGGGCCTGGTGCTGGCCCCGGTGTTGAGCGGCGCCCTGGCCGATGTGACCTCGTTCCCCACGGCCATGATCAGTCTGGCCCTTATCACCGCAGCGGCCATCACCTGGTTCCAGTTCGCCGCCCGGGAGCCGGTGCGGTAGGTGCAGTTCGTCTGATCGGGCCGTTCGTTCTAACGTTTCACCATGAGCAAGCAAACCCTGGACCAAGCCCGAGTCAACGCCCTGATCGAACGGGCCCGCCGGGAGGTCGACGAGGGCTTCCTACCTTCGGCCCAGGTGGCGCTGGCCTACCAGGGTGAGATCGTGGCCGAGGAGGTGTTCGGCGACGCCGACCTGAACACCCGCTACTGCATCTTCTCCGCAACCAAGCCTTTTGTCGCCTCAACGGTGTGGACCCTGATGGCCGACGGGCTGGTTGACCCCGCAGAGCGGGTCACCACCTACTTCCCCGAGTTCGCCGCCGAGGACAAGGCCGACATCACCGTCGAGCAGGTCATGCTGCACACCTCGGGCTTCCCCCACGCCCCGATGGGGCCGCCCCAGTGGAACACTCGGGAGGGGCGCCGGGAGCGCATGGCGGGCTGGCGGCTGAACTGGGAGCCCGGCACCCGCTACGAGTACCACCCGACGGCGGCCCACTGGGTGCTGGCCGAGATCATCGACGCCGTCACCGGCCGCGACTACCGGGGCGTGGTCGAGGAGCGGGTCACAACCCCGGCCGGACTGCCCCGCATCGTCGGGGTACCCGCCGACGACCAGGACAACATCGCCGATCTGGTGCTGGTTGGCGAGCCGGCCACGCCTGACGAACTGGAAGCCGCCTTCGGGGTGCGGGAACTGCCCGCCTCGGAGGTCACCGACGACGTGGTGCTGCGCTTCAACGACGCCGACGTGCGGGAGGTCGGCGTGCCGGGCGGAGGCGGTTTCGCCCGGGCCCGCGACATCGCCGTCTTCTACCAGCAACTGCTGCACAACTCGGCCAGCATCTGGGACCCCGCCATCCTGGCCGACGGTACCGGCAACGTGCGCAACTCGCTGCCCGATCCCATGGGGGTGCCGGCCAACCGCTCGCTCGGCCTGATCCTGGCCGGCGACGATGGCATGGCCAACATCCGGGGCCTGGGCCGCACGGTGTCAGCCGGCGCTTTCGGTCACAACGGTGCCGGTGGTCAGTTGGCGTGGGCCGATCCGGTCACCGGACTGTCGCTGGGCTACGTCACCAACGGCTATGACCGCCACCAGATCCGCCAACCACGGCGCGGCACCTCCATCTCCAGCATCGCTGGCTCTGCGGTATCGGCCTAGTTACTCGGAGGGGCCTACTCGGGGGCGTGGCTGACGGCCTCGACGTTGTGACCGTCGGGATCGCGCACGAAGCCGCCGTAGTAGTTGGGGTGGTATTCGGGCCAGATCCTCGGTGGGTGCAGAACCTCGGCCCCGGCCTCGACCGCGGCCTGGAAGAAGGCATCGACCGCAGCCCGGTTTGGCGCGCTGAAGGCAATGTGTGCTTCCCGGAAGCCGCTACCGGTGGTCTGCGGACCGAGCCAGAAGTCGGGCATCGGTGGCACCCCGTAGCCGATGACGCCACCGTCGAACTGAAGGATGCGTTCACCGCCGATGGTGGCCAACACGGCATCGTAGAACACGGCGCTGGCTTCGGGGTCGGCACATTGGATGGACAGATGGTCAAGCATCGTTCGAACGGCTCCCGGTCGTCTGGCTGGGCCTGGCGGCTTGATGCACGACCCTAGATGACCCAACCTGGGTATGTGTGCCCATTCAACAACGACCCTGCGTCGATAGCCCTGGAGATCGGCTGCGGTTCGAATCCGGGGGCGCCGGGGGCGCCGTTCGACGCGTGGTGGATCTGCGGTGACCGGGTTCGCCTTCCGATCCGTGATGACGCCATCTCCGCCATCACGCTGAGGGCGGTGCTCCACCACATTCCCGATGGTGGCGCCTTCCTGACCGAGCTGGCCCGGGTTCTGAGGAGCGGTGGCTCGTTGACCGTGGTCGACGGCGTTGCTCTTCCCGCTGCCGTGGCCCAAGCCCTCGACGCTGAACTCCTGGCCAACGGCCATCCACCGGAACCGATCTACGGTTTCGACCTCGACGACCTCTGCGTGGCCCTGCGTCAGGCCGGGTTCGAGATCCAGTCGACCCGTATCGAGGGAACGGCAACCTGGGCCACACCCCCGTTCGTGTCAACGACCTACACCTCGGACCGGTTCACCCTCGTGGCGCATCAGGTCGACCCCCAGGGTGCAAATCTGTCTAGGCACTAGGCGATTAACTGCCTAGTACTGCACCAGAAACTACAATCTGACCCAGTGGAGTATCAGAGTCGCGGGGCCGAGCAGCGTGTTTCCGATCAGTTGTCGACCGATCCCTTGGTGATTGTTGAGGGAGCCAGGGCAATCGGCAAGACCAGCCTGGCCAACCATCTGGTCAACCAGGGTCGGCTGAGCGCAATACGGTCCTTTGCCGACGAACAGCAACTGGCGGTGGCTCGCGCCGACGCCCGGCCAGTTCCTGTTGACGGGCTCCACCCGGTTGCGTCGCAACGCGCTGGGTGGGAGCGACCCGCTGGCGGGCCGCAATCGAACCTCGAACGAACAAGGCTGACGGGGTCGTTCATCGTTTCGGGCGACCGCATGACCCTCCACACAACCGTCGATCCACTGCCCGACGGGGCACAGCAGCCAGAACCGTACTCCTCATCGGCCGACCGACCGGTAAGCGAGACCGTGTCCGTCGCACTGCGACCGGCCGCCGCCCTACTGGCCACAGCCCTCAACCCTTGACACCTGACGTGTACTGTTGGTGTATGGGTAAGACCCGTACACCAACATCGAGATCGAAGACGAGCACGTGCAGACGAGGTACCACACCACGAGGAATGGTGGACTGCATGATCGCCTCTGTCGCCTTGCGCCACGGAGCCAGCCTGCTCGCCGCCGATAAGGACCTCGACCTGGCCGCCGGAGTCATGGGCATCGCCATGGAGCCCAGCCAGCCAACGACCTAGGCCATCTGCACCGTGGGATCGCGCCGGATCTGGTCGAGTAGGCCGACCTCCCAGTCGAGGTAGCGGTTGGCGGCGGCGGTGAGGTCGTCCTCGGCGTAGGGGGATCGCCAGACGTCGTCGTCGGTGGTGGTGGCCCGCTCGAAGCCGAGTTCCATGTCGTAGCCGGCGTGGCGCCAGCCCTTGTTGCCTGCGGCCAGGCTCAGCACTTCGGCTTCGGGCCAGAACTCGACCGCCTCGGCCACGGCCAGCTTGGCCGTGGTGCCGTCGGTTGAGGTCAGCACCACGGTGCCTGCCTTGCCGATCTTGGCCCGGGCCTCGTCGAGGCGCGAGCGCACGGCCCACCACGAACCCGAGACGTGACCCCGGTCGCGGTACTTGACACTGGTGCCGATGTCGATGACGACCACATCGGCACCAGCCCCGTCGAGACGGGCGGCAAGGTCGGGAGGTCGGATCACGGGGGCGGACACCCGGGCCAGCGATGGCCGGGGGGTCTTGCCGGTGACGACCGGGCGTCCGGCGGCGACGGCGGTGGCCATCCCACCGGCCAGCACGACAACCTCTGACCAGCCCAGTTGCAGCAGCCAGGACGCCGTCATGGGGGCTCGGACCTCGTCGTCGTCGATGAGGATCATGCGGGCGTTGGCGGTGGCCACGTAGGTGTCGGTGGCTTGCACCAACTGGCCCCCGGGGGCATGGCGGGCGTCGACCAGGTGACCGGCTTCGAACTCCTCCTCGGTGCGAACGTCGAGCAGGTAGGTGGTGCGGGTGTCGTCGGCCAGCCACTTGTCCATAGCCGACAGTTCGATGCGCTCAACACCGAAGCGCTGTGCAACCTCGGCTGCACCTTGGCGGGCCCAGGCCCCGGCGCCGTCGTCGGTCGGGACGGGGGCCACGGCGTCGGCGCCGGTGGCCATCTCGAACCCAGCCAGGTGCCAGCCCATGGTGCCGTTCTCCAACGCCACCACCCGGTTGTCGAGTCCGGCGTTGATCAGTGACTGGGCCCCGATGATGCTGCGGGTCCGCCCGGCACAGTTGACCACAACCAGCGTGTCGGGATCGTCGACCACGGCCTTCACCCGATGCACCAGTTCGGCCCCGGGGCAGTCGATCCCGCCGGGGATGCTCATGCGGCGGTACTCGCCGAAGGGGCGGGAGTCGAGCACGACCAGGTCGGTGCCGTCATCAACCAGGGCCTGCAATTCCTCGGCGCTGATGCGGGGGGTGTCGTGGCGGTGCTCGATGAGTTCACCGAACGCCTTCGACGGTACGTTCACCCCTGAGTACAACTCGCCTCCAGCGGCGGCCCACGCCTGGTTGCCACCGTGCAATACCGAAACGTTGGTCCAACCGGCTTCGGTCGACTTGCGGGCGGCACGGGCGGCCAGATCGGAGTGGCCGTCGTCGGTCCACACCATGCGGGTGGCCCGGCGGGGAACCAGCGCCTCCAGATGAAGCTCCAGATGCGAGAGCGGCACGTTGACGGCGTGGAACAGGTGCTCGTCGCTGTAGGCGCCGGTTTCACGGGCGTCGAGTAGGGCCAGTTCGTCGCCGTCGGCCAGCCAGGCGGCGAGATCCGCAGGTGAGGTCATCGTCACGAACTGAACCCCGGGCGGCCCTCAACAATGTGAGCTCCAGCAGGGAAGACCTTCCATTCCGCCCCCTTGGGGTCGTAGTACTGGCGCTCGTCGAGGCGTTCCAGCGCCAACCCGTAGCAGTGGAAGTTGAGGGCGGGGCCGTCGATGTGGATGGAGTGCAGGTCGTCGCCGACCATGGCCACCCCGGTGCCGTCCTCAACCATGTACTCGTCGATCTGTTTGACGCCGCCGTCGGCGCTGTGTTCGTAGAACTTGTTCAGCTCCTGGCCCTCGCGGCCGACGACCACGGCCCAGGTGGTGTGGTTGTGGGCGGGCGTCGACACGTTGCCCCTCGACGAGTTGACGTACAGGGCGTACCGGTCGTCGGGATCCTGGGCAATGCGGTACAGCCACCCGCGGGACTTCTCGCTCTCGGAAGGAGGAGGAAAGACATCGAGGGAGAACAGGTCGTGCCGGGAGGCCAGGGCCAACAGCCGGTCGCGGATCTGCTCGACGGTCTCCCGCCCCGCGCCCGACTCGGCCTCGATGGTGCGGATGTCGTCCATGGTTTGGGCGACGACTGCGCTGCGTTCGTCCATGTCTAGGCCGCCGGGAGTTTCGAGGTGTCGATGTTGTAGAGGTCGACGACGTTGCCCCACACCATCTGCTCCCGCTCGTTGTCGGGCACGCCCTGCATGATGCGATCGAGGATGGGGATCGACTCGGGCCAGATGGAGTCGTGGTGGGGGTAGTCGTTGCCCCACAGCAGGTTGTCGACCCCGATCAGGTGACGGGTCAGGATGCCCGCCTCGTCGTCTTCGAAGGTGACCCAGAAGTTGCGGTCGAAGTACTCCGACGGGCTGAGGGTCAGGTAGTCGACGGCGTCTTTGGGGGTGCGGTAGTGGGCGTGGTTGAAGCGCTGCTTGAAGTGGGGGATCCAGCCCGTCTCGAACTCGGCCAGCACAAACTTGAGACGGGGGAACCGCTCGACCACGCCCCCCAGGATCAGGTCGATGGTGCTGTTGACGACGGTGGTGTGGGCCAGGGTGTAGCCCTTGGTTGTTCCCCCCGGGGTGCCCCAATGGGAGGGCAGGCCGCAATCGAACGACGTCCCGGTGAAGATGTGCATCGTGATGGGCAGGTCCATGTCCTGGAGCTCGGCCCACAGCGGGTCGTACACCGGGTCGCTGTAGGGCTTGTCGATCGGGGCGTGGGACGGGATGGCGAAGCCCCGCACCCCCTTGGTTCCGGCCCGTCGCACCTCGCGCACGCTGGCGTCGACATCGGGGATTGGCAGGCAGCCGATGCCGATGAGGCGGTCGGGGTCGGGCGAGCAGTAGTCGAAGATCCAGTCGTTATGGCGTTCGAAGGCGGCGGCGCGGGTGGCATCGTCGGTCACGGCGAAGGTGAACATCGACAGGCTGGGGTACATGACCTCGCCAACGATGCCATCGGTGTCCTGCTCGGCCAGGCGCTTGGTCGGGTCGCGCACCCCGGGGTTGAGTCCGTCGTAGCCGCGGGCAATCAGCTCCTCGGTCTTGGGGTCGTCGAGACGGTTGCCAGCGATACCGAGCCGTCCCACCGGCACCAGGCGGGCCCCCTCCACCGACAGGAACTCGCCCCGAACGCCGTCGGGGTTGGTGAGGATGTGCGGTGCTTTGGAACCGAAGCGTTCAGCCAGCCCTTGGAACACCTCCCGAGCTTCGACTACGTGTGAGTCGCAGGAATAGTGACGCATGGCGATTCTCCTGATGTTGGTCCGCTACCAAACTTAGAGGTGGGGCCCCGATTCGCTCAAGGCCGTTCAGAAACCCACGTTCTTGTCGACCACACCGTCGAGGGCCTCGCCCCGTTGTGCCCGACCCAGATTGTCGACAAATCGGGCCACGTTGCGGGGGGCACGATGCTGGCTCGCCCCGGCGGTGTGGGGGGTCATGGCGACGTTGTCGAGCTGGAACAGCCGGTGGTCGGCCGGTAGGGGTTCACCGGGGGCGACGTCGAGGGCGGCGCCGCCGAGGTGGCCCGATTCGAGGGCGGCCACCAGGTCGTCACCGTCGATGATCTCACCCCGGGTCACGTTGACCACGTACGAGCCGGGTTTCATGGCGGCCAGGGTCGTGGCGTTGATGAGTTTGTCGGTGGTTGGGGTGAGGGGGCAGCACAGCGCAACCACGTCGGAGGTGGCGAGCAACTCGTCGAGACGGTCGCCTGGCCACACCTCCTCAACACCGTGCTCGCCGGGGGAGGGGTATTCGTCGACGGCGATGGTGTTCATGCCAAAGGCGACGGCCCGGCGGGCCATGGCCCGGCCCGTGCCCCCAAAACCGACGACACCCATGGTGAGGCCGTCGAGTTCGATCTCCTTCATGCGCATCTCCACCCGGTGGGCCCAGGCGTCGGGGCCGAGCTTGATGGCGGTGTGGATCTGGCGGGTCAGGGCCAGCAGCAGGCCGAAGCCGGTGTCGGCCAGGTGGCCGCCGACGAGGCCCTTCTCCCCGGTGAGGACAACATCGGAGTTGACGAAGGCGTCGAACATGAACGAGTCGACCCCCGACGCAGTGGCGTGAACCCAGCGCAGGTTGGGCACGGCGCTGAACAGGCGCTCATTGAAGAAGCCGAGGATCACCTCGACGTCGAGCTCTTCGGCCGCGGTGGCCGCTTCCTTCAGGTTCTTGGCCACCCGTACCACACTGCCCTCGGGAGCGGCGGCGGCGATCTCGGCCACGAACTCCGGTTTGGCCTCGGCCATGGTCAGCCCTTCGATGACCAGGATGTTGGTCGGGCCGTCGAGTGTGATGGTGGTCATCGTTCCGACCGTACTGGCCTCGTCGGGAGGAGGCCAGCGGGAACTACGATGGCCAAATAGAGCGAACGAGGAACCTGACATGACGCGTACCGACCAGTGGGGCTGCCCCATTACCGCCGAGCCCGACGACATCACCGCCATCGAGCAGGTCGTCGGCGACTACCTCACCATGAGCCCGACCATCGCCACTCGGATGCCGACCCTTCTCGACGCCGGCCCCCTGGCCCAGGCCACCCTGGCCATGCTGTTGACCCAATCCCACCGACCGGCCCAGGTGGCCCAGGCCCGCGAACTGGCAGCCGGGGCGCAACGCGACGCCACCGAGGTGAGCCAACGCGAGCGGCACCACCTCGACGCCGCCGTGGCCTGGGCCGACGGCCGCATCGGTGATGTTGTCGATGCCTTCGGCGCGGCCCTGGCCGAGCACCCCACCGACCTGTTCGCCCTCCGTGCCCGCTACCTGCTGCTGTTCAGCTCGGGCCGGGTGCCCGAGATGGTGGCCATGCTCGCCGACGCCCGTCAACATTGGAACAACGACCTCCCCCTGGCCTCCTACCTCGACGGCATGGAGGCCTTCGCCTGGGAGGAATCCGGCGAGTACCGCCGGGCCGAGGAGCTGGGCCGGTGGGGAGTTGAGCAGGAGGCCGGTGACCTGTGGGCCATCCACAGCGTCGCCCACGTGATGGAGATGGAGGCCCGACGCGACGAGGGTGTGGCCTGGCTCGACGGTCACGCCGGGGTGATGGGCGGTCCAGGGTTCGCCGGTCACCTCTGGTGGCATCGGGCCATCCAGCTGTGGGCCATTGGACGCTTCGACGAGGCCCTGGCCGCCTTCGACGACGGCGTCTATCCACCCCGCAGCGAAGAGGGTCTCGACCTGACCAACGCCATCTCCCTGCTGGCCCGGTTGGAGTCGCTGGGGGTTGACGTCGGCGACCGCTGGAGCGAGCTGGCCGATCCCGCCGCCAGCCGCGTCGGCCAACACACCCAGCCCTTCAACGACACCCACTACGCCCTGGCCCTGACCCGGGCCGGCCGCCTCGACGACGGCCGGCGGCTGATCGAGGGCATGCGGGCCTGGTCGCAGGGCGACGACTCCGCCGCCGCTGTGCTGCGAACCGTGGGGGTGAGCGTGGCCGAGGGGATGCTGGCGTTCGGGTTGGGCCACTGGCAACAAGCGGTCGACAAGTTCGACCCGGTGGCCGATGACGTCTGGCGCCTCGGCGGCAGCAACGCCCAACGCCTCTTCTATACGATCGTGGCCGACACCGCCCGCGACCAAGCGGGCGCTACAGCGTGATCCAGGGGGTCAGCACCGGCCCCGTCGGCCACACGACCTCGAACCGGACCGATCCCGAGACGCCCGAGCCGCGGCCCCGTCCCCCGCTGTCCAACTCGACATCGATGGTGACGTCAAGCAGTCCCGACCGCCGATGGGCCCGAACCTCGACCGGGGTGGGGATGGCGACCACCTCGAAGGTGTCGTCGGCAACTCCAACCTCGATTGTTCCTTGGGCGGAGTTGTAGGTCAGCAGACGGGAGTAGGCCCCATGGCGAAAGCCAACGACCTCAATCGGGGAATCCTCAATGAGTTTGGCCAGTTCGGCATCGATGTTTCGCCATCGGTAGGCCTCGTACGCCGCTTCCTGGGCTTCGACCGGTGGCCGGTCGTCAGCCAGGCACTCGGCCAGCAAGGCGAAGATTTCGTCGTTGTTCATAGGCGCAGTCATGACGACCGTGAACCTCCGGTGATACGTGAAATCTCGGGGGCGTTCCGCATCGTGTCCAGACAGCGGGCCCTGGTGGGGCCGATGCTCCCCACCGGCAGATCGAGCAGATCGGAGATCTCGGCGTAGCTGGCGGGAGGATCCACCACCAGCAGGCGCAGCAACTCCTGGCAACGCTCGGGCAACCGCTCGAAGGCGGCGGCCACCGCCACCCGGTGTTCTTCGCGTTCGAGCCGCTCGCCCGGCGGGGGGAACGGGGGGTTGGCGTTGTCGTCGACGTACCGATCCTGGTCATCGGCCTCGACGGTCAGGATGAGGCGACTCCGTTGACGGACCAGCCCTACACATTCGTTGCGGGTGGTCTGGCCCAGCCAGCCGGCAAGTCGGGCCGGTTCACGAATGCTGTCGAGGTGTTCGGCCAACCGGAGCCACACGGTTTGAAAGGCGTCCTTGGAGGTCTCCTCATCGAGGCGGAAACCCCTTATCACGCTCCATACCAGACCGGAGTGGCCGTCAACCAGCTTTCTCCATGCCTGCGGGTCACCACCACGGGCTGCGACCACACACCCAACAACATCATCCATCAAGGGCAATTCTAGTGTTCGTTCGCCCCGGGAACTGCAGGCAAGTCAGTTGGCCCGCATAACGATCAGATGGGCGGTGTCGGTCGCATGATCATGGTCTGGCCCCTCGTAAGAGCCAACATAAACCGGTTCGACCGTGACCGACAGCCCACCCACCGAACCTTCGTTCACCAGCGATGCGAGGTAGCGGTCAAAGCCGTATTCGGAATAGAAGTCGCTGTCGACACCAAGCACCAGCAGACCACCGGGCCGGGTGATGCGAACCAGTTCGCCGATGACCCCCGGTCCAGCGTGACCAGGTTTGAATAGTCCCGCACTCACCACTGACCCGTAGGTGTTGTCGGCCGCGGCAAGACTCCTCGTCAGGTCGGCGGTGATGAGTGTTCCGTACAGCGGTTCACCTGCGGGGTTCGACTTCTCGACCGCCTCGGCCAACATCTCGGGGGAGATGTCGAGGCCGTCGATGGCCCAGCCACCACGGAGCGACAGTTCGGCTCCAAGCAGGCCAGTGCCACAACCGACATCAAGCACCGGACCATCGCCCCTTTTCGCCACCTCGGCGAAACGATCGGCCAACCGCTGGTGGTGGACCGAGCCAAGGCCGATGATCAGGTTGTCGTCATAACTCGAAGCCCACTCTTGGTAGAGGCGAATACAGTCGTCAGGGGTCTCCAGAGTTGCAGCCTCATCGAGGTAACGCGAACCCGATAAGGCCCCTGGCTTGTCGGTGGCGGCCATTGACGCACTCTAGACGAGGATGAACAAGCAGTCCTCCCCGTGGGGAACTCCACCAAAGCTACTCGAGCATTTCCCGCAGATTGATCGTCTCGGTGCCGATCGTCCTGGCATCGGATCCGATGCGGGACTGGTCGCGATTCTTTATCCGATAGTTCTTGACGTTGCCGAGCATCGTCAAGTAAACGACCGCTACCACTGAAAGCACGACAAGAAGAAGGAGGAGTACCACGCAGGAGGGAAGGTACCAGGTCCGGCGGGTTTGAGCCACAATCAGAGCGGATACTCCCGCAACGCGCCCTCTGGGTTCAGACGGGTGCAGTCCTCTCGCGGCACGGACTGCCCCCGGCATGGCGGCGACAACAGCCACGCTTGCATGACTGTGCTGAGCAGAGGAGCTGTCGGCGGAAACTATGCTCATCTGCAACGCCATTTGTAGCAAACATCGACCCCAGTTTCAACCCTTTCTACCATTAGATATATCCAACCGGTCGCTTGGCCCTGCCGCCGCACGGAGCCTCGGGGTGCACGTGGCAGAATGGGGCCGTGATCGATCTGCGTTCTGACACCGTGACCAAACCGACGCCCGCGATGCGTGCCGCCATCAGCACTGCCGAGGTCGGCGATGACGTCTGGGGTGACGACCCCACCGTCACCGCCCTTGAGGTCGAGGTGGCGCAGCTGTTGGGCAAGGAAGCCGGGTTGTACGTCTCGTCAGGCACCCAGAGCAACCTGTGTGCCCTGATGGCCCACTGCCAGCGGGGCGAGGAGTACATCGTCGGCGACAACGCCCATACCTACCGCTATGAAGCAGGCGGGGCGGCGGTGCTGGGCAGCATCCAACCGCAACCGGTGACGACGCTGCCCGATGGGCGCCTCGACCTCGATCACGTGGCGTCGGTGATCAAGCCCGACGATGCCCACTTCGCCCGCAGTCGGTTGCTGTCACTGGAGAACACCCACGATGGTATGGTGCTGTCGCTCGACTACCAGCGTGAAGCTACCGACCTGGCCCGCAGCCGCGGCCTGTCGTGCCACCTCGACGGGGCCCGGTTGTGGAACGCGGCGGTGGCCCTGGGTGTGGCTCCATCGGTGGTGGCGGCGCCGTTCGACACGGTGTCGGTGTGTTTGTCGAAGGGTTTGGGGGCACCGGTAGGTTCGGTGCTGGTTGGTTCCGAGGCCCTGATCAGCGCGGCCCGCCGCTGGCGCAAGATGCTGGGTGGGGGGATGCGTCAGGCGGGGGTGATCGCCGCCGGTGGTCGCTACGCCGTTGCCAACAACATCGATCGCCTGGCCGAGGATCACGCCAACGCCGAGGCCCTGGCCGCCGGGCTGGGCTCGATCGACGGGGTGACCGTGACCAAGCAGGCCACCAACATGGTGTTCGTGCGCTTCGACGTCGACCCGGCACCGGTGGTCGATGCCCTGGCGGCCAATGAAATCCAGGCCGCGGTGAACGGCAACACCAGCCGCATGGTGACCCACCTCGACCTGAGCCGGGCCGATGTCGACAAGACGATTGCCGTGATCGCCTCTGCACTGGCCTGAGGGAGACGGCCTGAACGAAGTTGCCATTCCCGGCCGTCGGGCAATTAGTTTTAGGGAACCCCCTAGCAGGAGACCACCATGTCACCATCGGAGAGCGGACGTCCCGCGGACAGTCCGGAGTACGAGGCCTACCGCCAGGCCTATGAGGCCTCCAAGCTGCGCGACATCCCGTTCGAGACGATGTCGGGGGTTCCCGTCGAGCCGGTTTACGGTGATGCGCCGTATCCAGGCCAGTACCCCTATACCAGGGGCGTTTACCCGTCGATGTACCGCTCTCGGTTGTGGACTATGCGTATGTTCGCCGGGTTTGGCACGGCCGAGGACACCAACGGCCGGTTCAAGGAGTTGCTGGCCAACGGGGTGGCGGGGCTGTCGACGGCGTTCGACATGCCGACCCTGATGGGGCGCGACTCCGACAGTCACTGGGCCACCGGCGAGGTGGGGCGGGCCGGGGTGGCCGTCGACACCCTGGCCGACATGGAGGACCTGTTCGCCGACATCGACCTGTCGGCGGTGTCAACGTCGATGACGATCAACGGGCCCGCCGCCATCGCCATGGCCATGTACATCGCCGTTGCCGAGAACAACGGGGTGGCCAAGGCCGATCTGGCGGGCACCATCCAGAACGACATCTTCAAGGAGTACCAGGCTCAGAAGGAGTACATCTATCCTCCCCGGCCCTCGGTGCGCATCGTGACCGACATGATCCGCTACACCGCGGCCGAGATGCCCCGCTGGCACCCGGTTTCGATCTCGGGCTACCACATCCGTGAGGCCGGTTCGACCGCCGCCCAGGAGCTGGCGTTCACCTTGGCCAACGGGTTCGCCTACGTGGAGGCGGCGGTGGCGGCCGGGGTCGACGTCGACATCTTCGCCGGACGGCTCAGCTTCTTCTTCAACTCCCACAGTGATTTCTTCGAGGAGATCGGCAAGTTCCGGGCCGCCCGTCGGATCTGGGCCCGCTGGATGAAGGAGCGCTACGGGGCCACGCAGGAGCGTTCGCTGCTGTGCCGTTTCCACACCCAGACCGCCGGGGTGTCACTCACGGCCCAACAACCGGAGATCAACATTGCCCGGGTGGCCATCCAGGCCATGGCCGGGGCACTGGGGGGCACCCAGAGCCTGCACACCGACTCCTTCGACGAAGCCCTGGCCCTGCCGACGGAGAAGGCGGCCCGGATTGCCCTGCGGACCCAGCAGATCGTGGCCCACGAGACGGGGGCGGCCCTGGTGGCCGATCCCCTGGGCGGCGCACCATACGTCGAGTGGATGACCGATGAGATGGAACGTCAGGCCGAGGCCATCTTCGCCCACCTGGATGATCTGGGCAACGGCTCGATCCTGGAGGGGGTGTACGCCGGTATCGAGAACGGCTATTTCGTTGGTGAGATTGCCGAGGCCGCCTACCGCTTCGAGCGGGAGGTGAACACCGGCAAGCGGGTGATTGTGGGGGTGAGCGACTTCACCGACGGCGATGACGGCCAGGCCGACCTGCTGCGCATCGGGGCCGAAACCGAGACCTACCAGCTCAAGCGCCTGGCCGACGTGAAGCTGCGACGCAACGACGATGCGGTGGCCGCGGCGCTGGCCGAGGTCACGGCGACGGCCGCCGACCCGGTGCGCAATGTGATGCCCGCCATCCTCGATGCGGTGAAGGCCTATGCCACGCTGGAGGAAGTGGTCATGGCCATGGAGTCCGAGTTCGGTACCTACGTTGAGAAGGCGATCATATGACGGACAACGCTCCCGCCCCGGCCAACCTGCGGGTGATCCTGGCCAAGTTGGGGCTCGACGGTCACGACCGTGGCCTCAAGGTGGTGGCCCGAATCCTGCGTGATGCGGGCATGGAGGTCATCTACCTCGGGCTGCGGCAGACGACGGATTCGATCGTGGACGCCGCCGAGCAGGAGGACGCCGACGCCATTGGGCTGTCGATGCACAACGCCGGGCACCTGACCCTGGCCCCGAACATGGTCAAGGCCCTGGCCGCAGCCGAGCTCGACATCCCCGTGATCGTGGGCGGGATCGTGCCCGACGACGATGTCCAGCCCCTGCACGACGCCGGGGTGGCCGCCGTGATCGGCCCGGGAGCGTCCGCCATTGAGGTGGCCGAGGTCGTGCGCAACGCCGTCCTGGCTGCGACCAGTTGAAGACCACAACGAAGGTCGACGAACTCTACTTTGCGGCCCGTGACGGGCATCGCCGC
>Ga0316187_10002074_pt1 | contig 17516 bp, 15 predicted proteins | sample CroRivburrow1_MG_FD_204927 | JGI IMG/M metagenome (GOLD analysis project Ga0316187, IMG submission 204927) | Coastal sediment microbial communities from Maine, United States - Cross River worm burrow 1 | ecosystem: Environmental > Aquatic > Marine > Coastal > Sediment | place: USA: Maine...
CTCGATGAGCACCGGGCCAACGACCTTGGTTAGAAATTCCACCGGTTCGGTGCTGAGCGCAGCGCGAGACAGCAGCTCTTCGGCGTCGCTCACCTTGAGATGCTCGATCGCCTGCATCACCCGCGCGCGAAGCTGCGGTAGGACCTCGGCGCTCGACTGAGCCGACGGCGCCGGGAACGCCGCCGCCATGTGGCGGAGGTCGATGTCCGAGAGCGTCGCGATGCCGCCGATCGAATGACCGCTCTCGACGAGCTGGTGCAAGAGCCGCAGTCGCTCGACGTCCGAGTCAGTATATAGCCGCCCACCGGCCTCGGTTCTCTTCGGCACCACCGCGGCGTAGCGCTTCTCCCACATCCGCAGAGTGTGGGTCGAGAGCCCGGACATCCTGGAGACCATCCCGACCCGGTACCGCGCTTCATCTGCCATATCTATCCCTAAGGGTTAATTCGTTCGGGGGCTTGCCTAAGGACTGTCCAAGACCTGTCTATCGTTAGATCTATCGCCGATCAAGCATGAGGAAGGAAAAAACAACCATACCGCCTTGACGCCCCCAAACATAGGAGTAGAACTCTGGACAAGACCTAGACATAACTTAGACAGGTCGGAGGAGATAAAAAATGACAAAGAACAAAACTTTCTGGGTGGGTATCGTAGCGGCGGCCGCTCTTGCGCTGACCGGCTGCGGCGACGACGCGACCGGAACCGGCGGTACGGCAGGTTCGGGCGGCACGGCAGGCGATGGTGGCACCGGTGGCGGCGAAACCGGCACCGGCAGCATCACCGCAGTTCACCTTGCACCCGAGGTTCCGGCCGCGGGCATGACCGACGTCACGGTTTATGTGAATGGCGAAGCGGCTGCGGTGATCGCATACGGCGAGTCGACCGGCCGAGTAGACCTTGCCGCCGGCGAAGACTACGCCATCGGTCTTGGAACGGCAGAGACCGAACTGCTGACACTCGACCCCTTCACCATGCCCGAGGGCGCCGACTTAGTAGCAGTCGCCTACCGCACCAACGATGAGCTTCCGGTGGGTGTCTGGGTGGTCGACATCGCAACCGAAGGCCTCGTAGCGGGCAGTGGCCGGGTCTTCGTGGGCCACGGCGCCAACGACTCGCTCCTCAACCCAGTCGATATCATCGTCACCGACGAGGGAGCTTGCCCCGAGCCGCTGCTCGACCAGTTCGCCTTCGGGACCATGACAGCGCCGGGTGATGCGGACCTTCCGGCGGCCACCTACAACCTCGGCTTCGACCTCGACCCCGGCGATTGCACCGCCGAAGTCGAGTTCAGCGCGCCCGTCGCCGCCGACCTGAGCACCATCGTGGTGGCCGTCGACGAGGACACGACTGACGAGTCCCTTGACCCGCAGGTGTGGGCCATCGTCGACGCCTCTGCTGCTCCGGTCTCTCTGATCGCAGAATAATCCTTATCCTCTTCCCAAACACCAAATAGCGCTTTGCGCAGGGGCCGCTCTCTTCCCGGTGAGCGGCCCCACTTTTTTAATGACGGGCCACCACGCCGAAGGGTAGGACACGAGAACGATGTGGATGAGGAGGGACGATCGGTCGTGGGCGCTCCTTTCAGTGACTGCATGCCTGGCCGCGTTTGGCTGCACTGAAGAGACCGCGCCCACGCCGCCTCCCGCTCCGATCGAGACGCCCCCGGAGGAGCCGGATCCCTACGAGCACTCGCCGTCGCGTTTCGGCACAGTCCCGCTTCATGCCGGTTTCAGTCCGGACCCTCGAGTCGTCGCGGGCGAGGCGCTCGGTGAGGTGAAGGCGAAGTCCGTGCACCGAAAGTGCCGGGGCTGGATCGCAACGACTCCCGATTACCTGCTCGATGCGGACACTGCGTTCTTCCAGCTCTACGTGCTCGGCCGCTCGGCTTCCGATGTGACGCTGGTCGTTCGGAGGCCGGATGGCTCGGTGCTTTGCAATGACAATCGCTCGGGCACGAAGGACCCGATGGTGCGGGGCAACTTTCCGAGCGGCACGACCCAGGTCTGGGTCGGCGTCCAAGAAGAGGGCGAGACAGCGTCCTACAGGCTCGGCTTTTCCGAGGTGAAGTGGAAGTCCTCGTCGATCGCGCTGCCCGAGCCCGGCTAGGCGCGGCGTTGCCAGAGGGCGAGGCGCTCACGGCCTTCCCGGCCTGGGTGGCTCTGCCCGACAGGCTCCACTTCAAGCCCCTCGAACGAGCTCCCGATCAAGCCGCGCACCAGCTCCGTGTTGATCGGCCAGGGCGGTCCTTCGCGCTCTGAAATCGGATCCTCGAACGGGAAGAGCAGGGTCGCCAGAACCCCTTCGGGCTTCACCAGTCGCGTCATTACGCTTGCCCAGTCGCTCCGCTGAGCGGGGTCGAGCGCGCAGAAGAACGTGTAGTCCCAGACGAAGTCGACGCCGTCTTCGACCTCGAAGCGGAAAAAGTCGGCGACCTCGTAGCGAACGATCCCAGGTAAGTCCCCATGCGCCTGCACGAAGGCACTTCGGGCATCGTCGGAGAGGTCGATGCCAATCACCTCTCGGTCCGCGCGTGCCAAGGTCGCGAGGTCGTAGCCCGTGCCGCAGCCGGGAACGAGGATTCGACCGGGAGGGACGAGGTCGCGCTCGAGGAGATCTCGAAGCGCTGGAGGGGATTGCCCCGCATCCCAGGGGGTGCGCCCCTCCTTCCACGCTCCTTGCCAATCGACCGGTGCCATCTCGTCTACTCGATCAGTCCCGTGGCGCGGGCCGCCTGCCGAGCCAGCGGAAGAACGGCATCGTACGCGGCGGCATTGCACGCGAGGATTCCGGTCCGGTTCCGCATGTCCGTGCCGCCATAGTGATAGGGGTCGCCGGCCAAATCGGTAAATCGACCGCCCGCCGCGCGTAAGATCGCTTCCGGCCCGCATGCGTCCCAGGCGCTCGACTTGTCCGAGATGTGAACGTAGAGGTCCGCCGCGCGCTCGGCGATGAGTCCGGCCTTCAGACCCACCGAGCCGATCCGAGTCTCCTTCGAGATGCCGAGCTGATCGACGACTTTCCCGACGGCCCGGTTTCGGTGCGAGCGCGAGACCACGAGCTTCAGCTCGCCCGGATCGGAAATCTCGCTCACGCGAATGTCCCGCCGTGCGCCGTGCTGCTCGAGTGTTGCGCCGACGCCAACCACGCCTGCGTAGAGCTTGTCGGTCACCGGCTGAAACACGACGCCCACGTGCGCCTCTCCATCGATCGCGAGCCCGAGCATGACCGCGAACTCCCCGTTCCGTGCGACGAACTCCCTGGTCCCGTCTACAGGGTCGACGTACCAGCACCGGCCGCTTGCGAGCGCGTCGCTCTGGTCTTTCGATTCTTCGGCCACGATGCCGTCATCGGGGAAGGCTTTCCGAAGCTCTTCGACGATGTACGCGTTGGCCCGAGTGTCTGCTTCGGTGACCGGATCCGCCTTTGCTTTGTACGCGACGCTGAAGTCGGTGGCGTACACGTCCATCAGGATGGTGCCGGCCCCTCGTGCAATCCGGATCGCCTCCGTGACTTCACGCTTCAGCATGTCGGGCCTCTATCACGCTAGGGTGGACGCGCCACCGCTCAGCGATGGAGGAGCGCGAGCAGCTTCTGCAAGACCTCGGCGACTTCGCCGACACCGTCGAGCACCTCGGCAGATCTCGCAGGTGTACCCCGCTGCTCTGTCGAACGAACGAATGCGCCGACCCCTCGCTGCGTGGCCAGCTCGATTGCAGGAAAATCGGTCAGGTCGTCGCCGACGAAGAACACCGAGCGGGCTCCGCTTCGCTCGAGGATCTCGGCAAGCGCACGTCCCTTGTCGCTCGGGACCACCTCCGCTTCTCGCAGCGCCTTGCCCCGCCGGACGTGAAGCCCGAGGCCCTTCGCGAGTGTGTCGGCCTCGCGCATCAGATACTCGGCACGCTCGGGGTCGCGCATCGCGATGGCGCGCACATGGAGCGCGATCGCCTGTGGCTTGTACTCGACGAAGGCGTCACTCGCCTGCTCATCCGCCCATGCTCGGAACGCTTCCAGAGCTTTTCGCCGAGGTTCCGGGAGCAGGCGGTCGCCCGGCCGCTCATCAGGCGCCAGGACGACTCCGCCATGTTCGACCGCTCGCCAGACCCCATCGAGCTGCTCCATGCGTCGAAGCGAGTCGAAATCCCGGCCTGTGATGAATGCGAGCACAATGCCCGGTGTCTCGGCCAGTTCGGCCAGAACCGAGAGGGTCGGTTCGGGGATCTGCGCTCGATCGGGATCCCGGACGATGGGCGAGATTGTTCCGTCGACGTCGAGCGCCACCAGCAGAGGACGGTCGAGCGCGACGAGTCGCTCGGCAAGGGCATTGGGTGAGCTCAATCGCCCTCCAACGCGTGGATGTAGTCGTCAGCCCAACGATGGACGTCGAGCCGCATGACCTCGGCGCGGAGCGCACGCATGCGCTTCTTCTTTTCCGGCGGTTTCATCGCCAGGGCACGCTGAATGGCGCTCGTGGTCGCTTCGAGGTCGTACGGGTTCACCAGCATCGCGCCTTTGAGATGCTTGGCGGCCCCGGCAAACTCGCTCAGGACGAGCACTCCGTCGTCATCGGTTCGGGCGGCCGCGTACTCGTGGGCTACGAGGTTCATGCCGTCCCGGAGGGGAGTGACCAAGGCGACGTCCGCGGCTCGATAGTGTGCGAAGAGTGCGCGCTGACTCAGGTTCCGATAGAGGTAGTGGATGGGCACTCGGCCGGTCTCTGCGTAGCGGCCGTTGATGTCACCCACCATGCGGTCGATTTCTTCCTTTAGATCGGCGTAGGCTTTCACGTCGGTCCGGCTCGGCACCATCACTTGGATCAAGGCGCAGCCCGTGCGTGCAGCTTTGTTGCTGCGAAGCAGGCGCTCGAACGCCGACAATCGCTCCGGGATCCCCTTCGTATAGTCGAGTCGGTCCACTCCGAGGATGAGCTGACGATTGCCCATCATCGTTTTGATGCGCTCGACTTCGCGGCCAACGTCGGGATCGAGGGCCAGCGCTTGAAGCTCGTCGACCGGCACCCCAATTGGAGCGGCGATCGTCGCGATGTTTCGGTTTCGACAGCGGACCTGGTCTCCCTCGACCCGGTGCACCGTGAATCGCTCCACACACTGACGGAAATGCTCGGCGTACTCGGGTAGGTGGAAGCCCAGCACATCCGCGCCGAGCAGGCCTTCGAGAATCTCTTCCCGCCACGGCAGGATCCCAAAGGTGTCCGGCGGCGGCCATGGGATGTGGCAGAACCAGCCGATACGTGCCTTGGGCCGCTTCGCTCGAAGCAGCCCGGGGACGAGCATCAGGTGATAGTCCTGCACCCAGAACAGATCCCCCGAGCTACTCATCGAGAGCGCTGTCTCGGCGAACGCGTGGTTCGCATTCACGTAGCTCGACCAGGGCGCGTCGCCGACCTGAATCGTTGGCTCGAAGCCGTGGAGCAGCGGCCACAGCACCGAGTTGGAGAGTCCCTCGTAGAAACCCCGTTGGTCGCCTCGTTTCAAGGACACGTGTGCCAGGTCGTAGTCGAGGTGGGGCGCGGGAATCGTGACCGCGTCGAAGTCCTTCGCCGGCTTCGCGCTCACCCAGACCCCACCGCGCTGCTGCAGCACCGGATCCAGCGCGGCGACAAGGCCGCCCGCCGCCCGCACCCAACGCTCACGGCCGCGGCTGGACTCCTGCCGATAAGGGCCGCGGTTCGATACGACCACGAGCTTTCGGCTCTTCCGCGTCATGCGTCGGCATTGTAGTCTGCGCAGGGTCATGGACCCAGCTGAGTTTATTCAAGGCCGAACCCGCGAGACCGACATTCGCCGCGATGCGCGGGGTCGCTGGTTCAACGGGGCCGACCGCATCGTTCACCCCAACATCGTTCGCTCTTTCGATGGCTGGATCGATCGTGCCGAGGACGGACGCTTCTGTCTGAGCAACGCCATCAACTGGGCATACGTCGAGCTCGAGGGTCCGGCCTACTTCGTCAAGGACGTCGTTCCCTCGGACGATGGCGTCGAGCTCACGCTATCCGGCGAGCTCAGCGAGCGGCTCGACCCCGAGACCCTACGCCAAGGTCCGGAAGGCGCGCTCTGGTGCGCGGTCCGAGAGGGCCGGTGCCCGGCCAGGTTCGACAACCACGCCGTCAGCAAAATGAGCGACTCGGTCGGTGAAGACGCCGATGGGGTCTACATCATGGTGGGTGCGCAGAAAGTGCGCCCTCCCGCGGATGCTGATCCCCTTTCACTCGGACTAGAAAAGCGCTAAGGGCTCCGCGTGCAAAAGCGAGAAGTGATCGCCACCCTGATCGTGGCAGCCATCGCGTTCCCTTTGATCTTCATCTTCACGGGAGCCATCGCAGACTCTCGCGCCCGCGCAGGAGAGGCGCCGTTTCGCTCCGTGCTCGGCAATGCGCGGTACGAAGCACTGATGGAAGGCGAGGGCGGGGTCCCTCACTACCTCGGCGCATCGCTCCTCGCGCCGGACTTCACGCTTCCCGAGCAGGGCGGCGGCGAATGGAAGCTCTCGGACCATCGCGGCAAGGTCATCGTCATGAACTTCTGGACGGTCACGTGCCGTCCCTGCATTCAAGAGATGCCCACGATCGAGCTTCTCGCTGAGATCGTCGAGCCCTGGGGCGACGTCGAGGTCGTTGCGATTTCCACCGATCGTAGCTGGGCCGAGGCGGCCACCATCATTGCGCCCACGTCGCGGATCACGAGTCTGCTCGACGCCGATCGCGCGGTCGTGAACGAGATGTTCGGGACGAACCTGTTCCCCGAGACTTGGATCATCGACGCCGACGGTGTGATTCGCTTTCGCTACGACGGTGCGCTCGACTGGTCCGATCCGGTCGCGCTCGACCTCATTCGCGCCTACCGCTGAGGCTCACGTCTCCGAGAGGAGGTAGCGTGACACCCAAATTCCAAAGCCGACGAAGAGCAGGTCGAAGGCCGTGAGAATGCGCATCCAGCCGAGTACCTCCGCCGTGCTCGCGCCGGCGAAGAGCTCCCGCGTCGCCACTGCTGAAGCGAGGAGGGCAGGGGCCACCAGCGGGAACACCAAGACGCTCAGCATGAGGTCGCGGGCGCGAGTGCGAATGCTGACCGCCGAGAACAGCGTCGCGGTCGAGACGAAGCCGACCGATCCCAAGAAGACCAGAGCGAGCAGGGGTAGCATCACGCCACTCGGCTCGATCTGAAAGAACACGAGGCAAAGGGGCACGAGCAGCAACTCGACCAAGAAGAGCAGAAGAAGAGCGCTCAGCGTCTTGCCGACATAGATGGCGGAGCGCGGCATCGGCGACATCAAGAGGCCGAAGACCGCGTCGTTCTCTCGTTCGAGCGCCCAGCTTCGACCGATCAGCAAGATCCCGCAGAACAGGATCGAGATCCAAAGTACGCCTGGCGCCACGTTCGGAGAGCTCACGGGGTCCGTGTAAAATGCGAGCGAGCCCAAGGTGACCACGAGCACCGCGAATAGACCGGTCGAGGTGAGAATCTCCTTGGTGCGGAGCTCGAGCTGCAGATCCTTCAAGGCGACGAGCCAGGCTGCGCGCAGAAGACTCATGGCGCATCCTCGACCATGCGGCCGCGATTCATGTACAGCACGCGGTCGGCGATCTCGCTCGCGAAACGAGCCTCGTGAGTGACGACGATGACGATGGCTCCCCGATTCTTCTCGCGTTCGATGAGTCCTACGAACGACTCGGTCGACTTCACGTCCAGCCCTGTGGCGGGCTCGTCCATCAATAAGAGGCGCGGCTCGTGGAGCAGCGCGCGCGCGATCGAGATACGCTGCGCCTGGCCGCGAGAGTAGGTGCGGAGCGGTCGGTCCCAATACTCTCCCACTGCCAGGGCCTGGCCGAGCTCGCGGGCGCGTTCGTCTGCGGATGCGAGCGCTTGGAGCTTGGCGGCCAATACGAGATTCTCACGCCCACTGAGCCCAGGGTAGAGCTGAAGCTGGTGAGCGACGAAACCGATTTGGCCTCGAAGCTGGTCGGCGAAACTCCGGTCGTAGTTCCCGTAGCGAATCTCGCCTTTGGTCGGATGGCCGAGCAACGCCAGCAGCCAGAGCAGCGTGGATTTCCCGGAGCCGTTCGACCCCTGGATCACTGTGACCGTGCCCGCCGTGAAGCTCAGATCGACGCCCGCTAGTGCGAGCGTCGGCCCGTACGACTTCGCCAGGCCTGAGACCCCCACCTCTTCGAAATCAAGCTTCACCGGTCCGCACTCTAGAACAAGTCTCGCACAATGCCGTCAAGTTTCAGCCAGCGGCTTTGCGGTACACGAAGCCATTCGCCGTCGCGGACCAAATCACCTCGCCCGATCGCGCGTTCGATCTCCTGTTCGCGCCCCGCCTCGGGGTCCTTGCCCGCGCGTGCCTTGGTGCGCTCCATGTTCGTGCCCTCGGTGGTACGAAGGCCGAGCATCAGGGCTTCGCGAATGATCTCATCAGGGCCGAGTGTCTCGGTCTCGGACTCGAGCGTCTTGCCCGCGAGATAGCGCTGCGGATTGGGGTCATTGCGCCAGCGCTCGGCGTAGCCCGGGCCGTGGTCGAGACAGCCGACTGCAGCCGCGCCGAGCCCGAGGTAGGCGCCGCCTCGCCAGTAGTGGAGGTTGTGCCGCGACTCCTCTCCTTCGAGCGCGTAGTTCGACACCTCGTAGTGGCTCCAGCCGAACTCCGAGAAGCGCGCCTCCACGTCCTCGAACATCGCGGCATATTGCTCGTCCGGCGCCACCTCGAGCTTTCCGGCCCGGTGAAGCGATCCGAACATCGTCTTTTCCTCGATTGTGAGGGCATAGGCCGAGACGTGTCGCACTCCGATGTCCGCGATGCGCGCGATGTCCTCGTCGAGCTCCGCAGAGGTCTGGCCCGGCATCCCGAACATGAGGTCGGCGCTCACGCGCGGCATCTCGGCGGCTGCCTCTTCGAGAGCCGAGATCGCGCGCGACGAATCATGCAAACGTCCAAGGAAGCGAAGGTAAGGGTCCCGGAGCGACTGCACGCCGATCGAGAGGCGCCCAACACCCACCTCGCGAAGACGTGCAGCGCCGTCACGGGTGAGTGAGCTCGGGTTGCACTCGACCGTCACCTCGAGCTCTTCCACTTCCGAGTCAAAGGCTTCGCGGATTGCTGCAAGGGTGCGCCCGAGCTCGGCGGGATCCCAAAGCGAGGGAGTTCCCCCGCCGAAGAATACCGAGTGCAACGCACGTCCCTGCAGATCCTCTGTGCGGGCCTCCAGCTCGCGCACAACGGCGCTGGCGTACTCCTGGTGCGGGAGCGATTGTGTGCGAATCGGCTCCGTCGCAAAGTCGCAGTACGGGCACTTTCGCGCGCACCAGGGGAAGTGGATGTAGACGGAAGTGGCTGAGGGGTCGCTTGACATGCGTGGCGTCGGCCGGAATGTATACTCCCTTTTTGTCACAGAGCTGGTCCCCGATGACCCTGCCCGTATTCCCCTCCCTACGCATCACGCCTAGCGCCCTCATTCCGAGGGGCGCGTTCGCCGAGGCGCAGGCGGCGTTCCTGAAACCGAACCCTGAGCTCATCGAGCGACTGAGTTCACTTCTCAGGGCGAAGAACGCGGGCATCGTCGCCCACTTCTACATGGACCCCGAGCTCCAGGGCGTGCTCTCGGCGTCGGACTGGCCCCACATTCACGTCTCCGATTCCTTGGCTATGGCCGACCGCGCGATCGCGATGGCCGAACAGGGAGTGCGTACGATTGCCGTGCTCGGCGTCGACTTCATGAGTGAGAACGTTCGCGCGATGCTCGACGCATCGGGGCACTCGGACGTCGCTGTCTACCGCGTCTCGGCCGAGCCCATCGGGTGCTCGCTTGCTGAATCTGCAGAGGCAGCCGCCTATGGAGCCTATCTGACCGAGGCTTCGAAGACGCCGCACTCGCTGCACGTCGTTTACATCAACACCAGTCTCGTCACCAAGGCGAAGGCGCATGCGCTCGTTCCGACGATCACCTGCACCTCGTCGAACGTCGTTCAAACCGTGCTGCAGGCAGCGGCGCAGATCCCGGACGTTCACATCTGGTTCGGGCCGGACACCTACATGGGCGACAACCTAGCCCACATGTTCGCGAGCCTCGCCGAGATGCCGGACGAACGCATTCGCGAGCTCCACCCGGCACACGATCAAGCGTCCATTCGCGCACTATTGCCGCGGTTTCGTTATTTCGAGCAGGGCACGTGCATCGTGCACCACATGTTCGGCGCCGAGGTCGTCGAGCTCGTACGCGAGCACTATTCCGACGTATTCGTGACCGCCCACCTCGAGGTCCCCGGCGAGATGTTCGCGCTCGGTTTGGAGGCGCAGCGGAAGGGCCGGGGCGTCGTCGGTTCGACCTCGAACATCCTGGCGTTCGTGCTCGGCAAAGTCGACGAGGCGATCGCGCGCGGCGAGGCGAGCAACCTCCGATTCATCCTCGGCACCGAAGCGGGCATGATCACGCCGATCGTTCGGCAGGTTCAGGAGCAGCTCCGGGACTACGCCTCCGAAGGCGGCCCGGAGATCAGCGCGGAGATCGTCTTTCCCGTGGCGCCCGAGGCCGTCATGCAGGACGAAGCCAGCGGGCTCGGCATCGTGCCGGGCGTGGCGGGGGGCGAGGGCTGCTCCACTGCCGGTGGTTGCGCGACCTGCCCCTACATGAAGATGAACTCGCTTCATTCCTTAATCGCCCTGCTCGAACGGGTCGACGCCGACGAGAAGAGCACGCTCGTCCCTTTCGAGCCCCGCAAGTACGCCCAGGAGATCCGAGGGCGGACGGTGGCAGAGCTCGGTGGGGAGCCGATTCTGCACATGCGCGGCTTTCAGCGAAGCGGTCAGCTCCCAGACGCCCTCGTCGACGACGTCCTCGGACGCGTCCAGATGGGTTCCGTCGCGAAACCCTGAAAGAACCGAACGGAAACTGGAGGTTTTGGCTCTCTTGACCCCTTGCCGAGCGTCCTTATCTTGGCCGCGACGCCCAATCCACGGAAGCCATGTCGAAGCCTGATTACTACGAAGTCCTCGAAGTCACCCGCGAGGTCACCACCGTCGAACTGAAGAAGGCCTATCGAGAGAAGGCACTCCAGCACCACCCCGACCGAAACCCGGACAACCCCGAGTCCGAAGACACCTTCAAGCTCTGCGCCGAGGCATACTCCGTCCTCAGCGACCCGCAGAAGCGCCAGGTGTACGATCGCTTCGGGCATGCGGGGCTCGGCGGAGCAGGCGGGCCCGGCGTCGGGGACATGGGCGACGTCTTTAGCCAGTTCCAGGACATCTTCGGCGACCTCTTTGGAGGAGGTGGCGGCTTCGGCTTTGGTGGGTTCGGAAGGCGGCAGCGCGACCCCAACGCCCCGACGCGGGGCTCGGACGTTCGCACTGATGTACGGCTGAGCTTCCGCGAGGCGGCGTTCGGAGCGACCCGCGAGATCGACTTGTCGCATCCATCGCCCTGCGAAGCTTGCAGCGGCACCGGAGCCAAGGGCGGCGAGCTCGAGAGCTGCGAGACTTGCGGCGGCCGTGGGCAAGTTGCGCGCGCCCAAGGGGCGTTCGTCATGACGACGAACTGCCCGACCTGTCGAGGCCGTGGCTCGCAGGCCAAGGAAGCATGCGACGAGTGTGAGGGTGTGGGACAGGTCGACAGCGAGCGGGTCGTCAAGATCAACGTCCCCGGCGGGGTCGACACGGGGCAAAGCCTCCGCTTGAGCGGTCGCGGCCAGGAGGGGACACGCGGCGGGCCGGCAGGCGATCTCTACGTGACGGTTCACGTCGACCGTGACCCCGACTTCGAGCGCGAGGGCTTTGACCTCATTCACCGGCTCGTCGTCACGTATCCGCAGGCGGCCCTCGGAGCGAAGATCGAGGTGCCGGCGCTCGAGGAGGAAGAAGACACCGTCCAGACCGTGAAGGTGGCATCGGGTACCCAAAATGGGGAGACGGTCGTCATACGCGGCGCTGGCGTGCCCCGGCTCAATGGCCGTGGCCGGGGGAATTTGATCTGCGTCGTCGAGGTCGAGGTGCCGAAGAAGCTCTCCCGCGAACAGAAGCGGCTTTTGAAGGATCTCGACTCGACTTTCGAGTAGTGTAGGTCGGTCATGCAGCCGCTCACTGGACTCGACTCCTCCTTTCTCTTCCTCGAGAACTCCCGCCAGCCCATGCACGTTGGGAGCGTCCTCGTCTTCGAAGGCTCGATGACCTTCGAGGCGTTTCGTCAGACCTTGGCGACGCGGGTCCACCTCGTTCCCAGGCTTCGTCAGCGCCTCGCAATGGTTCCGCTCGGCATCGGCAAGCCCTATTGGGTCGAGGACCCGGCCTTCAATCTCGATCTGCACCTCCAGCACGTGGCGCTTCCAAGCCCCGGTCGCTGGAAGGAACTTCGGAGCCTTGCCGCCCGCACCTTCACCACGCCGCTCGATCGGACACGGCCCCTCTGGGAGATGACCTTCATCGAAGGCCTAGACGAAATTCCACAGGTGCCGCCCGGTTCGGTCGCGATCATCAGCAAGATTCACCACGCCGCCATCGACGGCGTGTCCGGCGCGGACATGATGGGTGTGCTCCTCGACGTCACCAAGGAGCCGCGCGAGTTCGATCTCCCGACGCCTCGCACGGTGGCTCCAGTCCCGAACGAGCTCGAAGTCCTCGGTCACACGGCGCGAAAGATCCTTGGCAAGCCGAGCGAGATTCGACGAGTCGCGTCCGAGGTTCGTGACGCGGTTCGTGCTGCCGCGAAGGTTCAGCAGAAAGGTGTCGACGCGCCGCCCGTGCCGATGAGCGCACCACCGACTCCGATCAATCACACGATCGACGGTCGGCGCATTTGGAATACGGCGCTGCTCGAACTCGATCGGGTGAAGGCGATTCGTCAGTTCGCCGGCTGCACTTTGAACGATGTGGTTCTCGCGATCTGCTCGGGCGCGCTCCGCCGTTATCTCGATGAAAAGGAGGCGCTCCCCGACAAGCCCCTCATCGCGATGGTGCCCGTGTCGACACGTTCCAAGAGTGAGCAGGGCCAGATGGGCAACAAGGTCTCGGCGATGATGCTGGACCTCGCGACCAACGTCGCTGACCCGGTCGAGCGTCTAAAGCTCATCAAGGCGCATACGAAGGGGGGCAAGGCCTTCGAGCGCGCTGGCGCGACCCGAGCGCTCGTCGACCTTTGGGACTTCATCCCATTCGGCCTGGCGAACCGAATGACCCGCCTCTACTCGAGATTTCGGGTCTCCGAGATGCACAACCCGATCTTCAATTGCGTCATCACCAACGTGCCCGGCCCTCAGATGGACCTCTACATGGCGGGCCACAAACTGCTCGCCACGATGGGAATGGCGCCGCTCGTCGACGGGATGGGTCTTCTCATCACCGTCCTCAGCTACAACGGAGTCTTGTCGATCAGCCCGATCTCCTCGCCCGCGGTCATGCCGGACATGGATGTGTTCGCCCGCTACCTGCGCGAGTCGGCCAACGAGCTCGAAGCCGCCGTGGTGCCCGCCCGCGACGCCACGCTGGACGCAGCCGAAGCCAAGATTGCGGCCGACCTTACCGAGGCCTTCGTCGCGCAGATGCGCACGACGCTCGAGCGCGCGCCGAAGGATCGCTCACTCGGGGAGGGAACGTTCCAACTCTGTGTCACCGGGAGCGCCGACAAGACCTGGCGGATCGATCTCGAAGAGCGAAGCGTAGTCGAAGGGAACGGGAAGCCGACCGATGCGACTCTCACGATTCGCGACTCTCACTTGGCCGAAATTCTCAAGGGCAACCTAGACCCCCAGATCGCGTTCGTGCAGGGAAAGCTTCAAGTCGACGGCGACATCAATAAGGCGATCGAGTTCGGCGCGCTTCTGCCGAAGGTGCTCGCCTGAGGCTCAACGAAGCGCGCTGAACCGGGTCGGTCCGCCGCTGCCAGGTAGCTGGGTCCGAAGCTCGGGAAGCTCTTCGCTCTCCAGCCAATTGTAGACTCCATAGGTCTGGAGCACCCGGCGCGTGTAGCGACGTGTCTCGTCGTAGGGAATCTCTTCGATGAACACATCGAGCGGCCGGGCCGCGTCCTCGTCGAGCCAGCGGCGGACTGCGCCTTCGCCCGCATTGTATGCGGCAGGGACGAGCGCGGGGTTTTCGTTGAGCCGGTTCCAGAGCCACGCCATGTAGCGCGCTCCGATCTTCAAGTTGACCTCCGGCTTGGTCAGCGTGCGCGGGGTGGCCTTCTCGCCGACCTCGGGGGCGAAGCGCTTTGCTGTGGGCATGATGAGCTGAACGAGACCGTAGGCCTTGGCCCACGACACCGCCTCCGGGTCGAACGAGCTCTCTTCACGCGCGACCGCCCGCACGAACGAGGAGGGGACCTCTTGGTCTTCGGCCACCTCTTCGATGAGCGGCGAGAAGGCCTGCGGGTAGGTCGCCTCCCAGATCAGTCGTCCCTCGCCCTTCGGTAACAGGCCTTCGAAGTCTTCGAAGTGCGCACGGATGACACGGCTCAGCTTTGTCTCGGCGCCCGCATGCTGGAGCAGCACAGCACCGACCACGGCCATCTCGGGGTCGACGTCATTGCCGACCATGTGAAGCGCTTCCATCTCGGAGGACGCATAGGTCATCTCGTCCACAATCAGGAGCTCGACCATGCGATCGAATGCGGGTTCGTTGAACTCGTCGCGCCACGCGAATACCATGCGTGTCGGCTCGTCGTCTGCGCGCATGTCTTCAAGAATCGCCTTGGCGCGACCTGGGACGATCTCGCCGAGCCTCCAGAGCGATTGCTGCGCGTAGTAGCGAAGCGGCCACCGCTTGACGATCTCTTCGTATGCCGCGACTGCGTCGATACGCTGGCCAAGGAGGAAGAGCGTTCGCGCCCGCCAGTAGTGAGCGCGGCCGGTCATACCTTCCTGCTCCTCGTCGCCGCCTCGCTTTACGAGATCGTCGAAGTGATCGTAGGCCGCTTGAAAATCGCCGCCTCGAAGCTCGATCCAGCCGAGCTTGAAGAGGGCTCGAGGCCAGATATCTCCGTCGGGGTACTTTCTCGGGACCGTCGCCAGGCGTGCGCGAGCCGCCTTTTCATGGCCTGTTTCGAGCTCCGCGAGCGCAGCGCGGTAGCTCGCATCGTCGGCGAGTCGATGGGCCGGGGCTTCGGCCTCGAGCTTCTCGAACTGGCGGACCGATTCCTGCCATTGCCCGATGCGCCCATAGGCCCGCGCGGCGTGATAGCGGGCCCAGGCTCGCGTATCGAGGTTCGCGCTGCCCGTGCACTTCTCCGCGACCTCCCGCATGACGGGCGCGCCGCGCGTTCGCTCCCGAGCTTGGAGTAGGGCGCGTCCCTGCTTGTAGCGCGCCTTGCACCAGACCGTACTGCCGGTCTTCAAGTGCCGCACCAGCTTGCCGAAGAGGCGCTCCGCGTCTCGATATCGCTTCGCGTTGTAGAGCGTGTCGGCCTTCTCGAGACTCTGCTGCATGCGCGGCCGGACTGCGGGCTCCTTCGCCGTGACCCGTGGCGGAGGGCCATCGACACGAAGGGTGAGATGGGCGTTCGAGTCGGAGCCGCTCGCCCGCGTCTCGATCAGTCGCGCCTTGTCCCCGCCGGCCCAGTCGTCGGTGAGCGCGCCGACGAGTTCGGCGGCTGTAGCCGGGTCCTGTTTTTGGAGCAGCGATGCGCGCTTGAGCCGTGCCCAGCGTGCGAGCGGATGGTTGAAGGTGCCGAGCGTGTTGAGATGGCCGAGCGCGAGTTGTGTGTAGCCCTCCTCGAGCGCAGCGTCGGCCGCAAGCCAGTGGAGACGTCCCTTGTCCCGTGCGCTCGCACTCGGGAGCGCAGCCTCGGCGACCTCGCGAGCTTTGTCGAAGTTCTCCTTGTCGAGTTGCTTCCGCACCTGTGCGACGCTCGACTTCTCGCCAATCTCGACGATCACCGGGTCGAGGACCTTGGGAGGCGGCGCAGGGGCCTCGGCCGTCATCGGCTTCGGCTCCGCTTCCTTTGAAGGAGGCCATACCTCTCGGCGTACGTTCTGCTGCTGGTGACAGGCCGCCAGCAGCCCCAAGCACGCAGCCAAGGGCCAAATCCGCTTCATCGGAGGAAGGCTAGTGACTTCGCCCGGAGGGGGCAAGTTAGCTCGTGGGATCGCCGTGCGTGCGCGAGCGTGTTAGACGCTCCGCGTGAGCTACAGCCTGGAAATTGGGGTGCGGTATCTGCGCTCGAAGAAGCGGGCCACCGTCTCGATGATCACCTTGATCTCGATCATCGGGGTCGCGCTCGGCGTGGCGGCGCTCCTGGCGGTGCTCTCGATTACGACCGGCTTCGAGAAGGCGTTTCGCGACAAGGTCCTCGGGGTGAACGCTCACGTGCTGGTCCTGAAGTACGGGCGCGAGTTTCGCGACTACCGGGACGTGCTCGCCACCGTCGGCGAGATGCCCGAAGTGGACGGGGTGGCGCCCTTCTCGATCAACGAGATGATGCTCACGAAGGGCGAGCGGCGTGCCGTCGTCCTCGTCAAGGGCGTGACACCCGCCGGTGTTCGGAACGTGCTCGACCTTCCCCAGCAGATCATCGCGGGCGGCCTCGAAGGGCTTCGCCGACCGGGGGCGGCACCGACCGCAGCCCCGAAGCCAACCACCGATGCGACCTGGCAATGGCTTCGTGACATCCGCGACGGTAAGGAAGCCGCACTGGTCAAGACTGCGGAAAAGCCCAAGGCGCCCACCGAGGACAGCGGAGGCCTACGAAAGACGTTCTGGGAGCAGGAGAAAGAGCGACGCGCTTCCGAGCGGAGTGCAGAGCGCCTTGCGCGCCGGCCGAACGTTGGCGCTGTAGCTCAGCCCGACGACATCGAAGCGATGCTCGGTGGGCTCGACGAGGATGCACTCGCGCTGCCGGACGATCTCGAGTTTGAAGCGGGTCTTGCTCAGGGCGGGGCACAAGAGCCCCTCGAATCGCTCCCGGGTATCGTCATCGGCAAGACGCTCGCCGAGGACTTGGAAGTGGAAATAGGCGATCGCGTTCGCCTCATCTCGCCTCTCGCGGCGCTCGGAATCACCTTGAACGACCCGGGCGCCAGCTCGACCCGCTCGCGCGAGTTCCGAATCATCGGTGTGTTCCAGGCCGGTTTTCAGGAGTACGACTCCGGGCTCGTCTACACCGACCTCTTCGAGGCACAGCATCTGTTCGACGAGGGCGACAACGTCACCGGCGTGGAGCTCCGGGTGTTCGATTTGGATACGTCCTACGAGCTCGCGCGACGCATCGAGCAGGATCTCGGCGGCGCGTTTCACTCGCTCGATTGGTCTGAGCTCAACCGGAACCTCTTCACCGCGCTCGAGGTGCAGAAGGTCGCGCTCACCTTGGTCATCGCGACGATCATCTTCGTAGCGGCCTTCAACGTGATCGCGACGCTCATCATGATCGTGCTCGAGAAGAAGCGCGAGATCGCCATTCTCAAGGCCATGGGCGCGACCGACGGCACCGTGCTCCGCATTTTCATGTTGCAAGGTGTGGTGGTGGGCGTGATCGGCACGCTGATCGGCGTGATCGTCGGCGGGGGGCTCGTCACTTA
>Ga0316187_10002077_pt1 | contig 17497 bp, 13 predicted proteins | sample CroRivburrow1_MG_FD_204927 | JGI IMG/M metagenome (GOLD analysis project Ga0316187, IMG submission 204927) | Coastal sediment microbial communities from Maine, United States - Cross River worm burrow 1 | ecosystem: Environmental > Aquatic > Marine > Coastal > Sediment | place: USA: Maine...
CCACCTGGATCTTCGCCCGCTCGCTGCTGACTGCAGCCATACTCGGGTTTTACTACGGCATTGGCGGCGCACTCGCCTACACAGCCTACTATCTGTCGTTTTTTACAGGCGCTGTCATCGTTGACCAGATCCGCTTCAGGCACGGTTTCAATTCTGTACAGGCATTCCTGGCAGACCGCTTCGGGGCACCCGGCACAACAGCGTACAATCTGGTTGTCGCGTTGCGCCTGCTGTCGGAAGTGTTCGCCAACCTTATTGTGATCGGCACATTGTTCGGAGCTGAAGGTTCGTCTGTGTATCTGCTGGCAGCAAGTGCGGCGGCCGTGTTTACACTGGGCTACTCCATGCTCGGGGGCTTGCAGTCGTCATTGCGCACCGATGTCTTCCAGATGAGCGTTTTTCTCGTCATGCTGGCAGTGCTGGTATTTGCGCTTGTCGGTGCGCCCGGCTGGTCGATTTCGCTGATCGGCGAAACTGCAAGACCGATTTCAGATCCCGGCTGGGTATTGCTGATGGTCGCCATGCTGCAGGTGATCTCCTACCCCATGCATGACCCGGTGATGATGGATCGTGGTTTCCTCGCCGATCGCAAGACCACCTGGAAATCTTTCCTGCATGCCGGCTGGTTGTCGATGAGCTGCATTTTCCTGTTTGCGCTGCTCGGTGTCTATGCCGGCACGCAGGCCGGGCAGGGTGAGCCCATGATGGCTGTATTGAGCCGTACCCTGGGCGACACGACCATGCTGATCCTCAATCTGGCGCTCATCGTGTCAGCGGTTTCCACGCTCGATTCAACCCTGTCGAGCGCGTCGAAGCTTGCCATCAAGGACATGGGCCTTGCAGCGCCCACACTGTTCAATGGCCGCATCGCCATGCTGGTGTTCATGATCAGCGGTCTCTTGTTCCTGCTGCTGGACACAAAGGAACTCTATGCCGCCGTCGCGATCTCCGGCACCGCCTCCATGTTCCTGACCCCGGTGATCATGTTTTGCATCATCGGCGGCAGGCGGGTGTCGCTGTGGGCTTTCCACGTTGCCTTCGCCGCCGCCATGTCTGGTGCGGTGCTGTATTATCTGGAAACCAGCAATCTCGGTTTCATGACGCAGGCCTTCGGTATTGAGCACAAGTACACCAAGTTGCTGGTGATCTGTGTTGCTGTGCTGTCGCTGGGCAATGGCGCCTTTGCGCTGGCGCTCAAGCCGAAAGGCTCAGTCTTTCAAACAGGTTAAACGCCGTCGCGTTCCAGTGGTGTGGTTGAACAGTGAATGCCTCCGCCGTTCAGCTGCATCTTGTCGTATTGAACCGGGATGATCTCGACACCTGCGCGCTGTATCGCATCCAGTGTGCGGTTGCTGGCGCCGTCACCCATGATGTAGCGCCCGGGTGCCACGGCAAGCCCGTTGATGATCCAGCCATTGTCGTCAGGTGTGATCTCGATGGTGCGGATTTTCAGGTCTTTCAGGCGCTCCAGAAACCAGAACGGCAGCTGTGTCGGGTCCACCAGCGCCAGGTCACGGTCCACCATCACGAAGGCGCCGTCGATGTGGATCAGGTAGCCGCACAGATCAACGACGATCAGCTCCACGCCCTGGCGCTTCAGCACGTCTTCCAGCTGGCTGATGGCCTCGTCATTGACGCGGATCGAGCGGCCCACTACGGCGGTCTGCGGGTTGAGCCACGCGAAGCTGCCGCCTTCCAGCATGCCGTTGCAATGAATGGTGCGCAGTATCGGGATGCCGAGCTTGGCCAGCGTTCTGGTGACCACCAGTTCCTCGCCCTGGCGGATCCGCGGTGCCATGCGGCACACGATTGCACCACCCTTGACCATGATCACCGGATCGCGCGTATAGCACGCCTTGAGCAGTCGGTCGGTGCCTGCGTCGAGGAAATGCACCTCGACCCCTTCGGCGCGTAATACGTCCACCAGCCCGTCATGCTGTGCGCGCATGTCGTCTGCGGGCGGTATTTCGTCCGACTGCCAGTACCAGCCTTCTTCGAGATCACCGAAGGTGCCGGTTTCCGCCAGCTTTTTCGCCGGATCAACCATGCCCAGTTCGGGGCCGGGACGGTGCATCAGGATAGAGCGGATCTTGCCCACATCGTTGTCGACGCCCCATTTGCGGCCCCAGTCCGCCAGCAGCCGGCGTTCGTCCTCGAACGGTGGTTCCGGCTCCGAGCCGAAAAGCTTGATCGTGGTCTGGTAAAGGTGTTCGGCGTGGGCGGATGAAGCCATGATCAGCGTCCGTTGAAATTAGTCCAGAATCTCGAAATGCGCTTCGGTTGTTGTCTGCGAATTGATGTCGAGTATGTCCTGCGGACAGCATGACATCACCGCGATCACATCGATCTCGGCGCGCAAGACCAGGTAGTCGCCGGGTTTGGACAGGGCAGGGTCGAATGACAACGAGCCGTCCTGTTGCCAGGGAATGTTCATGAACAGGTTGATGGACGCCGGTGTGAACGGAACCGTAAAACCGAGCTCGGCAAGGCCGGCGTGCATGTTGTCCTTGCAGTTGTCATGATACTCGGTGCAGCCCAACAGCCCGTAGCGTTCATTGTCACACGGGGCCATCAGCGTGTCATGGCGGCCCGGCGACGTATCTTCGGTGAGCGTCATCAGGGCGCGGCGGCGGTTTGAATACAGCGCATCACCGGTTTGCGGATACAGGTGCTTCCAGGTCGCACGGCACTGTTCCATGCCGGTGAACTCGGTCAGGTGACCGGCCACGAATGCCCAGAAATCGACGACCTGTGTGCCGTGGGTATTGATGATCTTGATCGACTGGCCCTTGTTGACGAATGCCGCCTTGCCGCGCCGTGCGGGAACTGTGTGGATTGTGGTCATGAATGGTCTCGTTGCTGACTGTGTTGGACGTGAGGAAGCTTCACTCCCGCGATGAAACGGGTCAAGGTAAAGTTCGTGCAAAAATGATTCGTGGGGCGGGCATGGATTTTCAACGCGAGATGTGGGCTGAAGCCTGGGTGCAGAGTATCAACGCGCGCAAATTTGTGGCGCTTGCGGTTATTGGTGACACGGCACTCCGGATGTCAATGGAATGGTTCGAGATTCACGACTCCGTTGTGTTCCTAGTTGTAGGAACGTTTGCATCAACACTTTTGTGGGCCTACCTGGCGTATGCCGTTCATGCACAAATTCTATTACCCCATGATCGAAGTTCCAGAACCTCCAACGCGAGAGTGTTTGGATTTGCCCTGCGCTCGGCCGGTATCGGCCTTGCCATGGGAATTGCAGCCGTAGGAATTATACTTGTAGTCGCATTGCTGACGTATCTTTTCGTAAGAACGCAGCCTCACCGTGCGGTTGAGGTGATTGTTCTTCTGGTGGGCGCAGCTGTCGTATTTACCGTGTTCGTCCGGTTAGGGACGTTGTTGCCTGCCTATGTGGCAGGCAGGGTGGGCGGTGTGGACGCCGCCATCAAACGCGGCAGGATGGAGTTCCGTTGGATTGCAGGGCGATTGTTGATTGGTCCGTGCCTGCTCATGGTTTTGTCTTACGCACTGTATTCGCTGCTGCCGATCCCGGCCGGTGAATATAGTTTGTTCTGGAATGAAGAACGGGTTTTCCTGCCGGTTAATGGTCTCGGACATTTGTTGTTCAACATTGTTCAGGCGTTTGTGACCGCTCTCACTGCCGTCATCCTGTCGCGCGCATTTCTCCGTGCAGAAGGCATGCCGGACACTGCTGCTGCATAGCCGCCTTCCATCGCTTCGCGAACACTGCTAGAACGCGCGCGACGCTGCACTTCTGGAAGCATTTTGACCATGAGCGATACCAAGACGGAACGCGATTACTCCACGACGCTGTTCCTGCCCAAAACCGATTTTCCCATGCGCGCCGGCCTGCCCAGGAAAGAGCCGGAAATTCTGGCGAAATGGGAAAGCATGGACATGTACAAGACCCTGCGCGAGCAATCGAAGGGGCGGCCTAAATACGTGCTGCATGACGGCCCGCCCTATGCAAACGGCAACATCCATATCGGTCATGCGCTCAACAAGATCCTCAAGGACCTGATCACCCGCTCGTTCCAGATGCGTGGCTACGACTCCAATTACGTACCGGGCTGGGATTGCCACGGCCTGCCGATCGAATGGAAGATCGAGGAAAAATACCGCGCCGCCGGCAAGGACAAGGACGACGTACCGATCAACGAATTTCGTGAGGAATGCCGCCAGTTCGCCAAACACTGGATCGGTGTCCAGACCGAGGAGTTCAAGCGCCTTGGCGTGGTAGGTGATTTCGTCGATCCCTACCTGACCATGAATTTCGAGGCCGAAGCCCGCATTGCCGAAGAACTGATGAAGTTCGCCATGTCCGGCCAGTTGTATCGCGGCTCCAAGCCGATCATGTGGTCGGTGGTGGAGCGCACAGCTTTGGCTGAAGCCGAGGTTGAATACCAGGATTACCAGTCCGATACGGTTTGGGTGAAGTTCCCGGTGGTTGCCGGTGCGGATGCCCTTAAGGGTGCCTGCATTGTCATCTGGACAACCACACCGTGGACGATGCCGGGCAACCGGGCGATATCCTACGCCGACCGGATCAGCTACGGGCTTTTCGAAGTAACCGGTGCGGAAAACGATTTCGGGCCGCAGGCCGGTGAGAAGCTGGTGTTTGCCGACAATCTGGCAGAGGAATCCTTCGCCAAGGCCAAGCTGCAATACAAGCGTCTGTCGGATGTAACCGCAGAGGACCTGGCCGCCGTTACCTGTGCTCATCCTTTGCGGGGCAGGGGCTACGAATTCGACGTACCGTTGCTGAACGGCGACCATGTGACCGATGACGCGGGTACCGGCTTCGTGCACACCGCACCCGGCCATGGCCGCGAGGACTTTGATGCCTGGATGGATAATGCGCCCGACCTGGAAGCGCGCGGCATCGATCCGGCAATCCCGTTCACGGTGGGTCCGGACGGCCGCTTCACCAAGGATGCGCCGGGTTTTGAAGGTGAACAGGTCATCACTGACAAGGGTGAAAAGGGCAAGGCCAATGAAGCCGTCATCAAGGCGCTGATCGAAGCCGGCATGCTGTTTGCCCGTGGCCGGCTGAAACACACCTATCCGCATTCATGGCGCTCAAAGAAGCCGGTGATCTTCCGCAACACGCCGCAGTGGTTTGTCTATATGGACCGCGACATCAATGGTGCGACCCTGCGCGAGACGGCGCTCAAGGCGATCGATGAAACGCGCTTTGTGCCGGCTGCCGGACAAAACCGCCTGCGCGGCATGATCGAGGACCGGCCGGACTGGGTGTTGTCGCGCCAGCGCGCCTGGGGCGTTCCGATCGCCGTGTTTGCCAACGAGGCAGGCGAGGTGCTCAAGGACGAGGCCGTCAACAAGCGTATCTTCGATGCGTTCATGAAAGACGGGGCGGACGCCTGGTATGCGGAAGGCGCTGCGGAGCGCTTTCTGGCAGGAGACTATTCAACCAATGAATGGACCCAGGTGCGTGACATTCTGGACGTTTGGTTTGATTCAGGCTCCACCCATGCCTTCTGCCTGGAACAGCGTGAAGACCTCAAATGGCCGGCTGATCTGTATCTCGAAGGCTCCGACCAGCATCGCGGCTGGTTTCATTCGTCATTGCTGGAATCCTGTGGCACGCGCGGCCGGGCGCCCTACGACACCGTGCTCACCCATGGCTTCACCATGGACGAGCAGGGCCGCAAGATGTCCAAGTCGCTCAACAATTCCACCGCACCGCAGGACGTGATCAAGCAATATGGCGCCGATATCCTGCGCCTGTGGGTGGCCTCGGTTGATTATGCAGAAGACCAGCGCATCGGCCCTGAAATCATCAAGACCAATGTCGATGCCTACCGCAAGCTGCGCAACACACTGCGCTGGATGTTGGGGTCGCTGGCGCATTTCAAACCGGAAGACAAGGTGTCTGACGCCGACATGCCGGAACTGGAGCGCCTGATGCTGTCGCACCTTGCCCGCCTCGACGGCGTGGTGCGCAAGGGATATGACGGGTTTGACTTCCGCCGCATCTATTCCGCGTTATCGAACTTCATGACCACAGACCTGTCGTCGTTCTACTTCGACGTACGCAAGGACTCGCTTTATTGTGATGCGCCGTCATCTGTACAAAGGCGGGCTTCACTTACCGTCATCGACCGTATTTTCGACTGCATTGTGTCCTGGCTGGCCCCGGTTCTGGTGTTCACCTGTGACGAGGCCTGGGGACAGCGCCACGGTGACGAGGCTTGCGTCCACACGGTCCAGTTTCCGGAGGTGTCGGCAAGCTGGCGCGATCAGGACCTTGAAGCCAAATGGGCGAAAATCATGAAGGTGCGTTCCGTGGTTACCGGCGCGCTGGAAATCGAACGCCGCGAGAAGCGCATCGGATCGTCGCTGGAGTCTGCACCGGTGGTCTACATCGCTGATGAGACATTGTCCGGTGCGGTTCGCGATATCGATATGGCTGAAATCTGTATCACCTCCGATGCACGCGTTGAACACGGCGAGGGGCCCGCCGATGCCTATCGGCTGGATGAAGTGCGCGGTGTTTGCGTCGTGCCGGCAATGGCCACGGGCACCAAGTGCGCGCGGTCATGGAAAGTTCTGCCCCAGGTCGGCAGTGATCCGGAGTATCCTGACGTGACGCCTCGTGACGCCGATGCCCTGCGTGAATGGGCCCGGCTGGGTGTGACCGTTTGATGATCTCCAGGCCGGTGATGTGGGGCCGCCTGTCCGCCATTGGAGCAGTGCTGGCGGCGCTGGTCTACGTCATCGATCAGGGCCATAAATTGTACATGATCAAGGTATTCGATATCAGCCAGCACCAGCCTGTGAAGGTGGTGCAGGGGTTCGATCTGGTCATGGTCTGGAACTACGGCATTTCATATGGCTGGTTTGCCTCTCATTCCCAGGCAACAAGATGGATATTGATCGTTTTATCCGTTGCGGTGGCGGTTTTGCTATGGATATGGCTGGCACGCCAGACCAGGCCGTATGTGGCAGCAGCGATCGGCTTGGTGCTGGGCGGCGCGCTTGCCAATGCAACTGACCGGCTTCTGCATGGTGCGGTTGCGGATTTTTTCCACCTCTATGTCGCCGGATTTAGCTGGTATGTTTTCAACATTGCCGACATGGCCATCGTTGCAGGTGTGCTGGTGCTGATGTATGACTCGTTTACGCACGAGGAAAAACAGACGGATAAGTGACCTTGTGTGATCGCACCAGAGCAACATGGGTTCGAGTGAACCCGTAAAGTTGCTCTGGCACTTTGAAAGCGATCAGTTTTATGACTTTTGATTGATTCAATCAAAAGCCACATTAATCTAAGCCATGCTTTCGCCCCAAACGGCTGTCAGGCGTGGCGCAGATTTCCGTCATGTACTGACATCGATTGCGAACAGTAATGGGAGTGTTTCTGAGATGACGTTTAAGTTTAACATGCGAACCGGGCTGGCACTGCTTGTTCTGCCGTTTCTGGCGGCGTGTTCGGAAACCAGTGTGCTGGATGCTTTCGATTCAGGTAATCGGGCTGAGGAGAACGGTGCGATTGTCAGCAATCAGCCGCTGTCGGTGCCACCTGATCTGTCATTGCGCCAGCCGGGCGCTGCCAACGCTCCAGCCTACAACAGAAGCAGCAATGGCCTGCAGGTTCAGCAAGGCCAGCGGGCAACCAACCAGGCTTACCAGGCTCCGCCGCCACCGCAGCCTCAGGGCCAGCAGCCGGCATGGCAGAATTCTGCACCTGCGCAACAACAGCAGGCATATCAGGTACCTCCCGCGCCGCGTGACAACACAGCCGGCATATCAAACAATATTGTACAAAGCCGAAATCCGGCTGATGAACCGTATCTGCGTAATGGCATAAACCCATACAATGCCGATGGTACACGCAAGAAACAGTCGGTTCTGGACAACGAAGCGCGCGCCAAGAAACTCGAACTGGAACGCGCCAAGAATCCGGATTACGGTACCGTGTTTAATTCGGGTGAGCTCTGGTCAACCAACTAGATCGGTTCAGATTGGCGATGTGATCTGTCAAAACCATTTGCTGGATCCATTGCAAGTGTTTGCAGGCTTATGACCTTGCAAGCACACACGCAGAAACACGAAATTGGTTACGAATAGTTCAGTAGCGTTCAAAACACACATAATGCATAGTGCACGCAAGTGATTTGCCTGGATCAGGATGGTTTGTAAGCGTAACGGCTACAAACCATGAGTCTTGGCCGTTTGCAGGTGTCAGGGCAATTTTTCGGGTTCCGGTGAACCCAGCTTGTTCTAACGCGTAAGCTGGCAGATCGATATGCGTTTAATGGCTTTGTCGGGCCAATTGGGAGTTTGCCTTGCTCAAATCAGTAATGTTCAGCCTGCTTGAAAATGGCCGTTCCGTATCCGTGGCGCTGTTTGCTCTGGTTCTGGCGATGGCCGCATCGGTGGTGCCTGCACGAGCGCTTGATGTTGATGTCAGCGAATACACTCTGGACAACGGCATGAAGGTCATTGTCATTCCGGACCGTCGTGCGCCCGTGGTCACTCACATGGTCTGGTATCGTGTAGGATCCGCGGATGAGGAACTGGGTAAATCCGGCATTGCGCATTACCTCGAGCATTTGCTGTTCAAGGGAACCAAGCGCCTGAAACCCGGTGAGTTCTCGAAAATCATCCGTCAGAACGGTGGCGAAGACAACGCCTTCACCAGCTATGATTTCACAGCCTATTTCGAACGCATTGCGACAGACCGGCTCGAACTGGTCATGGATCTTGGTGCGGATCGAATGGCAAATGCCGTGTTCGATGACAAGGACATCAAGACCGAACTGGAAGTCGTCAAGGAAGAGCGCCGCTCACGTACCGACAACAATCCCGCCGCTCTGTTGCGCGAACAGCTTTCCGCTGCGGCCTACACCGCTCATACCTATGGCCGCCCGGTGATTGGCTGGATGTCGGAGGTTGAAAAGCTTGCCGCCGCTGATGCGCAGGCGTTTTATCGCAAGTATTATACACCATCCAACGCGGCTCTGGTCGTGGCCGGAGATGTTGACCCCGAAAAAGTGCTGGAACTGGCGGTAAAGTATTACGGTAAACTGAAGAATACCGCTCCGACACCGGTGCGTTTGCGCACCCAGGAGCCAACGCCGATTGCCGCCAAGCGGGTCGAAATGTCGGACCCGCGAGTTGCGAGCCCGTCTATTGCCCGCACGTATCTTGTGCCCGGCGTCAATCAGGCACCTCCAGGTGTATCTGAAACGCTTGATGTTCTGGGCCAGGTCCTTGGCAGTGGCTCTTCATCCTACCTTTATACCGAACTTGTCATCCGCCAGAAGGTCGCCTCGCAGGTCTCGTCATGGCACAATGGCGATACGCTGGACGGCGGCGAAATAAGCATAAGTCTTGCACCGGCACCAGGCGTTGACGTCAAAGCCGCTGAGGAGGCGCTGGATGCGGCATTGCACAAGCTCTTCAAAGACGGTGTATTGGAAGACCGGGTTGAGCGTGCGCGCAACCAGCTGGTTGCCAGCAATGTATACGCCATCGACAGCCAGTTCCGGTTGGCCTACATATTTGGTGCTGCATTTGCTATCGGGCGGTCGGTTGAAGATACCTTGGGATGGACCAACCGCGTAAAGCAGGTCACTGCAGAGCAGGTCAATGATGCGGCACGTGAATATCTCAAGCTGAGGAATTCGGCGACCGGCGTACTGGTTCCGGCGCCCTCGCAGGCAGCCAGTGCCACTTCAAATTGAAACCTTATCCTCCAAGTCACGGAACCGGACGGCAGGCATGAAATTCTTCAAACTAACCATTCTGACGCTGCTATTGAGCTTGTTGCAAGTCGCACATGTCAACGCGTTTGAAATACGCGAAGTTGAATCACCTGGTGGTTTGAAAGCCTGGCTGGTATCCGACAAGACGATACCTTTGATTACCATGCGGTTTTCATTTCGAGGCGGTACCATCAACGATCCCGAGAACGTGCCTGGGCGGTCATATTTTCTGTCCGGTATGCTGGACGAAGGCGCTGGTGATCTGAAGTCTCAGGAGTTCCAGCAGCGCATGTCGGAACTGGCGATGCGTATGTCATTTGATACCGACCGCGAGCACTTCGGTGGTTCGTTCCAGACATTGTCGGAAAACAAGGACGCCGCCTTTGACCTGTTGCGGCTTGCTGTTACCAAACCACGCTTCGATGCAGAACCCATGGACAAGGTACGCGGCCAGATTCTGCTTGGGATCAAGGGTGACGATGAAAATCCAGGTCGTATTGCCAGCAAGGCATTGTTGAAAACCATGCTTGGCGACCATCCCTATGCACGTGTTCCCAAGGGTGATGCCGACAGTGTGTCAGCCATGAAACCACGAGATCTTAAAGACGCCTGGTCCTCCATCTTTGTGCGCAATCAATTGCAGATTGCCGTGGTTGGCGACATCACCGCCGAAGAACTGGGACCATTGCTGGACAAGGTGTTTGGTGCGTTGCCGGAAAAGGGACAAAAGATCTCGGTACCTGATCTGAAGGCACCGGAGAAAGGCTCGATAACCATTGTTGAGCGCAAGATACCGCAATCAGTGATGTCATTTGCCATGCCTGGAATGGTGCGCAGCGACCCGGATTTCATCACTGCCTATGTGATGAATTTCGTACTCGGCGATGGCGGTTTCGGTTCGCGCCTGATGGAAGAAGTGCGCGAGAAGCGGGGTCTGACCTATGGTATCTATACCGGCCTTGCGTCGTGGACAAACGGTGGCTTGCTGATCGGGTCGGTATCCACCCAGAATGCCAAGGCGGGCGAAACACTTGATGTCCTGCGGGCTGAGCTTGTGAAGATGGCGGAAACGGGTCCGACAGAGGAAGAGCTCGAACAGGCAAAGACCTATCTGACGGGATCTTACGCGCTTCGCTTCGACAGCGGCAGCAAGATTGCCGGCCAGTTGCTGGGCATCCAGCAGGACAATCTGGGCATCGATTATGTGACCAAACGCAACGATCTGATCAACGCGGTCACGGTCGAAGACGCCAGGCGCGTCGCCAAACGCCTGATCGATCCTGAAGCATTGACAATCTCCATCGTCGGACGGCCAGAAGGAATTCCGTTGCGGACCGGTGATGCCCCGGGTTGACCGCAGATTGCGGTAAAGGCCGGAAATTCCTGGAGCTTTGACCTCCTCGTCGGCTTTGCAATTTTTGCCTGGTTCAAGAAGGAACCATAAACCTGTTTTATTTCAACAGATTAGGCTTCCTTTCTCCAGCGAGGCCGTTTGCGCTTGGCTCCAGCTTGCGCTAAAGCAGGTATCGCAAAACTGCGTGCGGTTTTGCGAACAAAGACGTGCTAAAAACAAAGTTTGGGGCATGGGGCTTGATTCGGTCGAAACCTGAATGGCTCCAAGAGTGTGTGGTTGTCACATCCTTTGATATTATCCAGGGGTTCGCCTGAATGAGCGTTTCGAATGGCGCATTTATTCACGATATTTCGGGCTGCATGGCTGCGCATGTGGGCTATGCGGGATTGAGTGATGAAGATCTGGCGCTCTATATCGAAAGGGCCGGTGAAGCTCGTGCACGCCTGTGCGCGATGCACAAGCAACACTCGCTGCCGCTGTTTCGGTTGCCGCAAAAAATAGATGACCTCGCCTCATGCAAGATGGCGGCAATGTTTCTGCGCGACGGTGCGACCGATATCGTTTTTCTCGGAACCGGCGGATCGTCTCTGGGCGCGCAGGCCATTGTGCAACTGGCCGGATACCGGGTGCCGGGCTGTGAAGCCAATATTGGCGCGAGACTGCATTTCTTTGACAATCTGGATGCCTCGACACTGACGGAAGCATTTGCCTCACTGCCATTGGTGACAACCAGGGGACTCGTCACATCCAAGTCCGGCGGTACGCCGGAAACAATGGTGCAGACACTGTGTCTGCTCGGTGCACTTGAACATGCCGGACTGGCGCCTGCCAATCACCTTGTTGTGCTGAGCGAGCCAGGCGATCCGCACCGTAATCCCCTGATACGGCTTGCCCGGATACACCGACTGATGCTGCTGGATCATGATCCGCACATCGGCGGGCGCTATTCGGCCCTGTCAAATGTCGGACTGTTGCCGGCGCTCGTGGCAGGTCTTGACGGGCTGGCCATTCGCAAGGGTGCCGGTGATATCATGCAGGCCGTGCTTGCCGGCGACAACGCGTCTCCGGTGATTGGTGCAGCTGTATGCGTTGCGCTTCAGGAAACCCGCGGCATGAATGTTTCGGTGATGATGCCTTATGCTGATCGGTTGCGGTTGTTTTCCAACTGGTATGTCCAATTGTGGGCCGAGAGCCTGGGCAAGAACGGCCTCGGGTCGCAACCGGTGGCAGCGGCCGGACCGGTCGACCAGCACAGCCAGATGCAACTTTTCATAGATGGTTCCGAAGGCCGACTGGTGAATCTCATCTTCCCGGCTACAAAAGGCCAGGGGCCTCGTCTGCCTGACAATCTGGCTGCAGATCCGATGCTTGGCTATCTGGCGGGGCGCACCGTGGGTGACGTTACTGCCTGTCAGCAAAGTGCCGCGGTTGAGGTTCTGATCCGCAATGGCAGGCCAGTCAGGGTGTTTGCCGTGGACAGGGTGGACGAACGCACACTTGGTGCCCTGATGATGCATTTCATGCTTGAAACCATCCTTGCAGGCTTCATGATGAATATCGATCCGTTCGATCAGCCCGCCGTTGAGCAGGGCAAAGTACTGACCCGGGATTATCTTGCTGCCATGAAATCATAAACCGGGTGGCAGCGAACCCCGGATTGTTTATGAAACAGCAGGACGGTTTCACAGGTTCAAAACCTGGGTTCTTGTTTGAGGGAAAGGCCAGAAGCGGCAAACCATGATCCGCAAGCTTTCAGAAAACACCATCAATCGTATTGCCGCCGGTGAGGTCATCGAGCGGCCCGCCAGTGTGGTCAAGGAACTGGTTGAGAACGCGCTTGATGCCGGCAGTACGGCCATCGAGGTGGCGCTGTCCGCCGGTGGCAGGTCGATGATACGCGTTGCCGACAATGGCTTTGGCATGACGGCACAGGAGCTTGAGCTTGCCGTTGAACGTCACGCCACATCAAAGCTGGCCGAGGATGATCTGGTCAACATCCGCACCCTGGGCTTTCGCGGCGAGGCACTGCCTTCCATCGCTGCAGTATCGCGTTTGAAGATATTGTCACGCCCGCGCTCAGGAGGCGACGCGCATGAAATACGTGTCGAGGGCGGGCGCAAGCAGGCTGTGCGCCCGGCTGCCCATTCAGATGGTACCGTCATCGAGGTCACCGACCTGTTCTTTGCCGTGCCGGCGCGGCTGAAATTCTTGAAGTCAGAACGTGCAGAAACCGCTGAAGCAGCAGATGTGGTGCGCCGCCTTGCCATGGCCCATCCGGGTGTCCGGTTCACCATGACGTCTGATGGCCGGTCACTGGTTGATCTTCGTGAAGGTAAACTTGAAGATCGTATTCACGCGGTTATGGGACGAGAATTTCAGGGCAATACGGTTGCCATTGATGCGGTTCGTGAGACTGTCAAACTGACCGGGCTGGTCAGCCTGCCGACGTACCATCGTGCTCAGGCCAACCAGCAATATGTGCATGTCAATGGCAGGCCGGTGCGTGACAAGGTCATCGCCGGTGCGTTGCGTGGCGCCTATGCCGATTTCATAATGCGTGGCCGCCACCCGGCTGTTGCCCTTTTTCTCACCGTGCCACCGGATGAGGTGGATGTTAATGTTCACCCGGCCAAGACCGAAGTGCGGTTTCGCGATCAGGCCCTGGTGCGTGGCCTGATTGTCGGGTCCATCCGCCAGGCGCTTGCTGACGCCGGCCACAGGGCCTCGAATACCGTGGGCGCAGGCACCATCAATTCATTTCGCCCCGAGACCGGGGTCCACCAGCGCCAGCCGCAAAGCTGGACGTCACCGCCACGACCGGGATTTCAGGAAACCCAGGCTGCATTTGAGGCTTTTGCACCACCATCGGGTGCCGGTGTCAACGAGGCGCCGCTTGACGATGACCTGGATACGCCGCTGGGCGCGCCGCGCACCCAGCTTCATGAAAACTATATCATTTCCCAGACCCGCGATGGCGTGGTGATCGTGGATCAGCATGCTGCGCACGAGCGGCTGGTATATGAAAAAATGAAGGCCCAGTTTGCCGCCTCAGGGATTGCCAGGCAGCCCCTGCTGGTGCCGGAAATCGTCGACCTGGATGCAGCATCCGTTGAACGCTTGCTGGATGCTGCCGCTGATCTGGCTGCTTCCGGGCTTGTGATCGATGGATTTGGCCCTGCCTCAATCGCGGTTCGCGAAGTACCATCCCTGATTGCCGGCGGCAATATCGCAAAACTGATCAGGGACGTGGCCGATGACCTGGAAACATTTGAAGCCTCAACCGGGGTGCGCGAACGGGTAGATCATGTCCTGTCGACCATGGCCTGTCACGGATCGGTGCGCTCCGGCAGGCGGCTCAAGCCGGAAGAAATGAATGCCCTGCTCAGGGAGATGGAAGCCACACCACACTCCGGCCAGTGCAACCACGGCAGACCCACCTATGTCGAGCTGAAGCTGTCGGACATCGAGCGACTGTTCGGCCGAAATTGATCGTGTAGCCGGACTCCCCGCAGCATCTTCAACGTCGCTTCAGACCATCTATCAAGTGCACCAGCAGCCCGGCCAGCAGGCCCCAGAAGGCAGCGCCGACGCCAAAGGCGGCGATACCAGATACGGTTACGATGAAAGTCGCGGCAGCAGCGAACCTGGTTGCCGAGGCATCGAAGGCAGAAGCCAGCGCACCGATCAATGGTGTGATGAGCGCCAGTCCTGCAACGACCGCAATAATGGCTTTCGGCATCGCGATGATGGTGACGATAATCACCGGCCCGAAAAACCCCAGCAGCATCCAGATGATGCCGTAGGAAATACCGACCTGCCAGCGTTTGGACTTGTCCGGGTGAACATCATCACCGAGACAGATGGCTGCCGTAATGGCCGCCATGTTGAAGGTGTGCGAACCGAACACACCGGCGATCATCGAGCCTATGCCGGTCACACCAAGGCTGGCGGCAACAGGCGGCGTATAGCCATGCGCGCGCAGCACCGCAAAGCCTGGCAGGTTCTGTGACGCCATGGTGACAAGGTACAGCGGCAAGCCGAGGCCGATCAGGACAGCCGGGTTGAACTCCGGCATGATGAACACCAGAGACAATGCCTCGAACCGGAATGCCGGGACCGGCACGCCTGCATAGGTGAAGGCTATGACAAGGCCCGTGGCCAGGGCAGCCAGAACCGCATACAGCGGACTGATCAGCCGTACGATCAGAAACACCGCAATCAGCGGTAGCACCATGCGCCAGTCGCTGACCGCATAGGTGGCAACGGCAATGCAGAACGGCAACAGCACGCCAGCCAGCATGCCGGAGGCGATGCCGGTGGGAATGGATGAAACGGCACGATTGATCGCAGGCACCGCCCCGGTCAGCGCGATCAGGGCGCCTGCCAGCACGAACGCGCCGACGGCTTCGTTGATGTTGATGCCGGTCGATGCCGCGATCAGGGCCGCGCCCGGAGTTGACCAGGCCAGCACGATCGGCACCTTTTTCCAGGTGCTCAGCAGCATGGATCCGATTGCCTTGGCGAAACAGATGGCGGCGACCCAACTGGCGGTTTGCGCCGAATTGGCGCCGACAGCCTGGGCCGCAGCCAGAATGAGTGCTATTGTTGAACCATAGCCGACCAGTGCAGCGACAAGTGCCGCGGAAATCATCGACGGTCTCATTCACCGGCTCCTATTTATGACTTCATGATCTGAACTGCAGTGTCAGTACCTTGGTGTCGCCATACCGATGCTCGCCCAGCAAGGTCAGTTCATCGGGTAACGCGACATCCACCTTGGCAGCTTCCTCCACCACGACAATTGCGTTTTCTGCAAGCCAGCTACCCGCGGTCAGTGACGTGAGTGCGAGTTCTGCGAGGCCTTTGCCGTAAGGCGGGTCAAGGAACACCAGGGAATAGGGGCTCATGGGCGTGCAGGAGCCCAGGTTGGCGGCATCGCGGCGCCACAGCTTGCATTGCCCGATGACACCGAGCGTGTCGGCATTGCGCCTGATGAGGCCACGTGCGGTGTCGCTATTGTCGATAAAATGGGCGTGCTTTGCGCCACGCGACAGCGCTTCGAGGCCAAGTGCGCCGGTGCCTGCGAACAGGTCCAGTATGCGTGTGCCGTCAATGCTGAAACCCGGAACACCATGCTCAAGCCGGTTGAAGATCGCCTCGCGCACCCGGTCCGTCGTCGGGCGGGTATCGCGGCCTTCAGGTGCCGATAGGCTGCGGCCCTTGAACTTACCGCCGACGATCCGCACGGGCAGCTCCCTTGGCACCGGCGGGCTTTCCGGCAGGTTTGCCTGCGAAAGGCTTTCCAGCAGCTGTTTTGCCTGATGCGGATTTGTTGCCCGGTTTGCCTTTCACGGGCGCCCGTTTCGGTTTGCGGAACGGTTTGCCGTCAGGCCCCAGTTTCGGATCGCTAGCCCGTTTCGACTTCGCGCCATCCTTGCGCTTGGTGCCGCCGCGAACCTGTTCGTTGAGCACTTTCTGTGCAATCTCATCTACTGCGCCGCGGGCCAGTTCGCCGAGCTGGAACGGGCCGAATGAGGTTCGGATCAATCGTCCGACTTTCAGGCCAAGGTGTTCGCATATCTTTTTGACTTCGCGGTTCTTGCCTTCGCGCAGGGCGATGGTCAGCCAGACATTCGCCCCTTGTTCCTTGTCCAGCTTGGCCTCGATCGGGCCATACTGCACCCCGTCCACCTGCAGGCCGTCCTTGAGCGCTTCAAGCGCCTCGGGTGTGACCTTGCCGTTGGCCCGTACCCGGTAACGGCGCACCCAGCCGGTTGCCGGCAGTTCCAGCAGGCGGGCAAGTCCGCCGTCATTGGTCAACAGCAGCAGGCCTTCGGTATTGATGTCCAGTCGGCCAATCGAGATGACGCGCGGCATGTCCTCCGGCATCTTATCGAAAACCGACGCACGGTCCTTTTCATCACGATGCGACACGACAAGACCCGATGGTTTGTGGTACCGCCACAGCCGCGCCGCTTCACGTTCCGGCAATGGCTTGCCGTCAACCTCCACCGTATCAGTGGGTAGCACCGTCATGGCCGGTGTGATAAGCGGTTTGCCATTGACATTGACCCGGCCCATTTCGATCCAGCGTTCGGCATCTCGGCGCGAGCACAGACCTGCCCTGGCCATCACCTTGGCGACGCGTTCGGGCTTGGTTGGTTCATCACCGGGTGGTGGCAGAGACGGGCTTGATTGTTTGGCGTTCATGGAGTTGCTTGTATCAGAAGGGCAGGGCTGCTGCACAGGTCCAATTGCGCAAGCTCAAGAAACAAGTGTGAAAAGACGATGAAGGTTGAGTTGCACCCTGCCATGGCGCGGGCGTTTGAGGAAGCCGAAGCCGCCGGCGAACGCGGCGAGGTGCCGGTAGGTGCGTGCGTTACTGGCCCCGGCGGCACCA
>Ga0316187_10002082_pt1 | contig 17487 bp, 14 predicted proteins | sample CroRivburrow1_MG_FD_204927 | JGI IMG/M metagenome (GOLD analysis project Ga0316187, IMG submission 204927) | Coastal sediment microbial communities from Maine, United States - Cross River worm burrow 1 | ecosystem: Environmental > Aquatic > Marine > Coastal > Sediment | place: USA: Maine...
GGTGTTTCACCGTTGCCACGCGTTACATCATGGCATCGGAAGTCGCCCTGTTCGCTTTGACAGAATCAATACTGGGACCGATCTGGGTGTGGATAGGTGTCGGTGAAAAACCCAGCCTGCTAACCCTCATCGGCAGCGCCATCGTGCTGGTTTGTGTCGTCAGCTACTGCATAAACGGGATCCGTGTGGAACGACGCTTGCTGCGCCTCAGTCAAATTCAACCTGATCAGCGGACCTGAAGAATCTCGTTGCTGGTTTCGCCAGCTTCAATGCTGGTTCTCCTGGATCAGGCCGGCATTCGGCCACCGGCATTCGCCTCAATAAGCCTCACTGCTTCTTCAGCGAGTAACAGGGCGTATAAGCCTTGCCCGGTACCTTCATACGTTGCTGTTGCACGAACGAATGCAGCAATGCATCCAGTGATTGCATAATCTCGGGCTCGGCGCAAAGTTCGAAGGGTCCATGCTGTTCTATTTGCGATATTCCATCGGCCTTGACGTTGCCGGCGACGATTGCCGAGAACGCACGTCGCAGGTTTGCTGCGAGCAGGTGTAGTGGCTGATCGTGGCTGAGATTGAGCGCTGCGACATTCTCGTGAGTCGCTTCAAAGGGCAGCTGAAACTGATGATCGATGTTCAGGATCCAGTTGAAGTAAAAGGCATCCGCGTGCACGCGCCGAAAATTGCGTACCGATTCGAGCCCCGCCGATATTTCGCGCGCGACCTTCGCCGCGTCACCAATGATGATGGTGTAATGCTGGCGTGCTACTTCACCGAGGGTCAGTTTGATAAAAGCATCGATCTGCCTGAAATACTCTTCGGAGCCGGCGGGGCCGGTCAGTATCAGTGGGAACGGAATTTCCTTGTTTCCCGGATTCAGCAGGATGCCAAGCAGGTAAAGCACTTCTTCGGCGGTGCCGACGCCCCCGGGGAACACGATGATGGCGTGACCGGCGCGCACAAATGCTTCCAGACGTTTCTCGATGTCGGGTAGTATGACCAGTTCGTTGACAATCGGGTTAGGCGATTCTGCAGCGATAATGCCGGGTTCGGTTAAGCCGACGTAACGTCCGCGACGAATACGTTGTTTACTGTGCCCGATCGCAGCACCTTTCATCGGTCCCTTCATCGCGCCGGGCCCGCAACCGGTACAGATATTGTGCTGGCGCAGGCCAAGTTGATAACCCACGGCCTTGCAGTAATCGTATTCTTCGCGGCCGATCGAATGACCACCCCAGCAAACCACGAGGTTCGGATCGACTTCCGGCACCAGTACACGCGCGTTGCGCAGGATGTGGAAGACGACATTGCTGATGCCTTCGCCGGTGCGGGTATCGAAGATCTGGTTCGACGCTATTTTGTTTTTGACATAGGAAACATCACGCAACACGGCGAACAGCTGTTCCTGGATGCCGGTTATGATTCTGCCATCGACGAATGCGCTTTCCGGCGCATTTTCGATTTCGAGTTTTACGCCGCGTTCCTGCTGTACTACTCGAATCTGGAAGTCCTGGTGTTGACGTAAAACTTCCCGCGCGTCATCGGTGTCACTGTCGACATTCAATACCGCCAGCGCACAGCGACGGAAGGTGTCGTAAAGGCTGTCATCCTGACTGCCCTGCTTGAGTTGGCTGACCTCGAGTTGTGACAGGATATCCATGCTGCCATGAGGTGTCAGACGGGTAACTTCGGTATTTTTCGGCATGCGATCGAGTGTTGGAATTTTGCGCTATAGTATAGATCAGCTGTAGAGGAATCATGACATGAGTGATCAATTATTCGAAGTTGCTTTTTCCGGTCAGATTAGCGATGGCGCTGAGACTGGCGAGGTAAAAGCGAAAGTAGCCAAGATGTTCAATGCGGACGATGCCAAGCTTGAGCAATTGTTTTCCGGCAGGCGCGTAGTCATCAAGAAGAATATCGATCGAGCTACCGCTGCCAAGTATCAGAGCGCACTCAATAGAGCCGGCGCAGAGTGCGAAATCTGCTCGGTGGGCGGTGCTCCGGTCACGCAGTCGGCACCGGCTGCTGCAGCACCAGCATCAGCACCCACCGATGCCAGCAAACCCGCATCTGCAGCCCCCGCGGTTGAAATTGAGACCGGTGATTATGGCGAAGTAGCGCCACCGCCTGCTACCGATCCACTCGGTATTACCGGTGATCAAATTGAGGATCTGGCTGTCTCCGTTGCGCCCGTTGGCAGCGAGTTACAGAGTGACTACCAGGAAATTGCAGAACCCGAGTTTGATTTGAACGGTCTTGAGGTGGCTCCGGTCGGCAGCGCTCTCGATACCGCGCCGAAGAAACCCGCTCCGCCGCCGCCGGACACTACCGGCATTACCCTGGCCGACGAGTAAAGGGCACGATTTGGTCCCGCGCCTGGTTTATGATGATGTGTTTGTTGTTGCAGGACCCACCAGCGGATTCGGCGAGGACCACAGCTGGCATACCGGCGGCTTGAAAAGTGACTGGGAATGTTAGGGCAAGCCTTCAGCATACCTGCTACCTGTGCCAATACGGTTAGCGCCGCTGGGCGTGGGCGATCATTTGCAAAATCTGGGTGAAAACATGATTGCTGAGCGATTCGTTCAGGTCGATTGCCATACAGTGCCGGTAATAGGGTGTCAGGCTGAGGCCGACTCCGATACCGTAAATTTCCAGGCTCCTGCCGCCATCATATTTCTCGACCATATGCTTCAGGTGATTGTCGAGGTAAAACTCGTCATTGGCAAGATTGGTGGCGCTGTCCATCGGGCTGCCGTCAGAGATGACCATCAGTATACGTCGGCCGGCGTCGCGGCGCAGCAGGCGGCTGCAGGCCCATTCGACGGCCTCGCCATCGAAGCCCTCGCGAAAATAGGGCGTTTTCAGTAGCGCAGCGATGTCGCGCCGGGATTTTCGCCAGCCGTCTCCGGCGTCCTTGAACACCAGGTGGCAGCGTTCGTTGAGACGCCCCGGGTGCTGTGGCCGACCCTCGGCCAACCATTGCTGGTAAACCCTGCCACCATTCCAGTCGCCGGTGGTGAATCCCAGGATTTCGCTGCCAATATCGGCCTGATCCAGTGCGCGCGCAAAAACATCGACCAGCATCGCAATGTATTCGATGGAGCTTTTCATCGAGCCCGAACAATCGATGAGGAAAGACACCTGGCAATCGTTCTTGAACAGATACTGATCCTTGCGAAACAGCCGTCGTTCGCTGGGTGCGGCGATCAGCTGTGACAATCGCCGCCCGTCGATCAAGCCTTCCTCTTCGCCAAACAGCCAGCCATCGCGCCGTGGGGTGGCCAGTAGTTGCGAAATCTGCCGTGCGAGCCTGGGAACGTTGATACCCTGGTGGAAAATCCGTGCGTCAAGCTGTTCGCGAAACTGTCGCAGTTCCGCATCGCGCACTTGCGACGTCGCGCGCAGTTCGCGGTCAAAATCGCGGTTGTATACCCGGTAGACCTGATTCTGTTCGGCCAGCACCTTGCTGTTGCCGGTTACGATGGTGGCAATATTCGAATCTTCGTTCTCGTCCGAAAAATCGAGTGCCAGGGTAATACGTGACAGGGCTTTTTCGTTATCGATACGCTGTGTATCCCGGTCCTGGTCAAGTTCACCTAACAGCGATTCGTCGACAATCCGTGCGATTGCAAGGGCATGAACCGCATATTCTGCCTGCTGCAGGCGTTCACGCCGAAGTCCGGCGATATCCGTGCCGATCAGCTCTGAAATCCGCCCACGCGTTACTTCGATCAGGTCATCAGTTTCAGCCAGGGTCGGATTGCCAGTGAGGCGCGACCAGGCTACCTGGGCGATGGTGTAAATCAGCAGTCCAAGCTCGGTGTCGGCATGACCATCATCATGAAAACGCAGCGACCAGTCGCGAAAGCGCTGCATAACGTTGCTGCGCACACCGGGGTGTTGCGCGTCGATCATTGTTTCAACGCGCAACTGTTCCAGCAGGTCGAAAATCAAGCGCTGTATCGGCGCTTCCGGTGCCAGTTCGCGATGCAGTTCAGCGTCGCTGTGCAGCAGGCGCAGGGCGACGCCATCCGCCGCTCCGCGCTGCGCGACAAAGTCGTCCTGTAAGGGATCGAGTGCGCTGTGGGGTGCGCCGGTGTTCACCCGCTGTCCACCAAGAAACAGCGAGCGGCCACGATGGCGCAATTCGCGCAATCCGGTCAGCGCCCGTACCGATGCGCCGCAGAGTTCGGCCGCCTGCTGGCGTTGCTTCTCGTTGGGTGGTTTAGTTGGATTCACGCTCTACTACGTGCAGGTAGGAGTCATCGAGTTCGGTATCGAAGCAACGCTGAAAGTACTCGGCGATAATGGGGTGTTCGTCTTCCTCGCACTTGTTCAGGAAGGACAGTTTGAAGGCAAGTACGTGATCGTCGAAGATCAGGCTGTTTTCGGCCCAGGAGATGACGGTACGTGGCGACATCAAGGTAGAGAGGTCGCCGACCACGAAACCTTCGCGCGTCATGGTCGCCATGGCCACCATCGAGCTCAGCAGGCCTTTGCGCTGCTCGCTGGCAAACTCGGGCACCTGTGCAGCGACGATCTGCATTTCTTCTGCACTTGACAGGTAGTTCAAGGTGGCGACGATGTTCCAGCGATCGATTTGACCATGGTTGAGCAATTGCGTGCCATGGTAGAGACCGTTACTGTTACCAAGCCCGATCGTGTTCGCGGTTGCGAACAGGCGAAAACTGGAATGCGGGGTCAGGACCCGGTTCTGATCGATCAGGGTGAATTTACCGTCGCGCTCGAGTAGCCGCTGAATCACGAACATTACGTCTGGACGACCAGCGTCATATTCATCGAAAATCAAAGCGATGGGGCGCTGCAGCGACCAGGGTACAATGCCTTCCTGAAATTCCGTTACCTGCCGATCATCGCGAATGACGATGCTGTCCTTGCCAACGAGGTCGAGGCGGCTGATGTGACCGTCCAGATTGACGCGAATACAGGGCCAGTTAAGCCGCGCGGCGACCTGTTCGATATGCGTCGATTTTCCGGTGCCGTGCAAACCCTGCAATAGCACGCGGCGGTTATGGGTGAAACCGGCCAGAATTGCCAGGGTTACTTCGGGATTGAAATGGTATCCGGGGTCTATATCCGGCACCAGTTCGCTGCGCGTGGAAAAGGCCGGTGCCTGCAGCTTGCTGTCGATGTTAAAGGTCTCTCGCACCGATACCTGGGTATCGGGCTGGTCGAGCGTGTTTTCGAGCATGGCGGTTGCCTGCATGGTGTTTCCCCGGTGTATAGGAGTCTGTCGGACTTAGGAAATCTACTGCGGAAAATGCATTTTGGCCAGATTTTCCTATCCAATTCGTTGAATATGAATGACTATACCCAAATCGCTCCACAAAAAAAGTGTCGCGGGGCAGGCTCTTCGCCTCATTCGATAGAAAAATCTGACTCAAAATGCCTTTCCCTCGCTACGACTACCTAAGTCCGACAGACCCCGAAGCGCAAAGCCGGGCAGTATAACGGAATCGTATGAGGCGTGATAAGTCCAGATGCTGTTTTTCGGCTGGCCACGTTGCCGAATCCTGCGTAACATTTCATTTTTTGTTCGCCACTGCTGGGGTTTGCATGAATTCATCTGGACCGCTTGACGGATATCGCGTGATCGAGTTGGGTCAGTTGCTGGCTGGTCCCTTCGCCGGCTGTATGCTGGGATATTTTGGTGCAGAGGTAATCAAGGTCGAGTCACCGAAGGGCGGCGACCCTATTCGTAACTGGCGGGAAATGCGCGACGGCACGTCGTTGTGGTGGCGCTCATTGGCGCGTAACAAAAAATCGGTCACCATCGACCTCAAAACCGCGCAGGGTGTAGAACTCGTGCGCCGGTTGATCGATAAAGCCGATGTGGTCATCGAAAACTTCAGGCCGGGAGTCGTCGAGAGCTGGGGGCTCGGGCCGGACGAATTCAAACAGAGTAATCCCGGGCTGGTGTATGCGCGGATTTCCGGTTATGGACAGGACGGGCCATATGCCGCGCGTCCGGGTTTCGCCTCGGTTTGCGAAGGCATGAGTGGTTTCCGCTATGTCAACGGTCACCCGGGCGAGGCTCCGGTGCGCCCCAATCTCAGCATCGGTGATACCATTTCGGGGATTCATGCGGCACTCGGCATTGCCATGGCCCTGCTTGAGAAGCAACGCAGTGGTGAGGGACAGGTGATCGATGTCGCGCTGGTGGAATCGATGTTTAACCTGATGGAAGCCGTGGTTCCGGAATTTGACGGCAACGGCGTGGTGCGCGAACCCTCGGGCAGTACGGTAACCGGTATCGTGCCTACGAATACTTATCGCTGTCAGGATGGCAAATACATCGTCATCGGCGGCAACGGTGACTCGATTTTTCAGCGTTTGATGGTGGCTGCCGGTCATCCGCAGATGGCCGATGACCCGCGGCTTGCGTCTAACCAGGGTCGAGTTGAACACGAAGCTGAAATCGATGCTGTGCTGGCCGCCTGGTGCGCGACGCACGAATCTGCGGTATTGCTCGCAGCCCTCGATAAGGCACGGGTTCCCGCCGGTCCGATATATAACGTTGAAGACATGCTTAAGGATCCCCATTTTAATGCCAGGGGATTATTTGAAAATGTCGAAATCGACGGTAAGCCGCTCAAGATTCCTGCCCTGGTGCCACGCCTGTCGCGTACACCGGGCGGGACGCGCTGGCCCGGTGGTGATCTGGGCAGTGCCAACCAGGAGATCCTCGAAGAGTTACTGGGGCTTGATGAACGGCAATTGAAGGACCTAAGGGCTGCGGCAGTTATCCTGTAATCGCAGCCAGTCAATCCACTAACACCAAATCTGGAGAAAAGAATGTCGCGGAAATTAATATTTATACTGGCCCTGTTGAGCCTGAGCAGCCTGTCAGGGCCGACCCTTGCGGAGGGCGGCTACAATAGCGATCGTAACTCGCCATTGGCTCCGATTGAGGACTTGATCCAGGATGAAAAATACCAGGATGCTATTACCGAGTTGCAAAAGTTGCTGAAGGAGACACCGACGGATGCCGATATGCTCAACCTGCTGGCTTACAGTCAACGCAAGTTGCAGCGCTTCGACGAAGCGCTGGTGAACTACCAGAAAGCCCTGGACATTGAACCTGAGCATCGCGGTGCGAACGAGTATCTGGGCGAACTGTATTTGCAGCTGGGCCAGCTGGATAAGGCGCAGGAAAGACTGCAGGTGCTGGACAAGGCCTGTTTTTTCGGTTGCGATGAATTCGACAAACTCGAGGAAGCAATCAAAACCTATCAAAGCCAGAATGCGTCTTAGCCAGGATGTAGCCCGGGTGTAAAAAGTTCACATATCAGTTACTTAGCTTGCTCTGGGCTTGAGGTTTCGTGCGCGAGCGGAATATACTGTCGCCACCGTATTAGAGAGACCAGCGATGAAATCACCCGTAGCGGCCAGACTCAATTCCATGTTCCTTGGATTTGCGTTACTGATTTTCTCTGCAGCGGGTTATGCAGCCGGCGGTAATTATTCTTCTAACACCGATCTCAAGCCAATCTTGAAATTAATCGACAAGGGCGAGTACCACTCGGCCATCGACATGTTGCACGATGAGCTCGATGTCGACCCGGATAATGCGGACATTATGTCGCTGCTCGGTTTCAGTTATCGCAAAACGCAAAACTACGACGATGCATTGACCTTTTACGAGTGGGCGTTGAAAGCGGAACCCGATCACAAGGGTGCCAACGAATATCTGGGTGAGCTGTACCTCGAGACCAACCAGTTCGACAAGGCCATCGAGCAGTTGCAGATCCTCGATAATATTTGCAGAAGTAACTGCAAGGAATATTCCAAGCTGAAGGGGATGATCGATTCCTATCAGCAGTCCGCCAGTAATTCGTAATCAGCAAGTTTCGTGATACGCTCCGGCGGTGATTTATTACCGCGAACTAAACCTCGATCGAGCCAGCGAATCGCGTAAAAACGCTCTCTGGCTTGAGCAACAATGGACGCGACAGCAATGTCGCGTCTTTGTTTTGCATACCGATAAAAGCCTGATGCGTTGGCGCGAAGACGATCTCACCACCGCCGAAGCGATCCACTTACCCCAATCCCAGGTCAGCCATCTGGTCGAAGAGCTGGGTCAGCTTGTGTTTATGGGGCTGGATGAGCATGGGCCTTTGTTTGCCATGGATGTCTCTCATCACTCTGATGACCACCTGCAATCCTGCCTTGGTGATGCCGACAGCGATTTCGTCGATTTGCGTGACGTCGCCTGGCAGATTGATGCCCAACAGGCAGCGCAACTCGCCTACGCGCGCGGCTTGCTGTTCTGGAACCGGCACCATCGATTTTGTGGCTTGTGTGGCAGCCCCACACTCAGTGAGTATGGTGGTCATATGCGTCGCTGCAGTAGTAGCGTTTGCGGCCGGATGCACTTCCCGCGTACGGACCCGGCGGTCATCATGCTGGTCGAAGATTGTACCGACCCGGCCCGACCACGCTGTCTGCTGGCGCGTAATTCGCGCTTCCCGAATCGAATGATGTCGACGCTGGCTGGTTTCGTCGACCCGCTGGAAAGCCTGGAGGAAACCGTGGAACGCGAAGTGTTCGAAGAATGCGGTATCCGCGTGGATCGCATCCGTTACCAGGCCTCGCAGCCCTGGCCATTTCCGTCGTCGATCATGCTTGGATTTCGCGCTCGAGCGGTTACCCTGGATATTGTCGTGGACGGTGTTGAAATAGAAGAGGCTCACTGGTTTGACGCAGAGCAGCTGAGATTTTTTGGTGAGTGGGGTGACGGCGGCGATAATTATAGTCTACCCCGGCCTGATTCGATCGCACGCTACCTGGTTAACAGTTGGCTGGACGAAGTGCTCAAACGCTGAGAGGATGATGACGCCAGCAGCGGACTCCGGCCCCGGGGTTGCCAAAACGCAGCTGATGCCGACCTTCGGCACGCGTTTAACGCTAAAGTTGAATGATCACCGGGTTAGCTGCCTGCCAGGGCCGGGCTATCAAAGACAGCTGTATAGCAAGAGTGAATACTCGACGGGTCGGCGGCGGCGTTACGAAATGACTGAACTGCCAAGGGGTTAGACCAGGTGCGATGCGGACAGCGGCTCATTCTGCTCGGTCATCAGCGGGCGATGATCACCGGCGAAGTAGGTATAGATAACGGGCAGCACGAAAAGGGTAAACAAGGTGCCGATAGCGAAGCCGGAAACGATGGTAATACCGATCGACTGACGACTGGCCGCACCGGCACCCGTGGCGATTACCAGCGGCATGATGCCGATGATGGTTGAGAAAGAGGTCATCAGGATAGGGCGCAAACGTATCGATGCGGCCTTGATCACGGCCTTCCTGGGGGAAAGGTTATCATTCTTCTGAATTTCATTGGCGAATTCGACAATCAGGATACCGTGCTTGCTGACGAGTCCTATCAGCGTAATCAAACCCACCTGGCTATAAATGTTCATCGACACCAGCCATAGAAACATGGGCACAATCGCACCGAACATGGCCAGCGGTACGGTCGTCAGGATGATCAGCGGGTCGCGCAGGCTTTCGTACTGTGCCGCCAACACCAGGAATACCACGATGATGGCAAAGCTGAAGGTCAGCGCCAGCGCTGAACCTTCCTGAATGAGCTGGCGCGATTGTCCCTGGTAATCGACACTGTAGCCGGCCGGTGCCACCTGTTTGGTGATTTCACTCAGTAGCTGCAGCGCTTCACCGAGTGGCACGCCCGGCACGGCATCGATCTTGGCCGCATTCTGTTGCTGAAACTGCACCAGTTCGGTGGGCACCACGTTGTAGTTGATGTCGACCAGTGTTGACAGGTTGATCTGTTCGCCCCGGTTTGAGTAGACAAAGAACTGACTGATATCGGCCAGGCCTTCGCGCGCGCCGCGGCGGGCCTGCGGAATAATTTTGTAACTGCGCCCGGCCAGGTTGAAGCGGCTGACGTAGCCTTCGGCCAGAATGATACCGAGCGTCTGTCCTATCTCGCGCATGGAAACACCCATGGATTCGGCGCGCTTGCGGTCAATGGTGACCCGAATCTCCGGTTTGCTGAAATTGAAATCGCTCTTGATGAAATGGAACTTGCCGCTTGCGCGCGCTTTTCCCAGCACCTGCTGCACGACACCGTATAGCTGGTCGTAACCCTGCTGGGTTTTGAGTATGAATTCCACCGGGGTATTGCCGCTGGCGCCGGGTAATGAGGGCGGGTTAAAGGCAAAGCTTTGCAGGCCTGGCTGCTGATTCAGCGCCCCCTGGATTTGCGGAATCATCTCCATCGCACTCAACTCGCGTTGGTCCCAGGGTGTCAACAGCATGCCGGCAAAAGAAACGGTCGCGCCACCGAAGCCATTTGCCATAAACGATGATTCATACTCGCTCTCGTAAGCGCGGAAAATATCGATATAGGGGGCGGTATACTTGTTCAGATAGTCGATATTGGCGTGATCCGGTGCTTTCGAGAAGGTGAAAATAACGCCCTGATCTTCCTCGGGTGCCAGCTCGGTCTGAATAAAAGGCATTACGGTCTGCAGCATGGCGCCGAGCATGATGACCACGCATACAACGAAGACGATGGTTACCGAGCGCATTTTGAGCGAATGCTCGAGGAAACGCTCGTAGCGACGCTGCAGACGTTCGAAATGGTGATTGATGAAGCGGGCATAGGCGTTGTCGTCGATCGAGGGCTTTAGCACGCGCGAGCACATCATCGGCGACAGGGTTAGTGCGACGATGGTCGAAATTATGATGGTGCCCACCAGGGTGAAGGCAAATTCCTGGAACAGAACCCCGGTGAGCCCGCCCAGTAATCCGATGGGGGCATAAACGATACATAATACGATAGTGGTCGCTATGACCGGTTTGGCGATCTCGCGCGCACCCTGCAGCGCTGCCTGCATAGGCTTTAGCCCTTCACCGATATGACGATAAATATTTTCTACCACGAGGATCGCATCGTCGACCAGCAGCCCGATCGCCATGACCATTGCCAGCAGGGTCAGCAGATTGATCGAGTACCCCATCAATTGCATGTAAAACAACACGCCGATGATCGACAGCGGAATCGTCACCAGTGGTATCAAGGTCGAGCGCAAAGAGCCCAGAAACAGGAATATGACGATGATGACGATGATCGAGGCCTGCGCCAGGGTAAGGATAACTTCGTCGATCGAGGCCTCGATGAACTCGGTCGAGTCGTAGGCGATGGCAGCATTCAGGCCCGGCGGGAAAGAGCTTTTCATTTTTTCGAGTTCGGCGCTTACCAGCTTTATCGTGGTCAACGGATTACCGTCAGTAGTACCGTTAATGCCGATATAGATCGACGGTACGTTGTCGAACATGATGAGTGAATCGTAGTCTTCAGCACCAAGTTCGATATCGGCAACATCGCCGAGTCGCACCAGATTGCTGCCTTCGTCACGGATGACGAAGCGCTCGAAGACAGCCGGATCGCTCGAGTCAGTAACCGCATTGACGTCGGTTTGTACCAGCCGGCCGCGCACCTGGCCGGCTGCCGACTGATAATTCTCGGTGTTGATGGCGTTGACCAGGTCTGCGGCTGATACCTTGAGGGCGGCCATGCGCACCGGATCCATCCATACGCGCATGGAGTAGGTCTTACCACCGAGGATTTCCGCCTGGGCGACACCGTTGACGGTAGAAAGCGCCGGCTGAATGGTGCGCAGCAGGTAATCGGTGATTTCGACGTCCGAGAGGGTTTCACTGTAGAAACTGTAGTAGGCCAGCGCAAAACCCTCGGCTGCCTGCTTGGCGATGATCGGGTCCTCGGTTTCAGCGGGTAATTCGCCGCGAATTGAGGAAACCTTGGTGCTCACTTCGGTAAGTGCAACGTCCGCGTCGACATCGAGTTTCATGTGCACTTCGACCGTGGACACGCTGTTGCGGCTGCTCGAGCGTACGAAGTCGATACCCTTGGTGCTCGATACCACCTGTTGGATCGGGGTGGTGACGAATCCCTGAATCAGTTCGGCACTGGCGCCGGGATAGGCAGTGGTTATGGTAATGACCGAAGTTTCCAGTTCGGGGTATTGGCGAACCTGAGTGTCGAAGAAGGCCTGTACGCCCAGCAACACGATCATGGTGCTGACCACCAGTGACAACACCGGGCGTTTGATGAAGTAATCGGTTAACACGGCACTTACTGCGCGGTCGAGGGTACTTCGGCAACGTCATCGACGATGCTTACCCGCAGGCTCGGGTAGAGCTTGAGCTGTCCCGAGGTCACTACGATATCATCGGCTTCGAGACCGCTGCGCACACCGGCAATACCCTCGCGGCGATACAGTACGTCAATCTGTCGTGCCGCTAGCCGATAATCGGGTTCTGCGCTGCTTTCGCTGTCAGGTTGCAGCTCCAGTACGTAGACCGCTTCACCGTAAATGTTGTAGAAAATTGCAGTTTCGGGGACCATCATCACCGGCAACTGGCGTTGCGAGTTGAGACTGATGTCGGCGAACATACCGGGAGCCAGCAAGCCCTTGTGGTTATCGACGATGGCGCGAATAGCGACGTTGCGTGTGTTCACGTCGAGTTGTGGATTCCAGGCCTCGACCCGTGCGCTGAACAGTTGCTCAGGGTAGGAACGCACCTTGAACTCAAGGGACTGATTGTCCACCAGATCATTGAAATTGGCTTCAGGCAGGGTGAAATCAAGATAAAGTTTATCCAGTGACAGCAGGGTCACGATATTGTCGCCCGGAGCCACGTACTGCCCAAGATCTATCTGGCGGATCCCCAACTTGCCCGAAAATGGTGAATAAATTTTCTTCTTGGCCAGCGCGACCTGGGCAATTCTGACTTCCGCTTCGGAAATGTCGACCAGTGCAGCCTGGGTATCGATATCGTTTTTGGTGACAAAAGACTGGTCTTTAAGTTTGAGCAAACGTTGATATTGACTGTTATCGGACGCCAGTCGGGCCCGCGCTGCCTCCAGGTTGGCCATTTCGGTGCGATTATCGAGTTCAAACAGTAATTTGTCTTTGGCAATTGTGTTGCCTGAGTCGAAAGTAATCGAGGTGATGACGCCCGAGACCTCGGTAGTCACGTCAACTCCCTGAAACGCAACCAGACTGCCAATTGCGGCGACACGGCTTTCCCACATGGCAGCTTTTGCCTTCGCCACCGTAACGCTGATCGGCGGAGGTACCTGGCTTCCCTGGGCGATCTGTTGTTGAATTTGCGAGTATTTTTGATAGGCCAGTGAGCCCACCATGGCTGCTACCAGCAATAACACCAGCAGTAGCCAAAGCCATAGCCGTGGTTTGCGAGTTGAGGCTTGTTCTGACACTGATCAAATCCTGTTTTGATTGCATTGTACAGGGGGCTGTTATGAATCCCCTTGATGCCGTTAGACCTGCTCCCCATGTTTGATCGGGGGCGCACAGTGTAAAGGAATAGAGCGGTTGAAAAAACCGCTTTCATTTTAAATCAGCAAAATTACGTCTAAATCTTTAAGCCACGGCTTGAATCCGCTTAGTTCGACAGGCCAGACCCTGAAGCGTTCCGAATTCGGGCCGCTATTCCTTACTGAGGGTCGGTTTTCTGGAAGGCGAGAACCCAGTGGCGCAAATGTGCTTCTTTTTCGAAAAACGGGTAGGTCCGAAACAGGTTCGACTGGTCGAGTTTACGCCAGCTTCCGGCAGCATCGAGTTCAGCAATTTTCTGTTTGAAACCGAATTCATCGAAGGCAATCTGCGACAGTGAAAACAGGGTCACGCCTCCGTCGCGCGTCAATTTCAAAATGCCATCGAGCGCTGCGGGTGGCGCATGCCCATGAGTCAATACTCCGGCCGCTATCACTGCATCATAACTCGCGTCGGGAAGGTCTATCTGGCTATCCAGCTAGAGTTGGTGCAGCTGTTGATATATCTGCTTGTTGCGAGCCACCCCCAGCATTCCCGCGGAAGGGTCCAGACCGTCGATATTGCGATAACCCATTTGCTGCAGTACCTGCGCCATATTACCCGTACCACAACCCGCATCGAGAATCCTCGCGTCAAAATCGAGCAGCAGTTTACCGGTAAAACCCGCCGCAACGGCTATGTAGGGATTACCGCTGGCCCAGATCTGCTGGTCATAGTCGCGTGCCCATTGATCGCATAGTGTTACCAGCGTGGCGTGATCATCGTCCGCCTGATAGACGCGTTCGAGCCAGGTTTCCAGGTCTTCCATCATGGAAGTTATGAATTAACGAAGATCGAGCGTTGTGGCTTTCTCCACGCGAGCCTGCATGGCTGCGAGACCAGTCTGGCGATCTGCATAAGCGGTCGCTGCCGGATGGCTGTGGGGCAGCTTCATTTCTGCGCCAGGGCTGAATGCACCAGGCGGTGAAAATGGTGCAACGCATGTTCACTTTCGCCTGGACTGGCAGGGTTAACCATGAAGGCACCCTGATCATAACTGAGCGAACGCAGGCCGCGCTGAACCGACTCACACAGCTCGATGTCTTCAGGCGCCAGAACATTGGCGGTGTAGTCAACGCGCGGTTGGTACATTTTGCCGTCTGCGCTAAAAGAATGCCCGCCAAAATCGCAACTGCCGACACCAAGCGGACGCACCACGAAGACACCCAGTTCGTTCGAGCCGGGAAGAATGTTAAAGGTGGTGTTAGGCCAGAGATACCAGAAAAAAGAGTTCTGCATGCCGATAGCCGGATCAACTTCATACGCGCTGTTGGTGTAGCGTATATCAGCACCGATCTGTCGCGACCAATGTTGAAAAACGTCCGTCTGGTAAGCGTCCATGTCGATTAGCGAGGCGAAGTCCTTGTGCGCGGGGCGGCAGTGATAACATTCAACGTAATTGTCGACCACGACTTTCCAGCCTGCTTCGAGACGTGTCTCACCGAGCATATCGGCGCCAACAAACTGAAGATCATCAAGGTAGGGCACTTTTTGGCGTATGTCCTGTTCGAGGTCGCCGGCGATGGATTGCAGGCTCTCGCAATGATCGTCCAGGTTGATAAATACAAATCCACAAAAGGTTTCCAGACGGATCTCGCGCAGACAGAAAGCGCTCTTGTCAAATTCACTGCGATGCTCACTCAAGGGTGCACGTAACAACTCCCCGCTATTGCTGTAAGACCATGCATGGTAGGGGCAGACGATAAGCTTGCGCGTGTTTCCGCTGCCCTGCAGCAATTCGTGCGCGCGGTGTCGACAAACGTTATAGAAGGCGCGCAACTGATTGTCGCCGGAACGAATTACGAAAATATTTTCATCGCACAGAGTCAGGGTGGTGTAATCACCGACATCGGGCAACATGGTTTGATGCGTGACATACTGCCAGGTTCGGTAAAAAATCTGCTGCTTTTCCTGATCGTAGAGTTCCTCTGACAGGTAGTACTCGGACGAGAGTGTAAATGAGGCTTCAGGCCGATCGGTCAAGGGTTTGCTTAGCGGGGGTAATGAAGACATTGAATGGTTCTCAGGAGCGGCTGTCCATTGCTTTTAAAATCATCGACTGGTCGATCTCACCGACGATATGATCCTCTTTGTCAACCACTGCCAAAGGGCCATTGGCGGCAATTACGATGTCGATGAGCGAATCCAGTTTGGCGCCTTCGCTAACCCTTGGCACATCGTTGGCTTTCACCGCAGCGGAAGCTTCGCGCATGATTTTACCGACGCTCAATACCTTGTAACGAGGAACGTCCTCGGTGAATTCGCGCACGTAATCGTCGATCGGGTTGGCGACGATCTCTTCGGGTGTACCGATTTGTACGACCTCGCCATCCTTCATAATGGCAATGTGATCACCCATCTTGATCGCCTCGAGAAAATCGTGGGTGATAAAGATCATGGTCTTTTGCACCTCGGCCTGGATCTTGAGCAACTCGTCCTGCATTTCGCGCCGAATCAGTGGATCAAGCGCACTGAAAGGTTCGTCGAAAATCAGGATTTCGGGGTCCACGGCCATCGCCCGAGCGAGACCGACACGTTGTTGCATACCACCTGACAGTTCGCGCGGATAGTGATCGGCCCATCCGTGCAAGCCTACCTTCTCCAGCACCTCCATGGCCTTCGCCTTGCGTTCGACACGATCCATGCCACGTATCTCGAGGCCGAATGAAATATTGTCGATTACCTTGCGATGCGGAAACAGCCCGAAATGCTGGAACACCATGCTCATGCGGAACCGGCGCAACTCGGTCAACTGGGCATCGTTGTAATGCATGATGTCTTCGCCATCGATGATCATTTCGCCGGCGGTTGGATCGATCAGGCGCGAGATACAGCGCACCAGGGTCGATTTACCGCTGCCCGACAAGCCCATGACGACAAAGGTTTCGCCCTTATTGATTTCAAAGGAAACATCCTTGACACCGATCACGTGACCGGTCTGTGTCTGAACTTCTGCCCGCGACAGCGAATGGTCGAGGTTTTGCAGGGTACGCTCGGGATAGGTGCCAAATATCTTCCAGATATTTTTGCAGATAATCTTGGGAGCTTCAGACATATAAAACTCGTGTTGAGGTTGATTGAAAGCCGCGAGACGTCTTCACTATTATTTTCGCCGGAATCAAACAAAACGATCCACGGATAACATTTCGCCGGCCAATTTACCGTGCATCTTAGCCAGAACTTGAACCTGCTGCAAACCACTCTTAGAATTGGTTGGGTTCGCCAAATTCGCAAGCAGCGCGCCCGCTACGTTGCAGATAAAAAAGATCGAGGATAAGCTAGGGCGGATTCGAAGGGGAGGTTTGATGAATACAGCAGCACAAAGCCAGCTTGATCCCGGTTGGTGGAGTATCACCTGGCAAGAGCGTCGCAACTGGATAATTACCTTTGCGGTACTCGCGCTGTCGCTGGTGATATGGAAAATCCAGGGCGGCGATACGATTTTCCCGGAAAGCTGGATCGCTGCATTTCCGTTCGCCGACAAAGTTGACGAGTTTGACAGGTGGCTGCGGCCGTTTGTGCAACCGACAACCCGTATTATGGGTTCGGGAGTCACCTGGTTATACGATCTGCTCTCCGAGTTCCTGATCTTCACGCAATGGCAGGTCGTGTTCGTGATCCTGGTTTTACCTGCCTTTGCCTATGGTGGCCTGCGTCTCGGCCTGCTGGCCATTATTGCGGTGAGTTCCTGGTTGGTGCTCGATTTCTGGGACGAATCCCTGGAAACACTGAGCCTGATGAGCATCTCGATACTGATAGCAGTCATCATCGGAGTGCTGGTGGGTGTCTTCGCCTCACAGAGTGACCGGGCCGAAGCCGTGATAAAACCGATTCTTGATACGATGCAGACCCTGCCGGCCTTTATCTATCTGATTCCGGCGTTTTATCTGTTCGGTATCGGGCCACCGGGGGCAATTCTGGCAACCGTGATTTATGCGCTGCCGCCGGTGGTGCGTCTGACCAATCTCGGCATTCGCCAGGTGCCCCAGGGTATCGACGAGGCGGCTACTTCGTTCGGCGCGACGCGGTCGCAGCTGTTGCTGAAGATAAAAATGCCACTGGCAATGCCATCGATA
>Ga0316187_10002084_pt1 | contig 17484 bp, 20 predicted proteins | sample CroRivburrow1_MG_FD_204927 | JGI IMG/M metagenome (GOLD analysis project Ga0316187, IMG submission 204927) | Coastal sediment microbial communities from Maine, United States - Cross River worm burrow 1 | ecosystem: Environmental > Aquatic > Marine > Coastal > Sediment | place: USA: Maine...
TGTGTATCCACAGGAAAGAATAAACGGCCAGCATTAACCATGCCCAGTTTCTAAATATTTGATCTTCATTCATTTTTAGAAGTATAGCCGTTTTTATGGATCTTGCGTGGATATTAAAGGCTTAAAATTGCGTTTGCGCTATTTTACACAAAAATGTCAGCGATATAGAATAGTACAAATACCGAAATGTTATAAATAGAGGGCAAACTTAGAAACTTAGTCCTAAACTGTGACTTGGTTTCTTAAATACCTTACAGAAGTAGTGTATTATTGCTCGTTGCATCGTATAAAGCACGCAAAATAAAGGACGCCCTAAAACAGATTCTGGAGTTAACGAAACATGCGACAATTTAAGGCAATCCATCTCTATATTGCCGGTACGGTCTTAATGGTACTTGCAACCATCACCGGCAAGATAATACAGGAAGACCTCGGGCGCTTAGGTGCGCAAGGTTTCTTGGAAAGCGGAAACCCCATCAATGCCGTAGCCATGTTCTTTTTTATCTTTGCCTTTCCTGTTGGAATTGGGGTGAGTTTCTCCGGTGCAATGCTCATGGGTGGACGTGCCAGAACCAAACCCATATTATTTACCGGGCTGGCCGTTTTTAGTATCGTCATTATAGGTTTTATCCACAAAATCTTGGGTGTGGCGCACAGTCCTACTTATTTTGGCACCGGTGGTATTAGCATCATGGTGTTGATCGCGATTGCTATTTGGTATTGGGGTAAATATCGTGCCCAATTATCACCAGCATCGCGCAAGGCCGTTGACCTACAAGCAGTGGGTTATTTGTTTTTTGCATTAGCCGCATGGAACCTATGTGGTGTGGGTGGGCCACCGGGTTTTGCGTTATATCCTGAAAAAATGCTGGTATTGGAGCCTAAGTTTTTTGCCGTAGCCCAGCTTAAGGTGGTAATGGCATTTTTTGTCATAGCGTGGATATTCACGGCGCTGGGATTCAAAGCGGCGAGTAAATCCGCACAGAAAGCCAATTCACAGATTGACTAAGGTCTGGCTAAGACGTTGCCAAGCACTGGCCGTACCGGGCAATCCAAATCTAAGTATTTGCTCATTTATTTGACGAACTAATATGCCTTGTTGTGCCAGGCTATGATAAATCCTGGTGGCAGTAGGGGATTTGATGGTTTGAAACAAGGCGGTACCACCCAGGTAGTAGCCAATATGGTTTTGCAACATGTTTTTCAGCCGATTGCTGGCGCGTTGCAGTTGTTGTTGGGACTGCGCCTGCCATTGTCTGTCCTGAAGTGCCTGGTTGGCTATCCATCGTGCGGGATGATTAAGGGCCCAGGGCCCCATGAATTCCTCTATGTCGGCCAGTATCTTTTCTTCGCTTAAAACAAAACCGCAACGTAGTCCCCCCAGACCATAAAATTTACCCAAAGAACGTAAGACGATTAATCCGGGTAGCGGACAGAACTGGCTCAGGCTAAGGTTGGGTGTGGCATCCATAAAGGCCTCATCGACAATTAGCCAGCCACCTCGTTGTGCTAGGCGCTCGTGCCAACTCAATAGGGTGTCTATTTTGAGCATCTCGCCCGTTGGATTATTGGGATTAACTACGATTAATACATCGACTTGATCAATAATATTCATAACGGATGCAGATTCGTAACTGCTAATCCAATGTCCGGCCTTTTGCCATTGATAACGATGTTCCTGATACGCTAAAAACGGGACAGCGACTTGGCAGGCTGGGCGCAAGCGAGGCAAAATTTGAATAGCCGCTTGCGAGCCAGCTACTGGTAACACGGTTGCACAATTTAGGTATTCACTTGCCGTAGCCACGAGTGAGTCGTTACTTTCTGGTAGTCGATTCCAACAGTATTGAGGGAGATCGGGTATTGGCCAGTTATTGGGATTAATCCCGGTGGATAAATCAAGCCAGTCAGATAGCGGAATATCAAATTCACGCGCCGCTGTTATTAAATGACCGCCATGCTCAAGCAAAATACCAGTACCCTAAAATTGATAAGATGAGCCACATGACTATTCCCCTATTCACCAATGCAATCGCCTTGTCTATATCGGTTAATTCCGGACCAGGACCACTTCCGACAATAGGTCGGTGGTGAACAGTGCCGTCATAAACTGCTTCACCGCCCAGGCTAACGCCCAAGGCTCCGGCGCCAGCAGCAATTACTGGGCCAGCGTTGGGGCTGTCCCATTTTGCTGCTTGATAGTGCCAGCTGTGTAGTGCCAATACCCGATTTCCCAATAGCGTATAGGTCAATGCACAGAGTCGAGCCGGTAACCAATTAAAACCATCATCCAAGCGTGCAGCGGCCCAGCCAAAATACTGGTAGTGTGGATTTCGGTAGCCCCACATGGCATCCAGGGTGTTTACCAGCCTATAGGCCATGACACCAGGGATACCCGCCAACAAATACCAAAATATGGCAGCAAATACAGCGTCATTACCATTTTCTAGTACAGATTCTACGGTGGCACGCACAATTTCAGGTTGCTGCATTTTTGTGGTGTCTCGGCTAACTATCATGCCGACGTTTTTACGCGCACTGTTTAAATCCTTGTTTTGCAACGGTGCTATAATCTTGCGCGCGTGTGTTTCCAGACTGTTTGCACCAATGGCAACATATACTATCAGTACTTCAAATCCAAACTGTAACAGAGGCTGCAGATAAATGGCAGATACCAGTAAACTAAATGGTAAAACCGCCAATAGAACCGCCAAAATCCCACGCCAGCGACGCTGATAATCCGCAGTCCTTACTGTACCATATAGGTGTTTTTCAATGCCATCTGCCAGCTTGCCAAAACCCACCAGGGGATGAAAACGCCGAGGTTCACCAAAGAATCTATCGAGTAACAAGGCTAAAACGAGTACAATTACCGGCGCAATAGAGTTAATAAAATTGTATATTGTTGCTTGATCCCAAACCATAATCTCGACGTGATTCTTTTTATGACCGCTAAAACATTAATGATTCAAGGCACGACTTCCGATGCTGGCAAAAGTACCTTAGTAACAGGGCTGTGTCGTGTATTGTACCGACGTGGTGCTCGGGTTGCACCCTTTAAGCCACAAAATATGGCACTCAATAGTGCAGTTACCGTTAATAATGGGGAAATCGGTCGCGCTCAAGCGGTACAATCGCTGGCCTGTGGTATTGAACCGCATACCGATATGAATCCAGTGTTATTAAAACCTAATTCAGAAACCGGGTCACAGGTTATTATTCAGGGCCAGGCCATTGGTAATATGTCTGCAAGAGACTTTCACGCTTATAAGGCGGTGGCCATGGAGGCTGTCTTAGACTCCTATAAACGCCTGCAGTCACAGTATGACATTATATTAGTGGAAGGTGCTGGCAGTCCTGCCGAAATCAATCTGCGTGAAAATGACATTGCCAATATGGGTTTTGCCGAGGCTGTAGATTGTCCGGTTATTTTGGTCGCCGATATTGAAAGAGGCGGCGTGTTTGCTCATCTCGCCGGTACGCTGGCTTTGTTGTCACCCTCTGAACGCAAACGTGTTACAGGAATGGTCATTAATCGATTTCGTGGTGATTACAATATATTGAAACCGGGAGTTGATTGGCTTGAACAGCATGTACAAAAATCCGTGCTTGGCGTCTTGCCTTACGCCCACAAGCTTTATATTGAAGCAGAGGACAGCTTAAATCAAATTAATTCGGTGGCTGTTAGCGAAGAACATATTCGAATTGTGGTACCGGCCTTACCGCGCATGAGTAACCACACGGACTTTGATGCGCTGCGCCTGCATCCTCAGATTGATTTTAAATTTATAAGAGAAGGTGAAGACATTAGCGCCTCGGATGTGATTATCCTACCTGGAAGTAAGAGTGTGGCCAGTGATCTGCATTGGCTGGAAAAAACCGGTTGGACTCAGGCCATAAACCGACATTTGCGCTATGCGGGTAAACTAATGGGCATTTGTGGTGGTTATCAAATGTTGGGAAAAGAGTTGCACGACCCACAAGGAGTAGAAGGCGCAAAACAAAGTCATTGCGGTTTAGGTTTGCTCGATATTGTGACAACCTTACAAGAACAAAAGACCTTGTCCAGAGTGACAGGACGTTTAATGCCTTCGCAGGGTGAAATATCTGGATACGAAATCCATGTGGGGGAAACCACAGGATCGGCTTTGCAAAGACCTTTTTTAAAATTGCATGATCGTTACGATGGCGCGATCTCTCAGGATCAGCAAGTGGTTGGCACCTATGTGCATGGCTTGTTTGATAGCGACGCCGCGTTACAATGGTTATTTGACTGGGTGGAATTCAAAAACACCCCGGTTGAGAACTTTCAACAACAGCGTGAACAAGGGATTAATCGAATTGCGGATATTGTTGAAGAGTATTTGGATATGGACAAAATCAACGAAATGTTGAATATGTAGCGTGTGCCGTGCGCACGTATTATTCTCGTCCCCATACTATGCGTGGGGATGCATGCGGGCCTACAGTTAAACCAAATTATTGTAATTACCTGGTAAAATTAATCCATCAGATCAAACCTTATACCGGTATCGTGTGTCGTAGGAGCCAGCCTTGCTGGCGAAGAAGCCCATCGAAACCACAACACACCGGGTTAACCACCAAGCGCGGTAATTTCAAACGAATAAAACCAAAAATACCGTATCGACAAAACTTATGGTTAACGATGTGTGCTCTGCGTGTGGATGCATACGGGCCTACAATACCTTACCAATCCAACCTTGCACAAAGCGAGGAAAACACTGTACTTGATAATTAATAATAATGAACCACACTTTAATTTCATTTAAGTCTTAAAGGTTTGGCTTGAAATCTATAATATTAATAAAAATCAGAATTATTGAGATTCACTCAAAAGCACAATCCTAATTATAAACTAATACATAAACGCAGATGACCGTACGATTAAGAATAGCGAATCTTGTTTTAAACGTAAAAACGTAGAAATACTCAAAGTTATGGGTAAATATTCACCCAGTTGCTTCACTTTGAAACATGTATACTTACAAGGTAAAATAAATCATTTATTTTACCTTCTGGATAAACAACTGTTAGGGATTTTTAAAATGGAACGAGCAGCCCTTATAAAATTCGGAAGTTATAAAAATATTTCGTCGTTGAGAGATCAAGGGGTGGTCTATATGAATACTCTTCCTTATTTCAGAAATATTGAAGATAACGATCTTCGCGGTGATCCCTTTGATAGTGTAAGTGAAATTCAAAGAGGCACTAAGGGCCATGTACTTATTCCAAGCACAGGACAAAAACTTCAAATAACAAGCTTCGATCTTCGTATTGGCCCGGAGAGCCCAGAAAAAATTAACCTTTTTTGTATGTACGCATTAAGGCCACAACATGGAACTTACCCTGTTTCTGAGGAATATTATAGGTTTGGTGCGCATGCACTAATCATATTTAACGTACCTAAATTCATAGACAAAATTAGAGCGGCAATACGATACAAAAAAATAACTGGCTCAAGCAATCTTGTAGAATATATTGATAACGACCATATAGGAGAAGCAGGCCCATTCAAAAAACTGCAAAAATTTTCGTACCAATCGGAATGGCGCCTTATGTGCGAAAATGGTCCCGGTGAGCCTCGTACATTGAACATTGGTCCGATCAATGATATCTCCGTACTTGTCGAAACAATTAACATTAATAATGAAATCACTATTACACCCTAACAATTCCATAAACATCGAGTCGCTAATGCTCGCGAGTTATGGAAAACGTTAGCATCCTATAGAATCAAAGTTATGGCAAAGTGGAAAGAATTAAAACGACAGATTTTGGCTGGAACCAAGATAGACTCACAAGGTGAGTCAAATACAAAAGAATTTCTTGTTTCTCTTTGTAAGAGTTTTAATTCGAGAGGCAGAATCCCTCTTGGTCAACAGCATGATATGTCATTGGAAGACGTGGGATACATTGATAATTTTAACGTAATTCCTGACGGAAAGGATAACAATCATTGGAATCTAGTGGGAGATATTTACTTTCATGACATTGATATTGATGATGCACTTAGAGGATTTAGCTATTCGGTAAATCAAGACCTAGCCGGAGATTTAGAAAAAAAAGAGGTTGCTGTTTACGTTCCCTTTCCTTTCTACAACGACCACGAACTACTTAATGAAATTGCGGGGATTAATAATGGTGTTGTTTCTGGTGCATGGAAGAAAAAGAATGCTGATCCAGCTTCGCTTTCTTTAATTATTTCTTTTGCTCTTTTTCTGGGTGCGCCGGCATATACCAATTATTGGAATAACAAAATAGCACCTGCATATAAAAAACTCCGCGCACATTTAGGTAAGAAGCATGGGATTGACTTTGTGCAAACATGCAAGGGGCCTAATGGAGAAACCTATGGTATTTATTTTATACATGCTAGAGAAGACGAAGATTCATGCTTTTCATTAAAAAATGTATTATCAGGAATACAGCTAGTAGAAAATCATATCTTGAATGATAATTTAGCAAAGGAAAAAGGCATTAATTTGGTAAAGCTCCAGTATTCTGAAGAAAATAAAATATTTAAATTGAGGGTTGTTGAATACCTTGATGGTAGCATTATTAAACATTAATACTAACAATGGGCTTGTTCGGACGCTACTTACGACACGCCGCACAGCATAAACGTTGGCTGTATAAAAGATCATCTGCTAAGGTAATAAAATATGAACAAAATCCTAGTACCAGAAGAACCAGCGTTACCTGCTCTTCCCGCAACTATATTACCTGCAATTGAACAACTCACCACTTCTCTTGGAATACCGAGAAATGCATTGGCTAGTGCAGAAGAGATTGAATATGCATGGCGCGACCTCCCAAGAGAACTTCGTGAAATACCAGTAGCTCTCAGAGGTGAGCTGATTGCGCGAATGTGTGTTGCAGTGAGCACTGGCTTGTTTGATGGTGCGATGAACTACATATGGAATGCTGCTATCCTTCACTTGCGTGATAAAATAAGGGTATTTGGATTGCCAGTTGTTGCACAAATACGACAAAACGATTTTGAAGAAAAACACTTGCTTGAACTCCAGGACAGTAGATTGCTGGAATTATGTTTAAAACTTAACATAGTCGATGAAGACGGATTCTTTTTTCTTGATCAATGCAGAGACGTCCGGAATAATTTTTCCGCAGCCCACCCAACACTCGGAAAAGTTAACGATCGAGAATTTACCACTTTTCTTAATAGGTGTGTTCGTTACGCACTTGCTGACTCAGCCTCTCCTAGGGGTGTAGATATTGGCGCTTTTATTTCTGCTGTTAAGGGGCCAAGATTTAACAGCAATCAATGCAGCATTTGGGTGCAAAGGTTGACGGGAACTCATGATGCGCAACGCCAAATGCTAATTAATATGGTGCATGGAATTTATTGCGATCCCAATACGCCAGAACAAGCCCGTCTTAATTCACTAGATATTTGCGGGGGATTAATTACTACCTTTACCGCATCCATTAAATCGGAACTTATCAATAGCCATACAGAGTATGTTGCCAAAGGTTATCAAGATAAGCATACCGCGTCACTGCAATTCTTTGAAAAGCTCGGATTACTAGGATTATTAAATGAATCGGAACAACACCACGTCTTTTCTCGCGCAGTTGGCAGATTATGGGATGTACATAACGGTATGAACAATTTTTATAATGAGCCTGCTTTTGCTGAACGCTTATTGGAGTTATCCTTGCAGGGTGCTGTACCTGAAACAGTACAAGAGGAATATGTTCAAACTGTTGGCTGTTGTCGGATAGGAAATGGTTATGGTATTTCTAATGCTGCGGTTGAGTATTATGACCAAATGATTCAGAACTTTTCTCCGAGAGAAATTTCAACATTAATTCAGTCAGCAGTTACTAATAATAATGTACTTGGTAAGCGTGTATCAGCGGGTGGCTCTTACCGTAGAAACTTTAAGATATTACTCAGCCTTATCGATCCTGCTAGCGTTCCAAATGTTGTTAGTAGCCCATATGCTCAGCTTATAAGCTAAAAGACAGCTAACGAATAAGGTTGGATTGTGAGAGAGAGAAACGAACGAACCACAATCTGAACCGTTTGTTGGACAAGCCCGGAGGTAGAAAAGTGCACTTGCTTATGAAAATATCAAGTTGGAATTTACGGGACATTAAGTGTTACATTCGCGACAACGCTTAACACTCAATAATTTTCACTACCATTGTAGCAACGTGATACAAAAGTAGGCTTAAATCAACCTGCTTTACCTGTATTATGGCCAAGTGCAGCTCTCAGCTAAGAATGCCGACTTACTACTTTCCAAGATTGACGCAGGTGTTTACATAATTAATATCATAAACCAAACCTCATGAATTTATCGGCATTGAAAAAGGGACGACGAATTACGGGTCGCCCAGTAGCCATTACCTGTCAACAGGCAAAAAGTATCTAATAGCACGTTGATAGTGCTATACAACAAGGTATCTTTACATTGCGCACCCGTTTTCTTAAAAATTGGCTCGGAAAAGCGAATCCGCACCACTCACCCATCGGGATCAAGACGAAATAAATAAGGGATCTACCATTGTATAAATAATATTTTCCTAACGCAACGTTATATCTGATTGTTTTCTAAGGTACTTTAGAGCGAACTCTCGGGGGTAATACGCAGGCGCTTCATTTTACTAGTTGCTTAAATTTTAAACTCACATCGTTTCGCTTAGATAGACTAGAAATATGACTGAGGGTTTATATATCAAAATAATACAAAATAAATTATATTAGGAAATATTAATCACAGTTAGGTATTCGGAAGTCGAATCTATGAGCGACGACAAGGAAATAGAAGGTAAAATTTGCCAGTTCAATCGAGTCCTAATTTCATACATAGATTTCCAGCAAGCCCACGCGATTGCCACAATCATACTGGACGAGGATTTACACACAGAATACCCGAGAGCTCATCGAATAAAACTAGAAGCGCTTAATTCTGCGATGGTTGTGGCGTATAGTCGCCCGTTCTCAGGTAACAGGGGTGTCCCTGATTTGCCTAATCGTTTCATAGGACACCTAAGTGATTCCGAGAAAGAAATTCATGATGCAATCCTTGCAGACAGGAATACTGTAATCGCACATTCAGATGGCGAAGCTTGGAATATGCGGCCCCATTATATGGATATCGGCGGCAAACACATACTCGTACCGCTGCATCACGGCGTACATAGGCCGTTCTTGCGAAAACCGACAGAAAGAATTTGTGATTTAGCAGCAAAACAAAGGGAAGCCTGCTTTGAGGTGAGAGAGGCTCTCGAGTTAGAATTGAGGCCATATATTCCAGTAAATACAATGGAGGCTGAGTAATGCCTATCAAGGCAATTTCATTCGGACGCAAAAAAGCGCTGGGATGAAACCCGGCCTTTTTTATGCCGTTTCTACTGTATCCACAGGATTGGATATTAAAACACTACAAAGTAAATTATCATTAGGAAGTATAAGTCATAGTTACGTGTATTGAAGGAGCAAACTAAATGACAACCGTTGTAGATGGAATTGTTATAGGTGGTGCTGGAGGGGCGATAGCCGGGCTTACTGTTTGGCTTGTTCAATACGTGCATGACAAAGCTACTCAAAAGTTCGAAAGTAATCGAGTATTTAAATGGCTTGAAGAAAACACCACCAATGAGCCGGGAGAACAATTCAGATCAAGTCGTGCAATTGCAAGCTGGAACAACCTAACGCAGGAAAGGGTACGTCACATATGTAGTGTCGATAAACGAATCTTCTTGAGTACGGGTGAGAAAGAAGATATGTGGGGCATTTATGAACATGTGCCAAGAAGTGTGTATGAGACACGAGGACTTAGGGCATTTTAGTGCAAGAAACACATAACAAAGAAAATGCATTTGAATTTAGATGTATTAATCCAAAATAAACTATATTTGGAAACATGAATCATATTATGTCTAATGGAGAACGAGCATCTTGAGTAAATCAGAAATGGAAGTTGCTCATCAAACTCAGGAGAAATTTGAATTTTATTTAATTTCTCTAGTGTTTACGTTGTTAGCACTATCAGTACAAACCGCCAAGTTTGGCGACAACATCATTCCAACAATATTCGAGCTTTCTGGCTGGTTATTCTTATTAATATCTGGTTTGTTAGGGCTTTGGCGAATAGAATACTTATCAATAGAGCGTGTTAAGTTAGTTAAACTCGATGAAGTTCATGATCAAATAAATGAAGTTAAGCGGTTGATGCTAAGTGGCCATAAAGAGATATATGTACTTTCGACAGGACAAAATCAGCCGTTAGAGGAAAGAATACAAAATCTAGAAGAAGCTGTCGTGCTTTTAACTCCTTTAACTAATAAATTAGAATCGTGGAATACCACAAAATACATTATTCACAAATTTACATTTTTATTTGGCATTGTTTTTCTTATTGTTGCTCGCGGTATAGAGCCTTTTTTTAGAGTAATCCAAGGAGTTTAAAATACACTTAATAAGGTGTTCAAGCGGGACGCAAAACAGCGTTAGCGCTCATAATTATACTATTCATAACTACAGGAAAATTATAGGAGATAAGAATGAGTTGGCACACAATGGTTTTAAGTGAAGCAGATCCTAACCACAAGGGGTTTATTCGTAACTGTCGATATCGCAATGTCAGGTACAGATTGGGTATGGCAAAAAGTAGATGCAAGTGGAAATAATGTTGGTAACTTAAGTGGAGCATTATCAACTGAAGATGCGGCGAAACAAGATGCGCAGAAAAAATTAAAGGGTGACTATTGGAAGTGACGTATTTATAAATCATTCCAATGGACGCAGTTACTAACACACCTGTCAACGTTAAGGCTCCAGTAGAGAATTACGGGTCGCCCATTAGCCATTACCTGTCAGGCCAAGTTAAGCGGTTGAAAAATGTTAGAAAATGTTAAAATAATGCCCCATATAAAGCCATAAACGGCTCATTTTGATGTCAAAAAGAGGTGATTAAGGATATCGCCAATATATAAATATTGTTAACTACTTCTAATTTCTTGAGCTCTCCATTTTGATACCAAAAAGGTCTGATTAAGGCTTAAAATGAGGTATTATTTGTGAATAGTATTTTAATAACTAATTGGATAGCTTGGCCCGACCCGGTTATTGTTTGTTGGTACCTATGTGCATGGCCTGTTTGACAGCATTGCCGCGCTACAATGGTTATTTGACTGGGTGGAATTCAAAAACACACCAGTTGAGGATTTCCAACAACAGCGCGAACAAGGTATTAACCGAATTGTGGATATTGTGGAAGAATATTTGGATATGGACAAAATCTACAAAATGTTAGCTATCTAGTTACCAGTAATGTGTATTATTTACATTTACTCTAACGAAAAACTTATGTTAGAGTGAATAAACATGCAATTCTAAGAATTGGAATCTTCGTTCTTAAAACAAAATAAAGGCGTGTTCAAAAATTATATTGCGGAGGCTAATTGTGGCAGTTGTCGCTCAAAACAAAAAGGTTTTAACCCAAGTAGAAAAAGAAAAGCTAATAAAGGAGCATTTAGGCAACGATTTTGATTTGAGAGGTTCTGACTTTGCCATTTTAAGTAATGTTATTGATTTTGTTTCATATACCGATTCGGCAGTTGGTATTGCGGAAGTTAGTTTAGAAACTGCAGCTATTTGGTTACCTAAGGTTGGGGCAGTACTTAAATCTGGTTTATTTGTCACAGCTGCAGAGGGATTAGCAATAGGTTCAATTATACTTTTCCCAGTAGGAGCCTTAATTGCGGTAGTAAATGCGTATGATAGTGCGAATCGAGCACACGGTATGTTGGCTGTTTCCTATACTATAGTTGCATGGTCATTTGGAGACCTAATCCCTTTAACTTCTTCAAGAATAGAACAGAACGTTCGAGCTAATTGGAGTAATGGACAATTTGCAAATAAAACCTTAAACGGGCTTAAAAAAGCTTGGTTTGATTCAAGTAATGCAACTTTACGAATGCTTAACAATACCGAAAAAAGTGGAAATAAAGAAGCATTGCAATTGGTTTTTAGAGCTCTGGGAGAAGGGGATAGGCAAAAACTCAAACAGGCAATATTGAAAGGATTCGAAAAAAATATGTCTTTTCAAGAAAAGATACATTTTAAAACACAACTTTCGCTTAGGTATCCTGAATAAATTTATAACCTATAGTTTACTATCATCAATTCTTTTTACTATACTTTTAAAATGCATATGGCTAGAATTTTATTGAAGTTACTACTGATAATTCTGTTTATTTTTGTAGCTCAATCGTTTACGAATGCACGTATCTCCTCTGACAATGGGTTTGACCATATCTGTCAAATTTATACAACAATTATGCAAGATCCAAAAAACAAAAATTTGTCTCTAGGTAATAAAATGGATTTAATTGGTAGTGAAATTGAATCTTCCGTAAAGTCTAAATCAGCAATTAGTGCTCACGAAGCTTCTATGCTTGCAGCCCCAGAAGATAGATATAGAATATTAAAAGAAGTCGCGGAACACGAATTAAAACGACCTTGGACTTGCGAGATATTGAGAGATTGGGGAAGTGCGCAAAGCGTCTCAAAGGAAAATTGAGACTGATGCGTAAGATTAATGTTGGATGATCTGGAAGAGTTCAATAAATTAGTTGGGCCTAAGATTATATTTGTTTTGGTTGGTGTATTCTTTTTTTCGCTTTTTTTTGGTGGATTTTATTGGAATAGTTATAATCTACCTACGATGCATGGATACTGGCAGGTCAATGTACCTGGTAAATACCTAGTGATGTTGTCGTTTTTATTATTTTCTATTCTTTCAATTTCTCTTTCGATTTTTATACCTATAATAAAATCTCGTTTGTTTAAGTATTCGGTATATACTGCAATGTTATCTTTTTTAGTTGGTTCGCTGATATTATTTTAATACAAACATGCAGCCATTGTCACCAGCACACCTAACTCAACAATTTCCACCATGGCACCCGCCGTATCCCCCGTTGCGCCTTGCAGGCGTTTTAGCATAAGCATTCTGAGTACAAAAAAACATAACCCGCTAGCGAGTATGAGCCAAAAGCCATAATCAAAAAAGAAAACGATGATCAAAACCACGCCAACGACTTGCTTCGCTGTGTTGCGGGGTAACAGAATTACGGGGTCGAACCAAGTTAAGTGAAAGAAAGGGATCAGAAAAAGCTAAAATAATGGCCCATAGAAAGCCTTAAACGGCCCATTTTGATGTCAAAAAGAGGCGGTTAAGGAAATAATTAATTTAAAATCACATAATCATGATTAATAAAATTGGTTATTATCACAAATATGTTATAAAATAATTGAATGATTATCATAAATATGCTATTAATTAATCATATTAGTATCATATAAAGGTAATTATTATGCGTCCTGAAGAACGTGCTACGGCACGCCGGCAACTTGATAAGCGATTGTTTTTATTAAAAGAAGAAAAAGACTTCACGTCACCACCACGCGGTTGGCTCAAGGCGATCCGTGAAGCTTTAGGGATGACGACATCTCAACTGGGAAAACGTCTGGGCGTTACCCAGTCACGTGTCGTTGCCATTGAGCAGGCAGAAGCCAGGGGAGCCATTACACTCAATAGCCTTGAAAAGGCAGCCCAAGCAATGGATTGCCGCCTTGTCTATGCAATTGTGCCAAGAGAACCACTTGAAAAAATAGTTGAAGAACGCGCCCAGCAAAAGGCAAAAAAGAGCATGATAATGACCAGCCATACGATGGCCCTGGAAGCTCAGGAGTTAGAGGAAGATGATAAAAATGAACTGCTGAAAAACCTGACACGTAAGCTAATTGAAAAAAGCGGATCTTCACTATGGGAGGATGAATGACCGATCCGCTCGTTGAACAGGATAATGCTTCCACACCTCTCACGGAAGAAGAGAGAGTAGAACTGATCCCTTCTTACATTACATTGCGTCGTGAGTTAAATGAAGCTGAACAATCCAACATAATGGATGCCGAGCAGTGGGCCTTTACTCGAAAACGCAATGTGCTTGATGAGAGATTTCTGGACGATTTGCACAAGCGGATGTTTGGACGGGTCTGGCACTGGGCCGGGCAACACCGACAATCAGGTAAAACTATCGGGATAGATGCCTACCAGATACCTGAGAATCTTCGACTACTCATGGATGATTGCCGCTACTGGATAGATAATGGTACCTATAAACCGGATGAAATAGCCGCTCGCTTTCATCACCGGCTTGTATTCATCCACCCATTTCCTAACGGCAATGGCCGTCATGCACGCCTTGCCGCCGACCTGCTGCTCAAGACGATGGGACAGTCCCGCTTTTCCTGGGGAAGTGTCAATCTGGCCAATGCCGGAGAAACACGGAAAGCCTATGTTGCTGCTCTGCGCGCTGCTGACGATCATGATTACGAACCTTTACTCGCATTTGTACGCTCGTGATCAGTTAGGAATATTATAAATACAGGTTCGTGTAATATCTGGGGTGAGAAGTATTAACAATCGTTGGTATACACTCCCACGCAGGAGCGTGGGAGTGAGGACAAAACGTAGTGTGCACCGTGCGCACGGCGCACACTACAAGAGCGTTACAAACATGCAGCCATCGTCACCAGCGCACCTAACTCAACAACTTCCACCATAGCGCCAGCTGTATCCCCCGTTGTGCCTTGCAGGCGTTTTAGCATAAGCATTCTGAGTACAAAAAAACATAACCCGCTAGCGACTATGAGCCAAAGACCATAATCAAAAAAGAAAACAATGATTAAAACGGCTGCAACGACTTGTTTTGCGGTATGCCGAGGTAAAGCCGTAAATAGATGTTCACCCAATCCCCCTGGCCGTACATAGTCAGTACTGAGGAACAAAGCAATAATCGCAGTACGTCCTAGCACAGGTGCCAGAAGTAAAATCTGACTGTGTTGCATGGCCAGTATTTGTTCCAAGGCTGTAAATTTCAGTATCAGTGTCAGACAAATAACAACCACAGCCATGGGCCCACATCTAGGGTCTTTCATGATGTCCATAGTTTTTTGTCGATCTCCCATACCGCCGACCCAGGCGTCGGCACTGTCGGCCAGACCATCTAAATGCAGCGCACCGGTAATCAATACCCATAGGGATAAAAGCACAGCGGCTAATAAACCTCCCTCGATATAATTATGCAGAAGCGTATAGGACAGACTGAGTATTACCCCAATAATAAGACCCACAATAGGATAATAGAGTAGGGATTTACCCACATCTGATTCGTCGTAGACTGTGGGCGCAGCAATGGGTAAGCGTGTTAGAAATTGAATGGCAATAATTAGGGGATTTAACATTAGTCTACAAAAAGCTTCAGTTAAAGCCGGCCAGAATGAAAAATAAGTGAGGGAAGCATTTCTCCATTGGGAGAATGGCTTATGCTGATTCGGGTTAAGCAGGCATAAGGTACAGCGATGCGCATCACAGCATTAAGCTCAGTTCGCATAATGTGATGCAATATAATTCGTATGACACCACCATGTGTAATGACTAGGGCGTGTTTACCAATAATACGATCTTGTAACGCATCCCATGCATTTTTCACACGAATCGAAAAATCATTTAGAGACTCGCCGTTTGGTGGAGAATTATGAAGTGGGTCGTGTATGTGTTGTAAAAACAGGTCTTGGTTTGTCTCTATGATTTCTTCAAATCCCTTGCCTTCCCAGTCACCAAAATGAATTTCTTTAAAATCGGGTATAAGTTCAAACTCTGTATTATTGGTTGAACTCCATTTTTGGGCAAAATCAGCGCAGCGTTTTAACGGAGAGCTAATGATGGTGGACCAGGGCTTATGCCCACCTAGGGCGCTATGCATTTGCATCCAACCCTCTTTGGATAAGGCATCATCGGTGCTGCCACGATAAAGGTTTCCACCGAGCGGTTTACCATGGCGTAAAAGGTCTATTGTGGTGAGTGACTCTTGAAACATAGTTTATTCAGAACTTTCCCGTGAAACCTTAGTTTTTGATACGTTGGCTTCTGAGAAGGTTGCCATCTGATTATGCAGTGCACAGGCCAGGCGTAACTGTGGCACAGCAATGGCTGCTCCACTGCCTTCTCCCAGTCGCATACCAAAATCGAGCAGTGGTATTACATTGAGCGAATTTAACACTTTTATGTGACCCGGTTCGGCCGATGTATGGGAAAATAATAACCAATTTTTTACGGCCAACTGATGCTGTATGGCGATTAAGGCAGCCACACTGCTGATGAAACCGTCAACCAATACGGGTATGCCCATTTGCGCGCAACTGATATAGGCTCCCGTTAAAGCGGCAATCTCGAATCCGCCAAGGCGGCGCAGAACCTCTAAAGGACTGACTAAATGCTCTTTATGCAAGTTCAAGGCATTTTTTATTATCAAAGATTTATGTGCCACACCCTGTTCATCCAGACCCGTACCCGGACCTGTAAGGGTTTCTGGTTGCTCATTAAGTAGTGCGCAAGCTATCGCGGTGGCCGCTGTAGTATTGCCAATACCCATTTCACCGCCTATGAAAAGACTGAGCTTATTGATATTAGCGCCTTGTACCGTTTCACGCCCGATTAACAGGGCCTCCATAAGTTGATTGTCTGACATGGCGGCTTGTTTGCTTAAATTTGCCGTGCCGTCGCCGATACGTTTCGATGTTACACCCGCCAGATATCCAGGGTCGGTGAGGGTTCCCACGTTGACAACTTCCAGTTTGGCCTCGATTTCTTTGGCCAGTACGCTAATGGCGGCACCGCCATTGGCAAAGTTTCGAACCATTTCAACACTAACACTCTGCGGATAGGCAGACACAGAATCTTCAGCAACCCCGTGGTCAGCGGCAAAAACCGCGATGTGAATGTTGTCTATTTTGGGGCAGTTGGTGTGTTGCATACCCGCAAGCCTAATAGCCGATTCTTCCAGACGGCCCAATGATCCTCTGGGTTTGGTCAATTGATTTTGCCGGCTTTTAGCCGCTTGAATCGATTCTTGACAGACTTCTTGTGTCGCTTCGTTTAGCCAATCCATTTTCATAAGGGGGCTCCTTTTAATATATGAGGAAGGCCAGCGACACACAGTATGACTTGCTCGCATTGGTCTGCAAGTGCTTGATGTATTATGCCAATTTCGTCGCAGTATTGACGTGCCAATTGACTGGTGGGCATTACCCCTAAACCAACTTCGTTACTTACGAATAGAATAGTTCCAGGAAGATGGGGTACAAGTTCAATAAGGTGGCTCTTTTCCTGAACGAGTTGTTGCTGATTATTGCATAATAAATTCGTCAACCAAAGGGTTAAACAATCCACAATGATGCAACGGTCATTAGCCGCCTGCTGTTTAAGCGTTTGCGCTAGGGCCGTCGGCTCTTCTAATGTTTGCCAAGCCCCTGGTCGGTTTTGTTGGTGCAGGGCGATGCGATCTCGCATTTCATCGTCCAGGGCTGTCGCTGTGGCAATATAGGTTACGGGTAATTCAGTCTTCATGGCCAGAGATTCA
>Ga0316187_10002086_pt1 | contig 17475 bp, 21 predicted proteins | sample CroRivburrow1_MG_FD_204927 | JGI IMG/M metagenome (GOLD analysis project Ga0316187, IMG submission 204927) | Coastal sediment microbial communities from Maine, United States - Cross River worm burrow 1 | ecosystem: Environmental > Aquatic > Marine > Coastal > Sediment | place: USA: Maine...
ATGAAATAGCAAGATCATTAAAAGTCAAAATCAGGATATTTCTGATCATGTGTAGATATTCTGATGAATTTGCGACTCGAAATATTCCGCGGGGGAACCATCAAAGACGAGAGCTCCCTGATGTAGGATCATGATCCGGGTGGCGAGGGTTTTGATCTCCTCAGGCCGATGAGAGGTAAAAAGTATCGTCTTCCCTAATGCATTAAGTTTTTTCAGCAGAATGTAAATTTCCCCGGTCATTTCGAAATCAAGACCCGAAGTTGGCTCATCAAAGAGAAGGATCGGTGGGTCAGCAAGAAGGGAACGTCCGATGCTAACCCGCTGCTTCAACCCTTTCGAGAGTACTTGCACTTTATTATGACGAAACGGGAGCAGGTTAAATTCCTGCAACGTTTCCTCAACTCGCGAACGGGGGATTTGAAAAAGGCGGGCAAAAAGAACGAGATTGTATTCGACTGAGAACAAATCAAAGAGATTCGGCGTTTCGGGAACGAATCCGATCTTCCTGACGATGGATCGCCTGTTTTTGAGATCAACCCCGTCTATCCGGACCTCCCCACCGTCGGGAACCAGCCAGCCTCCCAGCAGTTTTAAAAGGGTCGACTTGCCGGCGCCGTTGTGCCCCACCACCGCAACGAGTTCGCCCTCCTCGACGTTAAAGCCGGTGGCAAGGAGCCCTCTGGCTTTTTTATAAACCCTGGAAAGGTGATGAACCTCAAGCTGCATGGAAGATTCCACATTATGATAAAGCGTGTCGAGCCGGATACCCGCAGGCCCCGTCACTGAATGACATCAGGGACGGGGTTCAGCAGTCCCTATACGCGCTTTGCCAGAAAAACAATCAGAAGGACTAAAACTACTATTACCAGAACACCAGCCATAACGCTCTCCATTGATTTGTTTTCGCTTTCCGTTGACAGCCAGCCGGCAGTCAAATTTGGCTACACTGCGAATTTTGCCCTGTTGAAACAGAATGAGCAATACCACCGCTGGGTCCGTAACCCCATCCCCCGCTTTGGGGCCAGACCTGGATAACGCCGGTCAGCATCAAAATCTGCATGATATGCAACCTGCAGGAGCAGCCACTTTATGCCCGTTTCTGGGTGCTGGGTGCTGGGTGCTGACATTGCAGATCACCTATATGAGCAGAGCGAGTGGCAGGCGAGAACAAAAGGTCATTTGACGATTTGTCAGACAACGCAACACTGGATACAGCTATGCAGATGATTACACGCTGGAGGGACAGACAAACCGCGTTATTCGCGTACTCTAAGGTGAGTCATAGACGTGTAAGCAGCCGAAGGTCACCGGGGACTGAAGGTCCGACTACAGTGCTTTCCAGGAGTAGACATAGAAACAATCCAGGTTCGCATTGGAGTCCTTTCCAGACGTTAAGCCGTTGATAATATTAGTAGTGACTGTACTACCGGAACACCCCAGATAGATGCCGCCCGATGATCGGTAATATTACGATCGGGTGAATGTACTGGATGTGAGTCTGAAACGCCATGCGACTGAGCAAGGAGTCAAGGGTAAAGAACTACACCCACCATTCAGGAACCAGGATGCATGTGACATAACCTGTAGTAGTTCATCATCCGGGCTTCCCATAAGGCGCGCAAAGAACCAGAAGTTTAGCGCTAATATTTCTGGTAAGTCTTACTTCATTGCATCATCAGCTTTATCGATCAATTTTTTGCTGTTATCGATAATCGATTCTTTGGTTTCGTCGTAGGCATTTTCTCCCTTATCCGATAACCAGCCCATCTGGTAGGCAATGGTTGCGCCAATTGCCAGCACGATAAGTACAATAATAATTCTTATAACCATGGAATTCTGCTCCGGTACTAATTATATCATTGATGAAATATGCATTAACAGTGTGGTGAAGAAGGTTTTAGGATTTCTGATCCGTAAAATAAAGAAGCAACCTTAGGACAAATAACTGCCCCCATCAGCATTCGAAATTTAACCCCTCCGTCACCTCAGTTTTATTCCTTCGTTATCGCGGCGTTCTCGATGACAACAGGGTAAAGGTAGCCGTATTTGCAATCCTTATCCAGCTCGATTTTGCCCTCAGCAATCACCACATTACCAACTGCCGCTGCGCTTGTAGAGGTAACGGTAAGATCATCCAGGGTGCTGCTGTCCCTGATATGAAGCCATTTCTTGTTGAGGATGCTGGCGGTGTACATAAGGATAAACACCTTTTTCAGCACGGGTCAATAGTCAACTCACGGGAGACGAAGGGTGTCCATGGCGAAATCCTGATTATCACCTAATCACAGAGACTAATGCAGTCTTGTTTCAGGCGGCAACCTTCCCTACCCTACTTTCCCATGAAGAACCTGCTGCTGATGCTTGCACACTTGCTGGCAACACTCGCCAAATTGCTTGGACCTGGCGGAGCCAAGGCGATCGTCGCCGACAGCCTTCATATGAAACAGCAACTCCCGATCATTAATCGGTCTCGTCGATGTGCACCCAATCTGACTGTCATTGACCGATTGCTGCTCGGCTTCTGGACGCTATTTCTCAGCCCACACCACATTCGAAGAGCGGCGGTCATCCTCAAGCCATCAACACTCTTGAGTTTTCACGACATGCTAAAGAGACGCAAGTATCGATTGCTGTATAACGCGCGCAGAAAAGGAAAGCCGGGACCGAAAGGTCCTTCACAGGAACTCATAGAAGCCATCCTCGAATTAAACCAACAGTAGGCGCTTTAGGCGAAAGCATAAAACCCGATTTGGCTGTCCCCGGATAGCACAGGAGATCAACAAAGCGTTCGTAGTCAACATCGATAAAGACGTGGTCAGACGTGTGCTCGCCAAGCACTACCGACCGGGACCCGGTTCCGGTAATGACCCTTCCTGGCTTACATTTATCGGACATGCTAAAGACAGTTTATGGAGTATTGATCTTTTTCGTTGTGAGTCCATTCTGCTCAACACGCACTGGGTACTCGTGGTCATGAACCAACTCACCCGGCGCATCATTGGCTTTGGCGTGCACGCGGGTGATATGAACGGTGTAACGTTGTATCGAATGTTCAACACCGCCATCTCAACCAGGGATGTCCCGAAATATCTCAGTTCTGAGAACGATCCGCTATTCCTGTATCACCAATGGCAAGCGAACTTGAGGATTCTGGACGTTTGAGATCAAATGCGTCCCGTATACCCCTTGTTCGCATCCCTTTGTTGAACGACTGATCGGAACCATTCGTGAGTTTCTTGACCACACCTTCTTTTTGAATTCTGAGGACCTTGAACGAAAACTCGACACGTTCATACAGTACTACAACCAGTAGCGTGTTCATCAGTCTCTGGACGGGGATGCGCCCGATGAAGTTAGCGGTGACCACCAACCGCTACACGCAAAACACGGCAACTATTCATGGATATCACATTGCAACGGACTTTTCAGACTCCGATTGCTGCATGAATAGGAATTCGCCACCGACAGGCTTACCGTCATACATAACCTGGTAGGCTCAAAAAAAGTGCCGACATGATTTCTTCATGAGAATCTTCGCAAGCAATTCCGGACGTCCGTAGTTTTCTATCTTACCTCGCCTGTTGCTCAACAGTGATCACTAGTAATATGAAGTTGTGCGACCGCCGGTGCATCACTGGCTTGCTTCCGGTGATCCTTCCGGCGGATAGTCAAGAGTGTTGCGGACCTTCTCGCGGTAATCGGTAGTGAAAGTCGGAAACGGTAGTTCCTGGGCGGCACACCAGGCCCGCACCTGTGCCTCGGACGCTTGCTGGTGCTCGCCATCGAGGCCCTCGTCACGGGTATGGTAGACGGTGCGCGACGGAAACGCGAAACCGGTACCGGCATCCTTTACAATTTTCATGAAGTGCAGGTAGATGTCTTCCCTTATGGCTCGAAATTCGTTCGGGTCCGCGGTATTGATATTGACGCGGACTTCCACATTCAGGGAATAATCGCCGAAGCCCGCGAACCGTACCCGGGGATCCTGATCGCTGACTCGTGGATGGGAAAGCAACAGATCACGCAACGAAACAAGCACATAACGCAGCTGGTCATCCGTTGTCTCGTAACGCAGGCCAAGAACGGTTAACAGCAAGGTGCAACTGCGCAAACTGTAGTTAACAAGGTGCATCTTGGAGAAGTCGCCATTGGGTATCGTCGTCACAGTATCATCGATGCCCCGAATTCGCGTCGAACGCAGCCCGATCGACTCGACCGTACCCATGCGCTGCCAGTCTCGATTCGGGTCCTCGCCGTAGCGACACAGGTCTCCGACACGCACGGGTTGGTCGGCGAACAGGTTGAGGCTGCCGATGAAGTGTTCCAGGGTGTTCTGTGCAGCGAGTGCAATGGCTATACCGCCTACCCCCAGGCCCGCGACAAGGCCGTATAACGGGACACCCAGCTGGTTGCTGACGTAGAAGATAATACTAATAACAGCCACGATCCCGATGATGCGTGCAGCCAGGCGCAGCAGGTGGGCATTCAGGCTTTTCTCGGATATCTTCGGGGAGGCGACAATCGCATCGGCCAGCACCAGCGAACCCGTCCAGGCTATCCAGGCCAGTGAAAAATACGCAACAGCTGCGGCGAGCAGTGTTAAGCCCTCGGACATCCAGCCCGTGAGGGTAAGCTCCCGGTGCCCCACATCAAACACCAGCGGCGTCAGCAGCAGCAGCGTCAACGGGGTCACCAGACGGTACAGATAGGCAGCAGCGGGGCGACGGGAAATGCCATATCGCGCCAGCCGGTGTATCAACCAGATCATCAGGACGGTGAAAGCCACCAGTATTACCAGGGAAAGCAATTTCCACACCGCCTGCCCGTACACGCCACGCTTTAGCCAGTTGGGCAAACCTTCGATGGTGTGTGGCGAAATGATGCCGCTTGCGATACTCAGGTAAGCGCGTTTTTCAGCAAAATATTCCAGCGGTACGTCGCGCAGGTAGGGCTGCATACGCGTTTTAATATAAAATTCACCAGCGCGGGCTACTGTCTCGGGGTCAAACAGGAACTCACCGCTGCGCGGGCCCTCTGCAACGCGCGCAATGGTGATCTCGGTGTGCGGAATGGTCCAGCTTGCGGACTTGTCGTCCGTGCCATCGGCATCTGCGTCTGCGTAGAAAGCAGCGTCCGGGATATCCACCATCGGCGGCAATTCGATACGGGACAGCACCTCATACAGATAGATAATTGCGTCGCGGCCGATCTCGAAACGTGCCGCGGGTGGAACCTCACTGAGATCGATCGTTTGTTCTGCCTTGATTCCTATTTCATGCAAACGATCGGCAATGGCACGGCTCGGTGTATTCCAGTACTCCTCACTTGCCAGGCGAAAATAGCTGTCTGCGGTCGTCAGCAGGCTGTTCAAGGTCGCCCGCGGGCTGGACAGATCGAGCGGCTCCAGCGGGTGGCTGGAATCGTCTGCGGCTGCGGCTGCGGCTGCGAAAGGTAAGCACAACGCCAGCAGCAGCATGCAGAGGGGTAGCCGTCCTGAACACCTGTACCACATATTTCCCTCCAGTAAACACCACCAACAATACAGCTACCGGCAGCCGAGATACTGTTTGCCAGCTGCTTGATCGCCGGTCCTCTTAAATTAACAGCGTTGTGTTGCCGGTGCACCGGGTGGGCAGTTCAATCCCTGTCAACCGGCTTGCTCCACCCGACAAACCAGGCTAGCGAGTCACGGGGACGGTCAAAACCGGGGCAGCTGATCCCTTGGCGGCACTCTCAGCCATCGTCACAGACCACAGCGCACCCAGCAGCCGGAAGAAGCCCTTGGTGGCTAGATCGTTATCGTCGATATAGAACCAGCCGTCACGATATTGCACGGCGACGGCTGTACGCTCCGGTCTGGTCTTCGCATAGCGGATCCGCAGCCCTTTGCCCAGCATACCCGCTGGCGGGTAGTCTGTGGTGCTACCGTTTTCCTGATCCTGCTCAGGCACCTCAACCGCTGCGGACAGGATTTCCGTCAACCGCAGTACCGAGCGCGTCGTCATACCGATCCCGCCTGAAGCGCGTCCATCCAGCGCCAGGGAAACCGGCAGAACCACTGCTTGCGCCGAATCCTTTAAGGCGGGTAGCCCCAGCAGACCCAGTAGTTCGTTTACCCTGGCCGTATAGTGCGGGCTATGGTGTTCGATGACGATCGAGAGCTTGCCAGTGTGCTTTTGATCCTCAAGCCAGTGCATGCGATGCATTTGAGTGAGTTCCGTCATGATCGTTACAAAGCGGCTGAAGCGCGGATCGTACTCGTCGGAGGAAAACAAAAAATCCGGGTTATAGATGCCATTTACACTGGATACCAGCATTGAGTAAATGGGGGCCGGGTCAGCCAGGGTTCCCGTAAGCTGTGCCAGCGCAGTCAGTGGTACCGGGGACGTCAGCTGATGCAAATACTGTTGCCCCGCAACGGGGGTATAGGAGATGGTTGGATTCTCTTCATAAATGGCGCTGGCGCCAAAGGGCACCAGATTCCCCGAATAATTATCTGTATTGCCAAACCCCAATTGAACGCCGGCTTCCGTAGCAACGCGGACATTGGCGGTCACGCTGGCTACAGCGAGCAGGCTGCCCCGCTCCACATAGCGGTTATTAATGATGGCCATCAGCATCTGCTGATTGTTGGTCTCGGTGATCGCTTCATTGTAAGCGATACGCCCGCTGCGGATGGCAGAAGGTCCCGTGACCGAGCAACCGGCCAGCAGGCTGCCTAACACGCAGACCGCAACAGCGGTTCTATAACTGTATATTCTCATGTGGGGCTCTCCAGGGCTGTCACAATATTGTTGTCTCGAGTTGCTGTGGAGCCAGCCAACAGGAGCCATTCATGCCGGTGAGAAAATAACCGAACCGGTTTGATTTGCAGCCGAATATGAGGGTCATCAGGGATGATCACCAAAGGGTGCCGATGGAGAATCATAATCCTCAGACTCTACATCGCGAATGAACATTGCCACCCCGTTTCCAAAGGTAACCAACACCGGCAGAGACCCCGGCCTGCGATAGATCCAGTTTGCACCGTCCCGGGATGTCGGCTCACCGCAGGCATCAAGCAAGTCTTGCTCGGTAATGCCCGCTGAAATGATATTGCCGTTACACTCAAGGGAAGCGGCATACGCAGGCAAAGGCATAACGGATAGCAGAACAGGCAGCAGCATCGAGCAACACTTGATATTCATCACTTTTACTCCTATAAAAAACAGGTTTAGCCTCTCAGACGTCAAATCTCGCGCCCGACACCGAGCCGTCGCGCTCCATCCAACGAAACCATAAGGTCGAATTCACTTGTGCCCGGCGCTTAATCGGGTATTCGACCAGCAGCGCTCCATCTAACGTATCCGTAGGGCCGAATTCATTCGACCAGCGAGTATGTCAGGACAGTGAAGCAAGAACAGCTTACGATGAAACGCCCTGGCCGAATGAATTCGGCCCTGCAAATAAATTCGGCCCTGCAACGGTCATCTACCTACCCGCTCAGAACAAAAACCGTACGCCGGCGTAGGGTCCCTTGACCGTCAGATCCTGTATATCCTTGTCTGTGTCCCTCCAGGTCAGGTACCGATACCCGAAGCCTGCCTCGAACTTTTTGAATCGATAGTTCAGCCCTGTCAGAGCCTGCCAGGTGAACGAGGAATCCCCGGTACCCCCGTCCAGGTAGTAATTTATGTACCAGTTGTCAGTCAGCCCTGCCTCGCCTCTCACCCCGATAATCCCGTCCCAGATGTCACCGGAGGGTGTGGTCTTGCGGCTGGGCCGGCCAGTGACCTTGAATTGGAGGGGAAGCTCCACCGAGATATAACGGGCGCCGGCGAGCAGGTCGAGCGTGTACCGGCCAGTATCCACCAGGTTGTAGCCACCGGCCGCCGTTACAATCCAGGCTTCCATTTGCACATCCACATCCCCGGACACCGGTACGACGTCAAGCAACTTCGTCGAGAAGTTCTGATCATCCTGCAGGTCCATGTAAATGACATCCGCCAGCAGCGACCACTTGCCCTTGCGCGCACCCAGCATCCCCATAAAGGTCATATCGAGATTTTTCATGATGTCGCTGAAACTGATATGAATCGAATCACCCCCGTCCGGCTTTATATCCATGGATGGAGCCCACAGGTAGATAGCGGCATCAAATTTCCATTCGTCACTGCCGCTGGCTGCCACGGCTGTGGCAGGTGCTGCTGCCGCTAACAGCCAGACGCCTGCAGCAATCCAGGCCAGTAACTTTCTGTTCTCTCTTGATCTGCGCATGACGCTTTTCCTCATCTCAATGCCCGGCCACGGATGTTACTCGCTCGCCGGGTTCTTGTGCATCGCCTCTTCCAGCTTTTTGATATCCTCAGGCGTGAGTTTCGGCCGATCGATGGTCAGCGTCAGCTTGTCGAGCGTTCCGGTGAACTTGAACGGCGGCTGGTAATCGCGGTCGTCCACGCCCGTCAGCGTGTCGGCGCCGACGTCGAAGTTCTCGTCCCATTGCAGTGTCAGCGGGATGGTCTTCGGCATTGTGATCTTCGCGACCTCCTTGCCGTCCACCTTGAGCACGCCGGTGCCACTGCGACCGAGGCCGGAGACACTGTTGAAGGCAAGGGTGGCGGCACCCAGACCGTCGTACTTGAAGTCAAACTCCAGCGTGTGCTTGCCGGGCGAGAGCGCCTCTTTACCCTCCCACCTGACCCGCTTCAGATCAACCAGGTTCCAGGTGTACACGGGCTTGCCCTTCAGCAGATAGAAGCCGTAGCCGCCGAAGCGGCCGCCCTGGGTGACGATCATCCCCTCTGCTCCACCTTTCGGTATCTCGACCTCGGCCTTGATGTTGTAGGACGCCGCGAGCACGCTCGGTGCGTCACCGTTCGGCGTACCGATCATCTCGCCCGAATAGGTGAACACGCTGCGGCCCGCCGTGAGACTCGGGCGCGGCGCCACGAGGCGGGTGAACTTGGCCGCATCAAGCGGCAGGACCTGATTCCTCTCCGCTTCCTTCCAGAACAGGGCCTCCATCTCCTTGAGTTTCTCCGGGTACTTTGCTGCTACGTCCGTATACTGCGTCCAGTCGTTGCCCATGTTGTACAGTTCCCAGGGATAGCCCGCCGGATCGGCCGGGGCCGCGCCGGAGTTGTTCCACGGTGGATCGACGACCTTGCTGCTGGCGATCCAGCCATCGTGGTAGATAGCGTGGTCCCCGGTCACCTCGAAATACTGTGTCTTGTGTGTCGAAGGCGCGTCCGCGTTCTGCTTGTCAAAGGTGTAGAGCATGCTGACACCCTCGATCGGCTTTTGCTCCAGGCCATCCACCACTTTCGGGGCGGGGATACCGCTCGCTTCAAGGATGGTCGGCACGATATCGATGACATGGTGGAACTGCCAGCGGATGCCGCCTTCATCGTTGATATGACCGGGCCAGGAAATAGCCATACCCTGCTTGGTGCCGCCGAAGTGCGAGGCAATCAGCTTGGTCCAGGAAAACGGCGTGCTGAAGGCCCAGGTCCAGGGAATTGCCATGTGGGGATAAGTGAGGTCGGAGCCCCAGACGTCATAGAAGTCCTTCAGCTGCGCCTCGACCGGCAGCTCCACACCCTGCACCGCGGCGACCTCGTTCGGTGTTCCGAGCATAGTGCCTTCGGCACTGTTGCCGTTGTCGCCGCTGATAAAGATGATGAGCGTGTTGTCGAGCTTGCCGATATCTTCGACCGCCTGGATCACGCGGCCAATCTCATGGTCGGTGTAGGCCGCATAGGCCGCAAAGACCTCGACCTGGCGAATGAACATCTTCTTCTCGTCAGCCGAGAGTGAATCCCAGTCCTTGAGCATTTCACTGGGCCACGGCGTCAGCTTCGCATCCGGCGGGATCACCCCGAGCTTCTTTTGATTGGCGAAGATGGTCTCGCGCAGCTTGTTCCAGCCTTCGTCGAACAGGTGCATGTCGCTGATTTTCTTGATCCACTCCTTGGTCGGATGGTGCGGCGCGTGGGTACCCCCCGGTACGTAGTAAACAAAGAACGGCTGTTCGGGATTGAGGGCGTCGATGCGTTTCATCCAGTCAATCGCGTCGTCCGCCTGGGCGGTGGTCAGGTTAAAGTCAGGATTGCCCTCGAAGGGATAGATCGCCGTGGTGTTGCGGAACAGGTTCGGCTGCCACTGGTTGGTGTCGCCGCCGATGAAGCCATAGAAGTAATCGAAGCCCATGCCGGTCGGCCACTGGTCGAAGGGCCCGGCCTGGCTCGCCTGGAACGCCGGCGTGTTGTGGTCCTTGCCGAACCAGGAGGTGCGGTAGCCGTTGTCCTTGAGAATCTTGCCGATGGTCGCCTTGTCCCGCGTCATGATGCTGTTGTAGCCGGGAAAGCCGGTTGCCGTTTCGGAGACGGTGCCAAAGCCCATCTCGTGATGGTTGCGCCCGGTGATCAGGGCCGCCCGGGTGGCCGAGCACACCGCCACGGAATGGAAATTGGTGTAGCGCAGGCCATTGTTGGCGATGCGATCGAGTGCCGGCGTCGGAACCACGCCGCCGAAGGTGCTGGGGAGCCCAAAGCCCTGGTCGTCGGTCATGATCAGCAACACGTTGGGCGCACCATTTGGTGGCACCACGCGTGGCGGCCACCAGGGCGTCGATTGCAAGGCGTTACGCTCGATCTTGCCGCCAAACGCTGGCGCGGGTGGCGGCAGCTGGTCACCCGGGATGGTTGCCGTCGAATCGGCAGAACCGGGAGTGCCACTCACCTGTGCGGCGAGCAGGGGTGAGCCTGCCAGCGTTAGCGAAAATGAGGTCAGCAGCAACGCTGTGATATGCAGTTTTATTGGTAGCATGCTTCAATCTCCATTAATTTGGCCATCTGCTCCGTCAGGCGCAGTATTCCCTCGCCGCCCTGTATATTGCACTGCTTCTTAATGTCAGCGATTTTCGCGTCCAGTTTCTTGTTGTATTCGCCGGTCCCTATCTCCAGGCTTTCTTTCTCACTGCCGCCGAACAAGTGCGCCACTGCTCCTATGGGAATAATCGAGCTGGCACCGTCTTCAATTTCCTGGGAGGTGCGAGCCTTTTCGCTGGCCAGGGTATTGATATCCGCTGCAGCGGTGGTGCAGTCAATCGATTCCTCCAGGCTTGCCTATACCTGTTTCTCCGGCGCCGGGGCCTTTGATGAGCAGCCGGCTACCAGTGCGAACAGCATTATAATCAGTGTTATGGTTTTCATTGGTCATCTCCAGTTGTTGATTCGAGTAACACTCGGGATTGGGCCGCTGGTTATAATCAGCTGACGATAACAGTGCCCGATAATAGTCTCACAGCTCGCATCCGACGCCATATCCAGTAAACTCATATTTGTTCACCTCTATTGAGATCGGTGGAGTGCCTGCCAGGGTTAAGGAGAATGTGGCCAGCAGCAGCGAAGTGACATTCAGTATTATTCGTATCATGCTTAAATCTCGATATTTATAAATAGTCAGCCCGGGACCTGCTTATCCCACAGTTACTCATCCTGGACAAAGTTGCTCACGCGCCAGGCATTGCCTTCCTTGTTGAGCCAAAGTTTTGCAGTGATTGGCTCCATGCCCTCTACCTCTATATCCGATGTAACACGATAGATATACAGGATTTCATCCTGAGAGACAGGCTGCGTTTCCAGAAGCTCTGCCTTCACAAGCGGCTTGTCACTGGCAGGCTCTTTAGCACCCGCCGCCTCGATTTCCCGTAGAACTCCGTCGAGTTTCACTTTGGCGCCGTCACTGGCCAGTTTGACGGCTTCAGCTATATTGTCTTCCACGAAATAAAGACGAACGAACTGATAGGCAACGGTTTCCGAATCAACGTTCTTGCTGCATGCTGTAAGCAGCAACAACATAACAATGAGGGCCGAAGCCAATGGTTTGATTTTAGAAAAAGACATTATACGATCTCCTTAGTGAATGCTATCTGGCTTCAGGATTGGCTTTCTATCCGGCTGATCACCTGCTTGATCTCGTCCAGAATCATTTGCCGCGCCTTCGTTTCGTCAACCTCTGGGATGTCCCATTCCATCGCCTTGAGGTATTTGTCAACCAGCGACGCGACGTCCTTGTCGAGCGCCTTGCGGCGTTTCTGCATCTCGATTTCTTCCATTGAAGGCATAATGAATTCTCTTGTGGTTTACGTGTTGCAATCCATTGAAATCCAAATAAACGCTAAAACAACCAACTAAACTAGGGCGCCACCTTGAGTTCCATGTGGTCTGCAACAGCACCCTGGATCTCTGCGGGCGTGACAAACAGCGCGCCCCGGGAAAGCAACGGCAGCATACAGTCCATCAGGTAGGTCTTGCCGGACGATGCCTCCTGCAGATGAAAGCCGGTTATCGATATATCCACACCGCCTGCCCCGATACCGTGCTCATCGTAGGTGACATTACTTACCGTGAACACCCCCTCCCTGATCAACACGCCGTCTGCGGTTGCCGCACCGACTGATAGTTCGCAATACGGAAAATTCGGCTGGATATTTCCTTCCGGGTACAGACTGGCATCCTGGAAAAAGACACTACTGACACCGGACGGCACGATAAAACCCTTCACCACCGTAAAGGTCGAACCCGGGGTGACTTCCGTCGGTGGCGGCGCAGGTGGCGCCTTGATGATGGAGGGACTACAACCGGCCAGTGCCGCCGCCAGTATGAGTAGCAGAGGTACGAATTTAACAGACATAACTAACTCCATTGCTATTCAGGTTTTTGACTACAGGGTCCATGCAGCGTCCTTTCACTCAATCCAGCCTTCTTGCTGGAACCGCTTCTTGAGGACATCGGCGATTTCCGTGGCGGTCTGCTCGGCTCGACCCTCAATGGTATCGCTGCCGGACTTTTCACCATACGCCTTCATCCCGCTGCTGACGATGAGCCCCAGCGGGTTGTGTGTAGCCAGCAGGCTTAACAGCCCCACGCCGGCCCCCGGCGTTTTGCTCCCGGTCGAATCTGTAGAACCGGAGCCGATTTTGCGCAATCCGTGTGCTGTCATCTGGAAGCCTTCGGCCGCGACTTTCAATTCGGATTCACCGGCGCTGAATCCGATCACCACGCGCTTGTCGGCGTCACCCTGAACGACGGAGAGCAGATAGCCGTGAATTACAAGGTCATCAATCTGCGGCCGCGTTTCCGGTCCCGCGAACTTTGCGGACATGCCCATGGCGTTGATCTGTTCGACCAGTTGTGCGGCAATCTCGGTGCCCACCTTGCGACCGGTCGCGATCTGCCCGGCGGTCTGGGGGCTGCTGTGCTCGGAATACAGTCCGGTCAGTGCAGACTCGGCAGGGACATCGGCCGGTGTGGCGGCGAAGTCATAGACCCAGATGGTGTTGGGCCGCGGGATCTCTCCGGTCACGGCCTGGTCGCGGCTGGTAATGTCGGTCGAGGCACACCCGGCAACGAACAGCAGGGCGAACAGATACAGTGCAACACGTTTACAAGACTTCATTGGAAAACTCCTTATTAGATGTTTGGTCATTGACTCTTTGCAATTTGTTTATCCGGCAGCGCCTCAGGGCGCTGCGACAACACGGTAGTAGATGCCATTGGCGCCGTGTGCGGGCTGGAACCAGGTATTGCCATGCAAGTAATAGGTGGTTCCATTCTTGTTGATCGGCATGGAGCCGGACGGCAACGTGGCATGGATAGATCCCATCGCATACGTCGTTTGAGTCGTCGGCGCTGTCGTCGTTGTACTGGCACCAACGGCAACACCGGCGTTATAGGCGTTCGTTGTGGCGGCGCTGGTGTTGGCCGAAGCAATAGCTGCACCAGCGGCCAGGCCGACCACGGCGCCTGCGGCGGTAGCGCCCGCGGTGGACCAGCCCCCGCAGTTGTGGCAATCGTCCCCATAGACATTCACCGTGGTGGGCGGATGGTATGCCGCGCCATAATAGGGTTTGTGATAGACGGTCGTGCCGTAGCTGCTGGTGGCGGTGGTGCCTTCTCCGTAGGTGTGGGTCGCGCTGCCGCCGTAGGAGTTGGTCACGGTCGTGGAATCCGAACCCTCTTTGTGAGTGGCGGTGTCGCCGTAGCGATTGGTGGCCGTCGTGCCCTTACCATAGGTGTGCGTCGCACTCCCGCCGTAGGCATTGTCAAAGCTGGTGGAGCCCGAGCCCCGCTCATGAGTTGCCGAACCCCCGTAGCGACCCGAGGCGGTCGTGCCTTGTCCACGGGTGTGGGTCATGCTGCCGCCCCAACCTGATGTCCGCGTGGTAGAGCCAAAGGAATGCGAGGTACTGCCGCCCCCGCGGCCCGCATGACCCCAGGCGACAGCCGGTTCGGACACAGGCAGTATGATCAGAAGTATCACAATGCCGATAAAAACATTTTTCATGGCTGCCCAACCTCCTTGCCGGTTTTGGATGACTCGCCATGCGCCGCCGGACTAGTGTACGGACCAGACGGGCTCGCATCCGGACGGGCAAACGGGATGCGCGCGGCACTGGTTATCTGCTGCGAAGCAAAGGCCCCCGGCGGCACAGTCATATCGAGCTGCCAGTCGGAAAATTCCACCTGGTGGCGCAGTTGCGCGGGATCGTTGCGATACACGGCACGGGCCCTGCGCGGCAGCTTGTCATCAGCGCCAATCCAGAGCTGAATGAAGGTGCCATCGACTTCATACGCCAGCATATCCGTCATTGTTCCGCCGACCACGCTGGATTGGCCGATGTAGAAAGCGAGCGTAAGACCCTCGGCAATGTCCTGGTAGGGATCAGCGACGATCATGTCGGTGAACGGGAAATAGATCGCAGCGTCCTGATAAACCGCCTGCAGCGCAGCATCAATAGAGGGCGGGGCTTCGGCAATGGCGACGAGATTCTCGGCCGGGGAAAGAGCCACGAAGGTCTTGCCATCGTAGTAGTACTCAGTAGCAGGGCCGTCGCCCGGTGTGATCACCCGCAGCTTGTCAGGCCGTTGCAGCAGCACCTCGGACTTCGTCGTGTAGACTAGTGGTGGACCGGGGCGGCTCGGGCTCTCGTAGGAGGCCACCGCCGTAAAGCGCATCGAGCGGGCTGCGGCCAGGCGCTGGCTTGTGGCCTTCAGCAGTTCGATCGCCTGCGGCTCCAGCACCGGCCTGACTGGCTGCTCCACCAAACTGCCCTGTGGCGATGCCGGCTGCTGCGCGTGTAACCCGGCAGCCATGAGCATGCCCAGCAACAGCAATAACCCGCAACCTGAGTACTTGAAGCGGATCATGACAGCTGACTGTGGCTGTTTGTCGCCCCCTGTTCAGCGGCACTCACGGAACCATCCCGCATTCGAACATCTTGTTGACGACGGGAGCCGCGATCTTGTCGATAAATTCGGTGCGCATCTGCGGATTTTCCTGAAGAATCTTTACGGCATGCTTTGCCTGGTCTGATTTGGGTTTGCCTTTCTCTTCCCAAAGCTCCTCACAGGTCAAGTTTTTGTATTTATCAATGACTTTGTCGGCAACCATATTCATGAGCGGGTAGTCAGCCATGGCGGTACCGGCAAACAGCAACGCGGGCAATACGGCATACAGGTAATTTTTCTTGTTCATGGTGTTCTCCTGATTAAAAATTCAAGGCACTTCTTTGTTAGGGCGACAGGCGCTGGCAACCCCTTGCCAGGCTGTCAGCCCCAGTACAGATCGGTTATTCCATTGTGATCTTCATGCCCTCGACACCGAGGTCCAGTGCGATACCCTGTGCAGCCGATTTCAGGTGCAGCACCACACCCTTGTCGTTCTTCATGACAGTATCGCCCTTGCTGGCATTGCCGAGTGTGATGCCTGCTTCGGCCACACCATAAACACCTGCAAAGTCGGCAGCATTTTCCAGATTATAGACGTCGCCGCTTAGCTTGACCTTGTGGACTCCGAAACCGCCAAGCTTGAGGCCGTCGGTCTTGAACTTGTAGGACTCGCCCTTGAAATCCAGGGTGCCGCCACCGATGTCACCGCCTACGATCCACATGATCTGGGTTTCGTCAATGATGATGGTGCCGGAGGGCGCCTGGTCTTCCGCCAGAGTGATTCCGGCAGATAACAGCAATGGTATCAATAATAACCGGACCGCCTGTTTAAATATCCTGTTCATCGTAATCTCCTGTTCTTGCAAGTAATACTGGCAGCATGCCAGTGTGATCGATGTACCGCTGTAATCTGTTATGCGCACACCAGTTTCCTGCCAAAATGTATGCTGCAGGACCATGCAAGTAAACAGTATTGCCGCGCACGGTGTTACCATTACAGGACAGATATAGGATAATTTCTGACAGGTCCAAATCGAGGGTCGCCCCCAGTGCAGGATAAGGAACGCAGCAAGGAACACGCGAAGAGCAGACACAGTCCGGTCAACAGCATCGTTCGTGTAGGACCGATGATGAGCATTCCGGCAGTACTGCGCGAACTCGGCAGCGAGCCCGGGCCGGTATTTGCAAGTGCGGGTTTCAAGCTGACGCAATTCGAGGACCCGGACACCGAAGTTTCCTATCTCGCCATGAGCAGGCTGCTGGCGCGCTGCGTGGCAGCAACAGGATGCCAGCACTTCGGCTTGCTGGTGGGCAAGAGCGCAGGACCTTCCTCACTCGGAATTGCGGGGTTCATGATCCGGAGCGCTCCTGATGTCGGCACCGCACTGCGCGGTCTCGTTCAGCATCTGGATCTGCATGACCAGGGTGGCGTACCTACCCTGCTCATCAAGGATAACGTTACGCTGCTCGGCTACGCTATCGAGCAAACCGGGGCTGAGGCCGCCAACCAGATCTACGACCTCTCAATGACCGTCGCCTGCAACATCATGCGCGGCCTGTGCGGCGAGAGCTGGAATCCCACCGAAGTGCTCCTCTCGCGGCGGCGGCCGCAAGAGCTGGCACCCTACAGCAGTTTTTTTTCGAGCCCCCCTTCGTTTCAACACGGAGCTAAGTGCTGTGGTATTCCCGGCGCGCTGGCTCGACCATCCGATCCCGAGTGCAGACCCACTGTTGCATCGCCATCTCGAGAGGGAGGCGGGCGAGTTACACAGCAACCGGGATAAGAATATCGTCAGTCAGCTGCGCGGGTCGCTGCGCAAGTCGCTGCTGTCCCGGAAATGCTCCCTCAGCGACATCGCCAGACAGCTCTGTATACAAGAGCGCACCCTGCACCGCAGGCTACGGGAGCATGGTACGAGCTTTAGCCACGAACTGGAGGACATCCGCAACGGGATGGCGCAGCAGTTACTCGCCGAGGGCACTATGCCAATAGCGAAGGTCGCAAAAGCACTCAATTACGCGGACGTGAGCGCATTCAGCCGAGCGTTCAAGCGCTGGACGGAGATCACTCCAGCACAGTGGCGTGCCCGTAACAACTCGTCTCATTAGAGGCGACTTGCTTCCTTGTTCAAGGGATCAGAGTACTTGAACCCCTCCGCCAGTCTAATTCCTACAGACTGCAGCCTGGCAGTGTCTTACCCTTTCAGCTCCACCCATCAATCTCATCTCATCATTGCGCAAACGGAGTTGCGTTATGCCACGC